>Ga0187893_10001799_pt1 | contig 49477 bp, 29 predicted proteins | sample MA1701074metaG_FD_139574 | JGI IMG/M metagenome (GOLD analysis project Ga0187893, IMG submission 139574) | White microbial mat communities from a basaltic lava cave in the Kipuka Kanohina Cave System on the Island of Hawaii, USA - MA170107-4 metaG ... | reverse complement strand
TGATGATTGCCCCTCCGCCCTCCGCTTGCCCATCGCCATCCTCGTCCTCCCTGACGAACTCGCCCCTCAACTCCATCCCTTATACCATCGGCGTCAAGAGACTTTCACCACGGGCTGCTAGACATCCAGGTTTTTGACGTTGATGGCGTTTTCTTCGATGAAGCGGCGGCGGTCTTCGACGTTATCCCCCATCAAAAGGCGGAAGATGCGGTCGGCCTCGCGGGCGTCGAGGTCGGCCTGCTCGAGGTCGGTCATGTCGTCGGAGATGATCACCCGAAGGAGGGTGCGCTTCTCGCGGTCCATGGTGGTTTCCCAGAGCTCCTCGGAGTTCATCTCCCCCAGGCCCTTGAAGCGTTTGATGGCCAGGCCCTTGCGGCCCAGCTCGCGCACGCCCGGGGCGACGGACCCGAGATTGGCCAGCTCGGTCAGCTCGCCGGAGGAGTCGCGGAGGACAAACTTGGCCGGGGGCAGCTCGCCGGTAATCAACTCTTCACGCACAAGGAACAAATCGTCGATGGAGACGCCGTATTTCTCGATGTTGGCGAGGATGTCATCGAGCGCCCGGCACTCGGGCAGTTGATAGCGCACGATGCGCACGGGCTGAGGCCCCTCGGACGCAGTCTCGCCGTCGTCGCTTGCGGCCAGGTGGACGTGCCGTGCCTCGACCACTTCGACCGCGGCCCCTTTGGCGGATTGCTTCTTCTGCAATTCCCCGAGCGCTGCTTCGTCGTACAGAAAGACCCGCTCCACGCCCTTGGAGTCGGCCTTGTGGATGCAGGCGAGAATCTTGGGCAGGCCGCGCTTGGGATCGCGATGCTCGCGAACCAAGCTCGCGAAGGACACGCCGCGGCGAGTGAGGACCCGCGTCTGCGCGTCCAGGGCGTCGAGCTGGGCGACCAGGCCACGAAGCTTGGATTCGTCGATGGTCTTTTCCTTGCCGGCCTCGCGGACGATCAAGCTCGTCCCCGCCAGCCCGATCTCGGCCAATTTGCGATTAAGAACGCGGTCGTCGAGAACGTATTCCAGCTGCTTGCCCTTCTTGACCTGATAGAGCGGCGGCTGGGCGACGTAGATTTTGCCGGACTCCATCAGCGGGCGCATGTGGCGGAAGAGAAAAGTGAGAAGAAGAGTTCGAATGTGAGAACCGTCAACGTCGGCGTCGGTCATGATGACAATCTTGCCGTAGCGGCACTTGGCGACGTCGAACTCCTCGTCGCCGACGCCGCAGCCCACGGCCGAGATCAGCTTGGTGATTTCTTCGTGGGCGAGCATCTTGTCGATGCGGGCCTTCTCCACGTTGAGGATTTTGCCCTTGAGGGGCAGGATGGCCTGAGTGAAGGAGTCTCGGCCCTGCTTGGCGATTCCGCCGGCCGAGTCGCCTTCCACGAGATACAGCTCGGACTCCTCGGGGTCCTTGCTGCGGCAGTCCCATAGTTTTCCGGGCAGTCCCGCGCCGCTCAGGGCGCTCTTGCGGGACAGCTCCCTCGCCTTGCGCGCCGCCTCGCGGGCCTGCGCCGCCTGGATACCTTTCAGGATGATTCGTTTGGCGTCGGCGGGGTGCTCCTCGAAGTAGTTGCCCAGGCGCTCGTTGAGCACCTGCTGCAGAAACGTCTCGACCTCCGGGTTGAGGAGCTTGACTTTGGTCTGGGCCTCGAACTTGGGGTCGCGGAGCTTGATGCTGACAATCGCTGTCAACCCCTCGCGCCAATCATCGCCGGTGATATTGGTGTTGCCTTTGATGAGGTTGTTCTTCTTGGCATAGTTGCCGGCGACGCGGGAGACCGCCGCTTTGAGGGCGGACATGTGCGTACCGCCGTGGATGTTATGGATGTTGTTGGTGAAACAAAGAAGCTTCTCCGCGTAGCTGTCGGTGAACAACAAGACGACGACGCAGCTGATGCCCTGGGCCTCGTCTGCGCCGCGAATCAGGATGGGGTCCTTGTGCAGCCATTCCGCGCCGCCGGCCTCGTGGGCGCAGAAGTCGCGCAGGCCTTCTTCGTAACAATACTCGATCTCCTTGCCAGAGATTTCATCCACGAGTCGGATGCGCAGGCCGCTGTTGAGATAGGCCAGCTCGCGCAATCGCCCCTGGAGGATCTCGAACTTGAATTCGCCCTCCTGGAAGACCTCCGGATCGGGCTTGAAGCGGACGCTGGTACCCGTTTTTTTTGTGCTCGGCTCGGAGCGAAGCGCCTGGATGGTGTCGCCGCGCTCGAAAACCATGGTGTGCTGCATCCCCTCGCGGACGACTTCGACTTCGAGCGTTTCGCTGAGGGCGTTGACCACGCTGACGCCCAGGCCGTGCAGACCGCCGGAGACCTTGTAGCTATCGCGGTCGAACTTGGCCCCGGAATTGAGCACGGTCATGACGACTTCGAGGGCCGGCCGGCCGTTGAGCTTGGGGTTTTCGTGCGACAGCGGCCCGACGGGAATGCCGCGACCATTGTCCACCACCGTGCAACTGCCGTCGGCGTTGAGGCGCACGAGGATGAAATCGCAGAAGCCTTCGAGGGCCTCGTCGACGGCGTTGTCGATGACTTCGTACGCGAGGTGGTGCAGCCCCGCCGAGCCCACCCCGCCAATGTACATGCCCGGGTTCTTGCGGACGGCGGCTAGGCCCTCGAGCACGGTGATGCTCGACTCGTCGTAACGTCGTTCGGTTACCGCTGCGTCAACCATAAACCGTGCTTGGTTCCGCCCCTTCCGGCGACTCCTGGGTTGCCCGTTGATTCGAGCTCGATCTGCTCACGTTCTCAAACGGCAAACCTGTCGTGCCGAACGCAAAAAGCACGTCGGTTGCCCCGGCGCGCGGTGCCCGCGCGCGGATCGCCGTCTGAAGCACTTTTCCCCAGCGCGCCTGCATCATGCTCACCATGGAAGGCGCATCCACATGTACGATCAGTCGGCCGCCGCGGACGGCCGCCGCGCGGCAATGTCGTTTGAACTCCTCATTGACGACCACGCCGAGCTGGTCGGCCAGTAGCGCCAACGCGGCGCCGTCGGTCCGGCTAGCGCCGCGGACCGCCTGGACGATGAACTCGCCCGCTTGCCGGGCGGATTCTCTCCGTGCCCGGTTTCTAGCCACCCACGCTAACCTTTGTTCGGCAGCCACAATCCCCTACGTTCACGCCGACGACAGGTTCACGGGCATCACCACGTGGGTGAATTGATCACCGATGCGGATCAACCCTGGTCGGTTGGGCTCGCGAAAAGCAAAGGTCACGGTGTCGGAATGTGCGACGCGGAGCGCGTCAGTCAGGAACACCGGGTTGAAGCCGATATCCATGGCCTCGCCGCGATAGCGCACGGCCATGGAGATCGTCGCCTCGCCCTGCTCCGGGGCCCGACTGGACAGGGTCAAGCTTCCATCGGCGAAGGACAAACGCACACCCTTGGACTCCTCGTTGGTTAACAGTGCCGCCCGTTTAAGGGCACTGAGAAAATCCGCGGTCTCGATGTCCACGGTGCGATCGCAGTCCGTAGGAATAACGTCCTGGTACTTTGGAAAGTGTCCCTCAACGAGCGAGGAACTCACGACGGCCCGGCCCAGCCGCAACACCATCTGGTTCGGCGTGATCTTCACGGCGACTTGGGCTTCCGGCTCCGCCGGAAGGCGGTTGAACAGCGACAGGGCCTTGGGCGGCACAATGGCCTTGGGGATGGACTTTGTATTATTGCTCGCAATTCTTCCCCGCCCCACCGACAATCGGCGTCCATCCGTCGCCGCCAGGACGAGGTCTTTCCCGGAGAGTTCCCAGAGAACGCCATTGATCGCATACCGGGTACTTTCCCGCGCCGCAGCAAATACGGTCCACTCGATTAGCCGCCGCAGAAGGGAGTCCTCGATGGTAAAGTCGGGCTCCCCGTCCAAGGCCGCTACGGGAGGGAAATCCGTCGGCGACTGGGTGATGATCTGAAAATGGCTCCCTTCCCCGCGGACATGCAAGGCGTTCACCGACGTATCCAGGATCATCACTTCGTCGGCGCACTCCCGCACAATTCTAGCCAAGGTGTCGGCCACAACCAACGTCTCGCCCGGCTCGTCCACTTCGACCTGGGTCACCGCCACGCGCAGGCCCAGCTCCAGATCGGTGGTCGAGAGCAGGAGGGCATCGGGCAAGGCCTCCAGCCGCACGCACTTGAGGACCTCCTTCGGCGTCCGGGCAGCTGCCACGGCGCAGGATGCCGCCAGGGCCTCCGCCGCTTCTTGTCGGTTGAATCGTAGTTTCATAACCCTCACTCCGTCTTACTCGCTTCTACGCGTTGCTGTATTTGTTTTTACTGGATAGAACCGTAATCATAATACTCTATCCTGTTCCTTCCGTCGCGTCCGAAGGGGGATGCGCGCCTAAGTTGTTGTACGGCCGGAGGCTATCGCTTCTTACCCGTCGTTCGGGGCCGTTCCCTGCCTGTTGAGAGCCCTGTGAGCCAAGCCGGCGTCCTAAACAGGCGGCTGGTCCGCGCTACGCGGCCTGTGTACTCCGGCGTCTAATGGTCCAGCATACGTGCGTGTTTCTGTTGCACGCGCGTTTAAGGTCCGGCCACCGCTTGCTCGGCAAACTCGACCGTCGGCGGCGAGCCGGCCAATCGAGCGAGTGAGTCCGTACGAATGAGCGCGGAGATAAGCTCGTGACAGGAGCCTCCCACGCTTGCCGCGAGGAACCTCACAACTTCGTCCGAGACCTCGATGAAGCGCAAGCTCGCCTGCCTGCGTAGGATAGCGATGCGAGTTTCGGGAGTCGGCGGATCGAGCGGCGCGACCAAGCCGGATGCGAACCGGCTGCTCAGTCGCTCCGCGATTCCTTGCAGCGCTACGGGGCTGCAAGCGGCTGAAACAACCACTTGCCGTCCCGCGATCAGAAGCGAGTTCACGGCCGCAAAAAGTTCCTCTTGGCTATAATCACAGCCGTTGAGGTCATCCACGTCATCGACCACGAGTGCGCCGACGGACCGATAGCGCCGCCGGAAGTCGTGTGCGTCGTCCCTTTCCAGGCTGGTCATCAGATCGTTGGTCCAGGAGGACGCCGACCAATATCCGGCCGACCCGCCACGAGGGTCGAGTCCTCGGGTGATCGCGTGCAACAGATGGGTCTTTCCCACTCCGGCTCGCCCGTGCAGGAACAGGGGGTTATACGATCGCCCGGGCGCCTGCACGACAGCCAGCGCAGCAGCGTGGGCGAAGGCATTTCCGGGTCCGACGACGAAGGACTCAAACGTACGGCCCTCGTCACTCTTCCATGCCTGGGAGTGACCGTCGGCAGGCTGCGATTCCAGCGCCTGTGTGCACTCGAACACCACCGTGACGAGCCGACCCGTAACCGCCTGGGCGGCTTCATTGAACGCTGCCACGCACCGGGTCTCGAGGTAGCGTAGCTGGTCCGCGTTCTCCGCGAAGATGTGCAGCATGCCTCCGGCGACCGCGTCTACCCGCAAACGCAAGAACCATGCCCGGGGGAGGTCCGGGTGCTCAAGTTGAACATGAGCAAAGACGGCGTCCAGCCCGTTTCCGAGCGCAATTGGCCCGCGCCCGGGCGAGTGACGCTCGGCAGGGGCGGTGGTGGAACGGGTGATCGCGGGACGGGTCGCCACGTTTGACCTTAACCTTATAATTGGCAAGTGTTTACAACCAACAAGCCAACCGGCAGTTCTTCGGGCGGTATGCTAGCTGAAATTGCAAGGAAACGCCAGCGAAAAAAGCACGCTACTGGTGGCGATGGATCGCGGTGCGGCCTTGATCGGATCGAACGTCAGACGACGATAGACATCGCCAAGGAGGGTTTCGCGCGACCATGCCCAAGAACGCAGCAGCCGACCAACTGAGCTTGAAATTCGAGCCCGCCACTAGGACCGTGACATCGTCTCGTAGCGGCGGCCGGCCCCCGCGCTCGGCAAAGCGCCAAGCGGAGGCGCCCCCGGAGAGGAACCGCGGTCGCCGGGGCGTGACCGCGGAAGTGCTCGCCACGCAGCAGCGGGAAATCTCCGTCTCCGAGTTCTTCGCCAAGAACCGGCACCTTCTCGGCTTTGACAACAAGCGCAAGGCCTTGCTCACCACGGTCAAAGAGGCGGTCGACAACAGCCTCGACGCCTGTGAGGAAGCGGGGATCCTGCCGGAAATCGATATCCGCATCGGGCAGACGGATGCCGAACGCTTCCGCGTGACCGTCCGCGACAACGGGCCGGGGATTGTGAAGCAACAGATCCCCAACGTCTTTGGAAAGCTGCTCTACGGCTCCAAGTTCCATCGCCTCAAGATGTCCCGCGGGCAGCAAGGCATCGGGATCAGCGCGGCCGGCATGTATGGGCTGATCACCACAGGCAAGCCGGTGCGGATCATCAGTCGAACGGGCGCGAAGTCGCAGGCGCATCTGTATGGCTTGGCAATCGACACGAAGAAGAACCGGCCGGACATCATCGATGAGCAGATCGCGCAGGTCGACTGGCCCCACGGCACCGAAGTCACGATCGAGCTGGAGGCCACCTACACCAAAGGGCGGCAGAGCGTCGAGGACTACCTCGAGCTGACCGCCATCGCCAATCCCCACGCGCGGTTTGCATACCATCCGCCCGGCGAGCCCTCCCTGGAGTTCGAGCGCGGCGTCAAGCAGATGCCGGCCGAGACGAAAGAGATCAAGCCTCATCCCTACGGCATCGAGCTGGGCACGTTTCTGAAGATGCTCAAGGAAACGTCGGCGAAAAAGTTGGGCGCGTTCCTGGCCTCCGAGTTTTCGCGGGTCAGCCCGGGCATCGCCAAGCAGGTGTGCGCCGCGGCCGGGGTCACCACCATCACCTGGGTCAGCGCCGTCACGCCGCCCGTCGCCGAGAAGCTCTATCAAGCGTTGCAGGCGGCGAAACTCAAGGCACCCTCGACCGATTGCTTGGCCCCGATGGGCGCGGAGGCCATCCTCGCGGGGCTGCTCAAGGGCATCAAGGCCGAGTTCTACACTGCCAGCACCCGCCCGCCCGCCGTCTACCGCGGCAACCCATTTCAGATCGAAGTCGGCCTCGCCTACGGCGGCGAGCTCGGCCCCGACAAGCACGAAGAGGGCCTCGACGGCAACGAAAAGGACGAGGACGTGCAGGCCCGGCTTATCCGCTTCGCCAACCGCGTGCCGCTGCTTTATCAACAGAGTTCGTGTTGCCTCTACAAGTCCGTCGTGGACACCAAGTGGAACAACTACGGCTTGTCGCAATCCGCGGGGGCCCTGCCCCGCGCGCCGATGGCGATCCTCATCCACATGGCCAGCGTGTGGGTGCCGTTTATTTCCGAGGGCAAGGAGGCCATCGCCGACTACGACGAAATCCGCAAGGAGGTCAAGCTGGCCCTCGCCGAGTGTGGCCGGCGACTCTCCACGCTGCTTCGCCGCAAACGCACCCGCGCCGACTTCACCAAACGCCGCGACGTCTTCACCCGCTACATCGACGAGGTCGTGGACTCCGTGCGGGCGCTGACCACTGTGAACAAGGAAGACTTCCGAGGCGCCTTGCTCAACCTCGCTAAGAAATACACCGCCCAGGCCGACCTCGAATTCGACGAACACGGCAAGGTCGTCAAGAAAAAGAACGTCGGCAACGAGCTGGGGTTGGAGGATACTATCGTCGTCAATCGCAACGGCCCATCCGCTGAAGACGCCGGTGTGCTCTTCGATGGCGCCGAGTGCAAGCCGAGGCGAAAACGGCGCTCGCGGCAGGATTGATTTGCAGTCGGACCGTGCCTCGGTTAGGATTCTGGTGGGTTCCGTTGCGGCCCAGGAGACAAACATGAAACAAGAGATTATCCGGCAACTGTTTAATGAGTTCGAGCAGATTTGGCGGTCCGAGGCTGGGGTGGAGTTCTGCCTGGCGCGAGACCTGCAAATACGACTCGGCTACACGACATGGGAAAGCTTCGCCAAGGTCATCGAGAAAGCCAGAACTGCCTGTGGCACATCCGGCCAAGGGATCGGCGATCACTTCCGTGAGGTAATAAAGACCGTGGACCTTGGGTTGGGAAAGCGGCGCGAAATCGACGATGTAGCGCTGACGCGGTACGCCTGCTACTTGGTAGCCCAGAACGGCGATCCCCGAAAGGAACCCATTGCTTTCGCTCAAACGTACTTCGCGGTCCAGACGCGGAAACAGGAGGTCGTCGAGCAGCGACTCGAAGAACTCGAACGGCTCCAAGCACGCGAGAAGCTGTCGTCGTCCGAAAGATCGTTGTCAGGGATCATCTACGAACGGCTCCACAACAATGAGAGCTTCGGACGCATCCGGAGCATGGGCGACCAAGCGCTCTTTGGCGGGCATACGACGCAGGACATGAAGCACAAACTGGGCGTGCCGCAAGGTCGCCCGCTGGCAGACTTCTTACCAACCATCACCATCAAGGCGAAGGACTTCGCGAACGAAATCACGAACTTCAGCATCAAGCGGGATGACCTCAAAAGCGAGCCCGACATTGCTGACGAGCATGTCAAGAACAATCACGGCGTCCGTAATGTGCTCCTCGATCGGGGCATCAAACCAGAGTCCCTCTCGCCAGCCGAGGACATCCGTAAGCTTGAGCGGCGAGTGAAGGCCGAGCGGAAGAAGCTTCCCAACAGGCTCGCCACGGACTCCACGTCATCCGGAGACAATGCGTGAAAAACGCTTGTTTTTCGCAGCGCACCCCTTTTTCGTGACGTCACGAAAAAGGGCGCGGCAGGCAGGAAGCCTAACGAGGTGAGGGCGGCAAGCGCCCCGACGCAGTCCAATGAGGCGAAGGAGAAAGGCGTACACGCGGATGATAACGGCGGAGCTCCGCCGAGCGACTCGCGAATTCGATCGGGAGTTTGTCGCCGACACGTTTCTTCCCCTTGATGTCAAGGCGAAGAAGCTCGACGCCGAGGCGAGGCGCCGCCGTGGCCGCCCCATTCGGATGGACGAGAAAGGGAAGCTCAAATGGCGTGTCGAGCGTGTTACGCGCACCACGTGAACAAATCGAGGGATCAAGTGTTTGCTTCGTCGGGAAAATATCAACATGCGCCCTGCTCCGTTTGCCGTGGTACCGGCTACGTGGTGCCGGAGCATCTTCAGGTGAGCAGCGGAATCTTGGGAGGCTCGGTTTCATACCCGCCCTGCAAGCACTGCAGCGGGAAGGGTTTCTGTGAGCTGAGCGACGAGAAGTACTGGTAGGCAGGCCATCTGGTTGTATGACGAATCGAAGAAAGCCTTCAGGTCGGTCAACATTTCCAGGCGGACTTCGACGCTGCGATGCACCGATGAAGCGAAAAAACGACGTGTGAGACCGTACGCGAATGACGGTCGAAGTCGCGCGGGTGACGAAGGGAGTTCAAGGTCTGAGGCGGGATAGCGTGACGCGAAGAATCGTGACACAGAAGGCCATGTGGGACGCGCGGCGATCTGTCCGCTTCTGCTATCTCTGCGGACGTTCTCTTCCTCCGCTCGACGAGAAGCAACGCAGGAGCAAGGTTGTCGGCGAACACGTTATTCCGAAGAGCTTCCTACGAGAGCCTCCGGACCGAGCCGATGAACGATGGCCAGTCGAGTTGGAAGTGCACAAGGAATGCGAGCAGGAGAAGAAGCGAGAGCGAGACCATTTCGCTTCTCTGATGCATTCGATCCATCTGAAACCAGTCGAGGAGTGGGCTTCGGTAGGCCACTTCCGCCGCCTAGCATTGAAACCCAAGATCGGGATCGACCCTGACCACCCCGTGGCTGTGCCCTTGTTGGAGGGAATCGCTCCGGTTTTGGACGGCGTTTGGCAGTGGATCCGCGGCCTCTGCGTGGCCGTGTACCAGGAGCCACTTGGAGCCACAGAGCTTTGGTCGCGGGTGCTTCTTCCCGTCCCCGCGTTCGGCGACGGGGAAGGCGGCGTGCCGTTGGACATGCACGAAAACGCTGCTCGATTGACGATGCAGGTAATGCGAATGGCAATTGCGCGGGATAGGTGGGACGGAATCTCCGCGTGGGGTGGTGCCATCGACTTTCGTTGCGTATGGTGGAAACGCGCAACGGATGGGCTCAAGCCTCCGTGGGTTTGCTTCTACGCTCTCGTCGTTCCAGGTGTACTCGACTGGTCGCACAAGGTCTTGGTGCGGGAAATGGTGCGCCCCTGGTGCGGTACGTTCGCGCTACAGCAGTGTCCGAATGAGAGTTCTGTTCTAGAGGCGGGAGACTTTCCTGTGAAGCAGGATTCCGCCCCGGCAGGTGCGAGGTAAGAAATGACAAAGGGGTCGCGAAACAAGAGACAAAGCAACGGTGCGGCCGGGGCCAAGCTGGAAGGCATGGCCAAGGGCGTGGTCGAGCAAGCCTTCAGGAAGAGCGACCCGGAAGTCCTTGTCCCCGCGAGACTGTTGAGCAACGTGTCGTTCAATGAGAAGACGCGGCACGTGGAGATGGGCGACGCCAAGCAGTCGCGGAGCCTGTTCAACTACGGCCAGGCCAAGAGGTTCATGCAGACGTTGCTGGTCGGCAGCAAGTGCAAGGAGCTGATCGCCCGCGGCAAGACGGCCAGCATCCGGCAGATCTACTACCTTTCCAAGCACACCATCAAGGGCACCAACGAGAAGACCTTCAACGATCAGGAAGAGTCCGACCCCATCATCGAGGACCTGGAAGTAGCGATCGACTCACTCCGCGAGGAGCTGCACGTCTTCGCCTCCAACCGCGGCAACCTGGCCGGACCGATCACCCTGGTGGACGCGGGCAACACGCTGGACTGCTCGGCCATGGGCAGCGCCGGCTACGCCGTGCCCAGCATCGTCGAGCCGGACGTCATCCAGTTCAAGAAGTGCTCCGCCAAGTTCGTGCTGCACGTCGAAAAGGACACCGTCTGGCGGCGCTTCTACGAGGACCGCTTCTGGGACAAGAACAACTGCATCATCTCCCACGGCGGCGGCCAGCCCGCCCGCGGCATGCGCCGCCTGCTGCAGCGCATGCACAACGAGCTGAAGCTGCCGGTGTTCGTGCTGCTCGATAGCGACCCGTGGGGGTACTACATCTACTCGGTCATCAAGCACGGCTCAATCAATCTGGCCTACGAATCGCGGCGCATGGCCATTCCCGACGCCAAGTACATCGGCGTCTCGGCCTTCGACTACGAGCGCTGCGGCCTGTCCGACAACGTAAAGATCGAGCTCGACCAGGCGGACATCAAACGCTGCAAGCAGATCGCCGAATACCCCTGGTTCGCCAAGAAAAAAGAATGGCAGCGGGAAATCAAGAAGCTTGTGTCCCAGGGCTTCAAGATGGAAGTCGAGGCCATGATCTCCAAGGATCTCGAGTACCTCACCGAAGAATACGTCCCCATGAAGCTCAAGGACAAAAAGCAGTGGCTGGACTGACAGGATTCGTAGCGTCGCCCTTCATGGGCGGCGCTTGAGTGCCATGGGCGCTTCCTTCTGCCAAGCGCTACAGGGCGGGGTCGATCCATCGGAATGGATACTCCGCGGGGAGGCCCCGGCGTTCGGGGTTCTCGTAAATGTACTGTGCGACTTTGCGTACGTTCTCGCTCATACGAACAATGTGGTCATAGAAGCGAGTTTGCCAGAGCCTGCCGGAAAGGCCGTGCTTCCAGCTCGCGGCCGTGGTCAGCCCCTTGTACCTTCCGACGATCGATCCGACCGTCAACTCGCTTCGATCGGGCGAAAAGAGCAGATGCAGGTGATCGGGCATCAGGCAGAAGCAGCCCAGGTAGGCGTCGAGCTTCACGAGCAGGGTGGTCAACGTTGTGCAAGAGTGCTCGGCGAACGCACGATCCGCGAACGGACGCGTGTCTGGTCGGGTGCGCACGATGATGTGGTAGGGCTCGTGTTGGGAATAGTCGAACCCTCGCAGGCGGACGGACTTGTTGTCGCCCCAGGTTCTCAATCCGCGCCGCACGTTGGGCATGGTCGGCCCATTGTACCGAACACGGCGAGCGAAGTGTAGCGTCGCCCTTCATGGGCGGCGCTTGAGTGCCGCGGGCGCTTCCCTCCGCCAAGCGCCGGGGACAAGCCCCGACGCTACAGGGCCCCGGAACGCCATGGCAGCGTCTTCGCCATCAGGATAGTATCTCCGCGTGCATGGGTGGGAACACGCGGCAGATTTGCTTCGCGTCGCCCTCGACCGTGCGCCGTACGGTCGCGGTCGTACCGTCTTTCAGCCGGACGGTGCGCGGCAACGAGCTGTGGGGTTTTGCCATGCCGAGGGCATGATACTAACAGCGGCCTCGAACGGCGGCGGTTGTGGCAGGATCAAGCGCTCGACGGCGCGTCGCGCGGTTCCCGTGAACGAAGGACTACCGTCCCGGCGATGAGCAGGCACAAGGCGGTCGCTGTCAGCCCCCAAGCCGAAACCGTGGGAATGAACGCGGCGGCGCACGGGGATATGGGGTCGGGTGAGCCGCCCTCGGTCCACGCCTGTGTGAAGGCCGCCCAATCGCTGCAGCCCACGTCCGAATCCTCGTCGAAGTCCCCGGGTGAGCAGCCGGGGTCATACGGCTGCCCCTCGCCGCGGTAGCAGTCCTCGAAGGCCTCGCGATCCGGGGCGTCCACATCGCCGTCGTCGTCGAAGTCACCCTCGACGAGGCGGATGCCGTGATGGCGAGCGCAGCCGGTCGCGTCGGAGCAGGGCGAGAGATCCAGCGCGTCGATATCGTCATCTACGGCGCCGAGCCCCAGGCTCGCCGCGGGGGCAAAGATCGTGGGCGCCACGCCCGGCTCGGCAAGGAAGACGTCCGCGGCGGCGCCGGTGGCGCTGGCGCCGGCAATCGTGACCAGCGAAGGTGATCCGGGCGCCAGCGAAAAGAGGACCTGATCCGCGCCGTCGAAGTCGCCGTCCGTGTCGGTGTCGAACACGATCACGGCGTCAACATCGTCACCGGCCTCTAGACCGAGGTCGTCATGGGAAGCGTACAGCGTGGTCAGCATCAGTACGGGGTCATACCGGAAAATGTCGGCGCCGCTGGACAGGCCGGGCAAGGTGAAGCGCGAAGGCGAGTCTGCGCTCACGGAGAAATACGGTCCGGCGCCGACGGAGATGCCGGCGAGCGCGTCCACGTTGTCCTGGTCCTCGGCGGTGACCGTCTGGGCGCTGGTTTCCGGGCGAGCGGCAAGGTCGCTGCCGCCTTCGTCGTAGTTGTTGCGGCCCATGGCGCTGTTGGGTGGTCCCAACAGGGGGCCGCCGGTGCGGGAGTACAACATCGTGGACATGAACTCGTCGCCGGCCTGCTGGCCGCGGGCCGCCTGGTCCGCGACGTTGTAGGGAATGCCCAAGCCGACGAGGATCGGGTCCGGCCCCACGTTGCCGGTGGTGTCGCGGCTTACCGAGAACAGCAGCACGAAAGTCGCCGTCGGCGAGACCAGCGCGTTCGCGCTGGAGAGGCCGTCGAGCTCATCGTCGACATCGCTCAATCCCATCGCCGCTCCAGCGATGAGCGCCACAGGGAACGGCTGATTCAGAATGAGGACATCGGCGGCATTCACGAAGCCGTTGTCCACGGCCGGTGAAGCCAGATCGAAAGAGTAGAACGGGGCGGGTAACGGGGCGATGGGCGGGGCCGCGGCACTGAAGGCTATATGCACAAAGGCGATCCAGGCAACGCCGCAAGCGCGCGCAAACCAAGCGCCGCCCACGCTCGCTGTGTTCGCTTCAGACCTCATCTGCCTCCGCTCCCGACCATTGTCATTCTATTTACCTTCACTTCCCCTATTCAATGCTCCGTTTCGGCCCCGGCGGTGAGCCACGCGGGCCAGTCCGGCTGGTTTTGCAGCTTCACGAGCAGGGTGCGGGCGTGAAAAGTGAATCGAAGCTCTCCGTCGAAGCAGCGATAGGCTTGCATCAGCCCGCTTACCGCGTCATCGCGGCGGCCCTCCGCAAGAGCCTGGATGGCGAGATGGAAGTGGCCTTCCGCCCGAAGGCGCTGCGGTTCCGCGGCTTGATCCGCAAGTGCCAGCAAGGCGGCACGGTCTCGCCCGCCGGCGGCGCAGTCCCACAGGGCTTCGACCCACTCGGCGGTTTGCGGCGGGCTCAAGCCGGCGGAGTAGCGGACGCTGCCCCGGCGATCATCGAGGAGGTCGGCGGCCTCCTGAGTCTGCCCGAGCAAACGAAGGCAGGTCGCGGACCACAGCACGGCCAGAGCATCATCCGGCGCCTCTTCGGCGATCAAGCGGGCTTCATGCCGCGCGCGATCGAGGTCTCCCATTTCCGCATAAACCCAAAGAGGATACACGCGGGCGTAGAACAGACTGTCCGGCACACACCCTGCGTGGGCGCTGATATCCGCGAGCGCGCCCTCCCAGTTATTTCGCCAGTAGTGCAACCGCCAGCGATAGTGGTAGCCCTCGCAGCGCTTGCCCTCGACGGTCGCGGCAGCGATCGCGCGGCTTCGCGTTTCGACTGCCTCGGGGAACTTCCCGAGTTGCTCCAAGCACTCCGCTTCGGCGGTGATGGGAAGGTCGGCCGCGGCATCGACGGTTTGACCGCGGCGGGCCCAATCGAGCGCTTCCTGAAAGTACTGCGGCGCCGCTTCCCGCTCCGCCGGCTCATCGCTTGTGGCCAGGACCTCGCCATAGAGCCGTTGATTGATCGACAGAAGATAGTGCGGGTACGAACCGTAGTGCTGCTGGCGGACGAGTTCCTGAAGGATCGCCTGGGCATCCTCGAACACCTCACGTGAGCGGAAGGAGTACATCCGCTGGTTGTAGGCCCGGGCAAGGTGGAGCATGGCCTGGGGGAAGAACTGGTGCTCGGCGGCGCGCAGGGCGTTGGCTCGAGCGTAGGATTCGGCGGCCAGCTCGGGACGGTCAAAGTGCGCGGCGAGGGCGCGAAAGAACCACTCCGGCGCCGTGGTCGGTCCGCCAAGGGACTCAGCCCTGTCGAATGTCTCGCGAGCGCCGGCGCGGTCGTGTATCCGCCACTGTGCCCAGGAGAGAAGGTAAAGCGATTCCGTGTGGTTCGGGGTGTCCGCGAGCACATGGTTGAGCCGTTCCGCGGCCTCGGCGTTGTTGGAAGCGCCCAGGCTGGTGATCGCTCGGAGCAAGTTGACCCGGACCGGATCGGCGCCGAGGGCCTGGGCGCGGTCAATTCCTTCCACCACCGCCGGGCTGCGATAGTCCGAGTAGACCAGTTGATCGTAGGCGGCTTGCAAGAGCCGGTCGGCTTCCGTCTGGCGCACGGCCGCGAGGTTCGCGACATAGCCCACCGTTACCGCCGCGGTGACCAGCAACGACAGGGTTACGACGCTCATCGCCCGGTGTCGCCGGAGAAAGCGCGAGCCGCGCTGGGCGGGGCTCGGTCGACGCGCCGTAATCGGCGTTCCCTCGGCGAAGCGGCGCAAGTCGTCGGCCATCAATGCCGCTGTGGCGTAGCGCCGCGAAGGATCCTTGTCGATGGCGAGCAGGCAGATCGTCTCCAAGTCGACGGGGAGGCGTCGATCCAGTCGGCGCGGCCGGATCGGCTCCAGTGAGCAGATGTTGGCGAGGATTTCCACCCGCGTCTCGCCGCCGAAGGGACGCCGCCCGGTGAGCACCTCGTACAGCGTGACGCCCAGGGAGTAGATGTCGGTGCGGTGGTCCACGGTTTTACCGTCGCCGCGGACCTGTTCCGGGGACAGGTACGAGGGCGTACCCATCAGCTCGCCGGTGACGGTGATGTGCGGCTCGTCAGTGAGAAGCGACAGGCCGAAGTCGGTGATGTAAATGCGCCCCGCGCTGCTGAGCAGAAGGTTCTGGGGTTTGACATCGCGATGGATGACCCCGCGGGCATGGGCGTGGGCGAGTCCGTCGGCGACATCGGCGACGAGGCGGGCGACATGCCGAAAGTCCTCCAGCGTGCGTGGGCGAACTGGGGCCTCGTCGGGTGGTGATCTGTCGATCTCTTGCAATGGGGGCGCGATCCGCGTGTGGTCGAGGCGGACGGCGCTGATCCGGCTTGAAGAGAGCAATTCGGGCTTGCTGTGAATGGCCACGTCGAGGCTGCAACCGTCGATGAGCGCCATGGCGTAGTAGACGTGGGTGCCAAACTCGCCGCGGGCGTACACGGGCACGACGTTGGGATGGTTCAGGCGGGCCACCGCTTTGGCTTCGTTATGAAAACGGCGGACGGAGGGGCCGATACGAAGGGCCGCCCCGGGCAGGATCTTCAACGCCACCTCACGATCCAGCGAAGCCTGCCGGGCATGGTAGACGACGCCCATGCCGCCGCGGCCCAGTTCGCTGAGGATGGTGAATTCGCCGAACCGCCCGTCGGGAAAGCCGTCCAGAATGACGGGCGGGGGCGGACCCGATTCGCTTCCGGGTTTTGTCGAGTCGGGCGAGAACACCGTCTCGGAGGAATCGAATGCCTCGCGTAGATCGTGGATGAGTTCCTCGTCGGGCGCACCCGACGGTTGTTGCAGCAACCCCGTGCTGTCGGGCAGGTCGAGTCCACACTTCGGACACTGCACGAAGCGCGCGTCGCTCTCGGCCGACTGATGGCCGCAATAGGGGCACAAAGTCGTCATCACCGCAACGTCCATAGCCGCCCCTTCGGGGAGTGGCTCCGGGAATTGTCTAGAATGCGCAGTCACGGTTCTGACAATAAAAATCGATAGGGACTTCCCTTAGTCCTCGTCCGACGACTCCACCGATTCGATCCTGTCCTTGAGTCGCCTGAGCACCCTGGACTTCGCCTGGTACACGCTGGCGCGGGAGAGGCCCAGGTGTTTGCCGGTGTCGTCGGCGGACCAATCGCCTAGCACGTGCAGGCGGAAGGCCTGCAACGTGAGGGGCTCGAACTCCTTGGCGATGGAACGTAGGGCCCAACGCAGCCGATGAAGCTGCCACTCGCGATCCCATTCGGCATCCGTGGGACCCTCCGCGTCGGAAACCTGGGCGATAACCTGGGGGTCTAGGATGGCTTCGCGACGGGCCTGCTCACTAGCGCCGCGGGCCAAGGCGTGAACCACTGCCGTACGCAGATAACCGCGGAAACGGCCCCGAGAGCTGTCGTAGTTAAACCGATCGATGGCCTTGAATACGTACAGCTGGACGTCTTGCACAACATCTTCAGCCTCGGCGTGCGTCGCCCCCCGACGCCGCGCGTAGCGGTATAACAGCTCCCGATACCGTTCGTCGAACTCCTCCCATCCTAGCTGCGTCGATCGGTCACGGAGCCGGCCAAGAAAAGAAAGACGTGTGGTTCCCGCCGTTTCCACACGAGGATTATCTCAATTCAAGCTTCGACTTACAAGGTCTTGAGGGGCGCCATTACAAGGTTGTCAGCCGCGAAGTTTCTCTATTTGTGTCATAAAAACGTTCCGTTCGTCTAACTACACAAGGGAGACGGGTCAGCGACACGCCCGAACCCCCGCTAATCCTCGCGGGCGCGCCCGGCTGGAGCGCGGCGATGAGCCTCGGACGGCAGCGGTCCGCGCGGCGACGAACCCCCGACACCTCGCCGTGCGGTCCTGCCGCGGCTCTTTCGTTCCTTCCGGTAACGTCCGGCGGTGCGGCTGGCGATCGCGCGATGCGCCGGCCGCGCCGCTCCGCGGGGACTATTCGCCTGCCGTAGCTACCACGACCACCAAGGCATCCCCCGAAAGACACCCGCCTCAGGCGACTGAATGCATTTTTATGTCAAAGCGAATCCGGGCCCGTCTAGGGTCCATTGGCAGGTCATTGCGGGAGCCGGGCATGTGCCCGGTACAACCTGCCCGAGAGGGATGCGGCATTCACAAGAAAGCCGCCAGTTCAGCGGGGATCTCAGTCATGAAACCGGCTCTGTTGGTCGTCGTCGCGACGAGTGTCTTGGTGTGTGTGCGGGGCTTCGGCGATCCCGCCGAACCCCGTACCTCGATCATCGTCGAATTGAAGGACGTTGCGCCCAGTGTGGTCGCGGCGGACCACGCGCGGCGGGCGAGGATCGCGTTTCAGGAGAGGGCTCACCTGGACGCGGTCGTCACCTCGCAGAATCAGCTCCTTGGGGAACTGCGCCGCCTGAACATCGACTTTCGCGTCTCCGAGACGGAGCAGCGCACGGCGCAGGGGCGTGTCCGCAAAGCCAACCGATTTGCGAGGTTGATTAACGCGGTGGGCTTGGAGGTGCCCGCCGGCGCCGTCGAGGCGATCCGCTCCCTTCCCCAGGTCAAGCACGTGACCATGGACGAACCCGTCAAGCTCGACAAGGACTACAGCATCGAATACGTACGGGCTAACGACGGCCCGGGCAACAAGACCATCTTCACCCAGGGCGGCGGTCCCGCCACACGTTACGACGGCACGGGACAGGTGATCGCCGTTCTGGACACCGGCATCGAGCACTCCCACCCGTCGTTCGACACGCGCTTCGACGACGCGAACTTCCTCCAGCGGACCGGCGACACGCGCCCGGTGCGGACCGCGGGTCAACCGTATCAGGAGGGCGTACACCATCCCAAGGTCGTCTATTTTCTCCCTCTCACGGGAAGCACGAACGAGGACGACGTCGGACACGGCACCCACTCCGCTTGCGAGGCCGCAGGTTTGAAGGTCAAAGGCCCCGGTTTGGATCGCGTTCCCGATAACGCGGACGACCAGATCATCGAGGGGGTGGCTCCCGGCGCGCTGCTCATGAACTACAAGATCTGCGAGACGATTTTCTCGTGCGTGGGGAGCGTGAACATCGTCACGGCGCTCGAAGACGCGCTCTCCCCGACCGACCCCGCGGGCTTCCCCAAGCCGGTGGCAACGGTCATCAACATGAGCTTTGGCGGCGGGGGGAGCCCCAATGACGCAAGCGCGGTGGCGGCGAGCAACGCAGCCCTACTCGGCGCTGTCCCGGTAGCGTCGGCAGGCAACTCGGGCCCCGGCGAGAACACGCACGGAGCGCCGGCGGCCGGTCGCCGCGTGATCGGTGTGGCGGCCTGCATGGACCCTGGGGCCGGACTCAATGAAACCGATGTGCTGGTTCCCGACGCCTTGCGTTACACCGTCGCCGGCGCTTCCACCGGCGCTCAGAATGACACCGGGCGTCCCGTCGCCTCCCAGGATCTGCCCATCACGACCATCATCATGGGCGGAGCGCCCGATGTGACCTTCCCCTTGGGGCAACACTACGTCTACGTCGGATTCGCCGATACGCCCGACCAGGTACCCGTCGCGGTGAACGGGCGAATCGCCCTCGCCTCGCGCGGAAGCACGGCGAGCGCAGGCGGTCAGGGTACGGGTCTTTTCGGCGGCAAGGCGGCGCAAGTTGCGGCCAAGGGCGGCTTGGCTCTTCTGATCTTCAACAACGTCGATGGCGAACTCGAGGCCGCCACGACCCAGGCATCCGCGATCCCTGCCTTCGGACTGTCCAAAGCCAATGGAGAATACCTCCGTGACGCGCTGGGATTCCAATCTCCCCTGTTTGATAAGGACGATCCCGCGACGTGGGGCGTCATTTCCAACTTCCCCATCCGTATCAGTCCGCCCGACCCGCTGACGTTCCTTCCGGATTCAACGGGGTTCTCGTCGCGCGGGCCGGTGGACAACTTCCAGTACCTCAAGCCGGACGTCACCGCCCCAGGGCAGAGCATTTATGGGGCGACCATCCCTGCGGGCGGATTACAAGTTGTCCCCGATGTCCCTCCGGCCGTCGGTGGAACGATGAGCGATCCGAGTCGGTTCATTAGCGTGTCGGGCACCAGCTTTTCCGGTCCCACTGTGGCCGGATCGGCGGCGCTCATTCGACATGCCCTCTTGGGCTTGCGCGGCGAATCCCCGCTGAGCGGCGCCAGCTTTCGTAGCGGCGCTGCCGCCGCCGCCCAAGAGGCGCAATTCGCCGTCGCGCCGATGAGCCTCGTCCGCGCCGCGCTGACCAATACGGCGACCAACTTGCGGGAGGGAGACAACGTCACCCCGCTGCCGGACACCGACGACCGCACGTTCATTCATGAAATCGGCTCCGGGCTCATTCACGTGGTGGACGCTGCCGATGCCCGTGCGGCGCTCGGAACCAACGACGCCAACGGACCGGGCGGTCCGGACGACGCCAACCACGCCGACTTCCTGCCCACGCACAGCTTTGGAGGTCAGCACCACATCAACACGGACGATCCGGCCCAGGTCAGCTCCATCACCGTCACGCTGCAGAACGTATCGGGTGCATCGGCGGGCGGAACGTACGCCCTGAGCCTGATCGACGGCGGCGCCCTCCGCGGCGACGTGACCCTGCCGATCGCGGGTACCAACGGTTTTTCTCTCGCCTTGAGTGCATCGTCGGTCTCGCTCGGTTCAGCTGTGCACGATCAGGCGATCTTTGACGTGACCGTCACGGTGGACGGCCGCCCGAACCCCGTCGGGCTCATCGCCGCCGGTACCGACGACACCGGGGCGCACGCGTCCGAGTTTCTATGGTGGGTCGTGGCCTCGGGTCCCAATGGCGAGGTGCTGCGTATGCCGTTCTACTACCGCGCCACCTCCGAGGAACCGCCGCCGCCCGACAAGGCCCCGCCGTTCCAGAACGCCATCGCCGACGATGCGACACCGGACCAGAATGCGGGCATCGATCGGGACGGAAACTACAAGATCAATTGGACGTTCCCAGGGCCCCCGAATAATCCGGCCTGCAGGTTCCAAGTCGAAGAGGCGACCACGTTCACGCCCATGTTTACGGACGACGCCGAGGAGGCATTAGTCGCCGGCGCAAACAGCACTTGGGCCGGGGATCCCACATGGAGTACGCAACCGCATCCCGATACGGCGAGCAATACTTACAGCCCGCTCTACACAGACAGTCAGAACAGCAGCCTGACCTTGATTGATCCGCTCACGCTCCCGGGCGGGCAAGCCTTCCCTCGGCTGTCGTTTGATTCCTTCGAGGACCTCGAAGAGGGCTTTGACTTCGGCGCCGTGGACGTAAGCACCGACGGCGTCAACTTCCTGACCCTGGCCGCCTTCAGCGGGTCGTTCTCCGGGCGGCGCGAAGTGGATCTCAGCGGCTTCGCCGGGCAGGACGTGCGGATCCGATTCCGTCTGACCACGGATAACATCGTTTCGTTTCCGCTTTTCCAGGGATGGTTCATCGACAACATTCAGGTGGAGACGGCCGATTTCAACGTCCTCGGGACGGTGGACGGCGCCACCTTCACCTTCGACGTGACCGGGCACATGAACGGCAAGTACTACTACCGAGTCGCGGGACTGTTTGGCGATCCTTGTACGGATTTGGGGCCGTACTCCAATATCCGCGACATCACCGTGAACATCAGTCCCGTTGAATGTGTAGACCCGAGCTTCGCCGGCGTTCAATCGGTAGCCGCGCCGCAGGAGCCCACCTGCTCGCTCGATCTGGCTTGGAACGCCGGGCTGACGTTCTGCGATTGCCCGCCCCCCGCCCTCACCTACAACATCTATCGCAGCACAAGTTCGTCGTTTACGCCGTCGCTCAGCAACATAATTGCGTCAGGCATAAACGCCTTGAGCTATCGCGACCAAGCCGGCCTGGATTTCGGGACGACCTACTACTACATCGTCCGCGCGGAAGACTGTCAAACGACTTTCGACGGCCCCGCCAACGGCGGTCGAGAAGAGAACAACCTCGTTCGCAAGAACGGGTCGCCCGTCGGCCCGGCCGCCGCCGCGCCCGATTTCTCCGACGATGTGGAGCCCAGCTCGGAACCTGGCTATACAACGACCAACACGCGCACGACGGGTGGTTGGGCAGTGACGCTCGATCTAACGGCGCACAGTCCCGACAATGCGTGGGTTGCGTTGGACGAACAGCCCGGCGCGCCGACAGGCACGCCGAAAGACGCGACTCTCGTTCTGCCGGCCTTCGGCCTTACGTCCGCCAGCACGCTGAGCTTCTGGCATAACTACGATTTCGCCCAGTTCCTGCCGGACGGGCCCTACCACAGCGGCGGGGTGATCGAAATATCCACTGAGGGCGCTACATGGTTCGATCTTGGACCCTATATCACGGCGGGCGCGTACAACGGTACGATCGACACCGGGGCGCTGAACCCGCTCGCGGGACGCGACGCGTGGGTAGGCTCGAGTGACGCCGGAACGAACAACATCGGCACGAGAGCGGATGCCATGTCCGAGGTCACGGTCGACCTCGGTGCGGCGATCTTCGGAGAGTTTGGCGCCAGCGAGACCTTCGGGACACGCATCCGCTTCCGCTTGGGAGGCACGTTCCAGATTCTCATTGGTGGAGCCCAGGGAACGGGTTGGGGCGTGGATGACATCTTGGTCACGGGCTTACAGGAGGCCGGACCATGTTCAACAGCGACCTGCGGTGACGCTGTCGTTGACGCCGACGAAGAGTGCGACGCGGGAACGTTCAATTCGAACACCGAGCCGGATACATGCCGGGAGGATTGCACGCTCCCTGGTTGCGGCGACGGCGTGGTGGACACCGGGGAGCGATGTGACAACGGATTGGCCAATTCCGACACGCAGCCCGATGCCTGCCGCACCGACTGCGAAGTCGCACAATGCGGAGACGACGTAGTAGATACAGGCGAAGTCTGTGATGACGGGACGGCTAACTCTGATACGGCGCCGGACGCCTGCCGCACCACGTGCGTGCCGGCTGGCTGCGGTGACAACGTCACCGATACCGGTGAAGAATGCGACGACGGCGCGGCGAACTCCGATACGCAGCCTGACGCTTGCCGCACGATGTGCCGTATGGCGGCCTGCGGCGACACCGTGATCGACACCGGCGAGCAGTGCGACGACGGGAACGCTGCGAGCGGCGACGGCTGTTCCGCGGCGTGTGCAATCGAGCTGAGCGACCCCGCGGGTGATCCGAGCGGGATCGACAAGAACCGAGCCATTTCCTTCAGCATCCCGCCGCTGTCGACGGCTGCGGGGCCGATCTCCGCGCTGCGGGTCACGCTCATTTCCCTACATCACCCCGACCCTCCCAACGCTTCCTGCTGCCCGTCACAGGACTTTTCGGCCTATGAGACGCAGACCCGCTGGGTGGGCCGGCCCGCGACCTTCCTCGAATCGCAGGGCGACCCTGGGCGCGGCGGTTCCCGTTCTGCACGGCTGCAATGCACGCCCCTGTACCGCGACTGGACCGCCGATGGCCTGCTGCACGTGGTCGGCGCAGAGATCATCCCCAGTTCCGACTATCAGGTGGAGAGCGTCTCCGTCCTTTGTGAAGGCAACGAAGGCGCCTGCACTGCGGTGTCGTCCCCGCTCGCCATATCGACCCCACGATGGGGGGATATCGTCGCGCCGTTCAACCCCCCGGCGACGGATCCCCAGCCCGAGGGCACCGACGTGGCGGCGGCGGTGAACAAGTTCAAGCACCTGCCCGGCGCGCCGGTCAAGGCCATCGCCCAGTTGCAGCCCAACATGCCGCAACTCAACGCCGATCAGGACGCCTTAGACATCGCTGCGTGCGTGGATGCGTTCAAGGGGTTTGCCTATCCCTACAGCGGGCCGTGCGATTGTCCACCTCAAGTACCCTGCACTGTCACCGCATGTGACAGTGGATCGGATTGCACCGAGCTTTACGGGGCCGGCGCGACGTGTGTGCAGGTCTGCGCGGGCGGGACCAACGCGGGGCTCCCCTGTCTGGGCAACATGCACTGCAACCTGTGCATCGGCGGCGACTACGACGGACTCCCCTGCGATTCCGAAGCCATGAACCCGTGTCCCAACGGGGCGTGCTCCGACGACGGCGTCTGCGGACCCGGCTTCTGCCGCGACCGCTGCGGACGGTGTACGCCCTGATAACCCCTCGAGTGCATCCCTCCCAAGCGACGGGGCCTTCCGCGTGATGGAGACGCGAAAGGCCCCGCTCTGCTTCACTCGCCTTGCTTGCAAAACGCTGCCCCTTCGGCCAAGCTCGAAGGACGAGGTTCGCCATGATCACGAAACCCAAGCCCGCAGCGCACGTGGCGTTCTCACTCCTCGCGACGCTGGGGCCGCTCGGCTCGTGCAGCAAGGAACAGCGCGGCACGGACGCGGGCAGTCCCGGAAAGTCCGTCGGCGTTTCGCTGCTCACCATGCAGCACCAGTTCTACCAGGAGCTTCGCGCCGGCCTGGAGGCTGAGGCGAAAAAGCGAGGGCATCGCTTGCACGTCCTCGCCGCGGAGTTCGACTCCGCCCGGCAGGCGAATCAGATCGACGAGTTCATCGTGCAGAAGGTAGACGCGATCGTGGTGTGCCCGTGCGACTCGCGCAGCGTGGGGGCGAGCATCGCCGCGGCCAATCAGGCGGCTATCGCCGTGTTCACCGCGGACATCGCCAACGCCTCGCCAATCGGCAAGGTGGTTGCGCACGTCGCCTCGGACAACGTGCAAGGGGGACGTGAGGCCGCCAAGCTCATGGCCGCGGCCGTCCAGGGCAAGGGCTCCGTTGCTATCCTTTCCCATCCCGAGGTCGCTAGCGTCAGCGATCGGGTCAAGGGCTTCAAGGAGCAGCTCGCGACGTACCCCGACGTTCAGATCGTGGCGGAGCTGTCCGCGGAAGGGAAGCGCGACAAAGCCGTGCGCGTCATGGAGGACTTGCTGCAGTCCCACCCCGATCTGAAGGGCGTGTTCGGAATCAACGACGACACGGCGCTCGGCGCGCTTGCCGCCGTCGAGTCCGCCGGCAAGGCGGGCCAAATCCAAATCGTCGGCTACGACGCGACCCCCGAGGCCAGGGCGAAGATCGCCGCTCGAGCGATCTACGGAGACGTCATTCAAAACCCCCGCAGGATCGGCGAGCTGACCATCCAGGCCGTCGATGACTTCTTTGCTGGACGCCCTCCGCCGACGATCATCCCCGTCGAGGTCGGAACCTACGTGGGAGACAGCCCCTAGGAAGCTCGTCGTGGGTGATCCGGCGCCGCGCGTGCATTTCGAGGGCATTTCCAAGCGCTACCCGGGCGTTCAGGCCCTGGATTGCGTGACTTTCTCCGTCGCTCCAGGGAGCATCCACGCGGTAGTCGGCGAAAACGGCGCCGGCAAGAGTACGCTCATGAAAGCCCTCGTCGGCGCGACCCGCGCCGACGAGGGCACGATCCACCTCGACGGGCTTCCTACGGAAATCGCCAACGTCCGGAAGGCCCGCCAGCTCGGCATCGCGGTCGTGTACCAGGAACTGAGCCTCGTGGACGACCTCAGCGTCGAGGAGAACGTCTTCCTGGGTCGCTGGCCGCGCCGCGCAAGCGGAATGATCGACTTTGATGATCTCCGCGCGAAGAGCGCCTCACTTTTTCGATCACTCGGCGTTGCCATCCCAGGTCGCCGGATGGTGGGTGAACTCAGCGTTGCCCAGCGGCAGATGGTCGAAATCGCCCGCGCTCTGTCCTTGGACGCGAGGGTGCTCGTGCTTGATGAGCCGTCCGCGGTGCTGACCCCCCACGAACTCGCGGTGCTCTTCGAATTGTTGCGGCGACTGGCCCAGCGCGGCGTGAGCGTGCTGTACGTCTCCCACCGTTTGGACGAGATCTTCGCCGTCTGCCAAACGGTCACCGTCCTTCGCGACGGTCGCCACGTTTCCACCCGGGCGGTCGGCGAGGTCGATCGTGAGAGCCTGATCCGCGACATGGTCGGGCGACCCCTAGCCGAGGAGTTTCCCCGGCGAGCCGCGAACGCCGGGGCTCTCGTCCTGCGCGTGGAGGGACTGTGCGCTCACGGACGTTTCGAGGGCGTTTCGTTCGAGGTCCGCGCCGGAGAAGTGTTCGCGATCACCGGCTTGGTGGGGTCGGGGCGGAGTTCGTTGGGCCGGGCGCTGTTCGGCGCGTTGCCCGCCACGGACGGAAAAGTCTGGATCGGCGACACAGCCGGTCCATTCCACTCGCCAAGCGAGGCAAAGCGCGCCGGCGTCGCTCATGTGCCCGAAGATCGCAAGAGACAGGGACTGCTTCTTGGCCGCCCATTGCGCGAAAACGTCACCCTGGCGCATCTCACCGACGTTTCCGCCCTCGGCGTGCTTCGGCCGGGCGCCGAGCGACGCGCCGTCCGCGAGAAGATGGAAGAGCTGCGGATCAAGGCCTTCAGCCCCGACGCCGCAGTGGCGACCCTGAGCGGCGGAAACCAGCAAAAAGTCATGATGGCCCGCTGGCTGGGGCGCCGCTATCGTGTCATCATCCTTGATGAGCCGACGCGCGGCGTGGACGTAGGGGCTCGTGTGGAAATCTATACGCTCATCAATCGGCTGGTTGAGGCCGGAGCAGCCGTGGTTATGATCACCTCCGAACTGCCCGAGGCCATCGGCATGGCCGACCGCATCGCGGTCTTCGCCGAGGGGCGATTGAACGGCATCCTTGATAATCAACATCGCAACGTGAGTCAGGAGGCCCTCTTGCACCTTGCCGTTCCCGAAGCGGGGGCGCGACGGTGATGACCACGGCGTCGCGATCGGCGCTGCGGCGGCTGGCGGCGAAGCGAATGCCGCTGATTCTGCTGCTGCTGGTCATCGCCGCGAGCTTGCTCACCGAAGGGCGCTTCCTGCAAGTCGACAACCTCATCAACGTCATGCGGCAGGTGTCCCTGGAGGGACTGATCGCCTTCGGGATGACCCTGGTGATCGTGACCGGCGGAATCGACCTCTCCGTCGGATCGCTGGTCGCGTTCACCGGCGTACTCGCCGCGTTGGCGATGAAGGCGCTGCCCGAGGCGGCGCCCGGCCTGCGCATCGCGGCCGGATTCGTGTGCGGAATTGGCGTCGGAGCGGTGGTGGGCGCCGTCGGCGGGGCGATCATCGGGCGTTTTTCCATTCCACCCTTCATCGTCACGCTTGCGACCATGCTCGTGGCACGGGGATTCGCCTTCATATTCTGCGACGGTCAGCCGGTATACGAACTTCCTGAAGAGTTGAAGTGGTGGGGGCGCGGCTTCGTGCTCGAGTCGGTCATCGGTCGCGTCCTGCCGACCCCCGTGCTGGTCATGCTCGCAGGGTACGTGTTCTTCCTCGTCCTGTTCACGCGAACGGTTTTTGGCCGGAGCGTCGTGGCTGTGGGAAGCAATGAGCAGGCGGCCTTTCTGGCGGGCATTCCGGTCCGCACCACCAAGGTCGTGGTGTACCTTCTGACCGGCCTGCTTTGCGGACTTGCCGGCGTGCTGCATGACGCCAAACTGATGGCCGGCGACCCCAAGGTGGGGGAGATGTGGGAGCTCAACGTGATCGCGGCCGTGGTCGTCGGAGGGACGAGCCTGTTCGGCGGTCGTGGCACAATCACGGGCACGCTGATCGGAGCGCTGATCATTGGTGTGCTGAACAACGGCCTGAACCTGCTGCACGTCGAGCACTTCTGGCAAAAAGTAGTGCTGGGGCTCGTGATTCTCGCAGCCAGTCTGCTCGACGCCGGTCTGCGGCGTTTGGAAGCGCGCTCGTTTTGAATGGAGGGACACATAATGGCAAAACTGACGTTGATACTCTTGGCCCTTTGCACAGTACTTGCGCTGTGCTCCCCAATCTGGGCGGAGAAGCCGCTGTACGATCTCTCGACGCAGAAAGTCTTGTACTGCGTCGGCTATGCGCATCTCGACACACAATGGCGATGGGATTTCTGCACGACGATCGACAAGTACATACGCGACACGCTCGAGCAGAACTTCTCCCGCTTCGAGCAGTTTCCGGGATATGTGTTCAACTTTACCGGCTCTGTCCGTTACGAAATGATGAAAGAGTACTACCCCAAGGAATACGAGCGGCTGAAGAAGTACATTGCGGACGGCCGGTGGTTTGTTTCGGGCTCTTCGGTGGACGAAGGTGATGTCAATGTGCCGTCCGCGGAGGCGGTGATACGGCACGTTCTGTATGGCAATGATTATTTCCGCCGGGAGTTCGGCAAGGAAAGCGTGGACTTCATGCTCCCCGACTGTTTTGGTTTTCCGGCGTCGCTGCCTTCCATCTGGGCACACTGCGGACTGAAAGGCTTTTCCACCCAGAAGCTCACTTGGGGGTCGGCCATGGGAATTCCCTTCAAGATCGGCGTGTGGGAAGGGCCTGACGGGAAGTCCATCCTTGCCGCTTTCGATCCCGGCCCATACGTGGGGGCCATCAAGGGCCGCGTGGACACGAACGCGGAATGGGTAAATCGCGTCGAAGAGAACGGTCGTAAGTACGGCGTCTTCGCCGACTACCATTACTACGGCGTGGGCGACCAAGGCGGCGCGCCGCGCGAGGAGGACGTGCGCAATTACCTCGCGAGCATGAACAACCCGGACAGTCAAATCAAAGTGGCTTTGGTCTCTTCGGATCAAATGTACAAGGACATCACTGCGGAACAAGCGGCGCGATTGCCGCGATACAAAGGAGACTTGCTGCTCACCGAGCATTCCGCCGGGACGCTCACGTCCCAATCCTACATGAAGCGTTGGAACCGCAAGAACGAAATTCTGGCGGACGCAGCGGAGCGCGCCGCCGTGGCGGCCGACTGGCTGGGCGGCGCTGTCTACCCGCGGGACAAGCTCAATCGCTCATGGGTGCGTCTCCTGGCCAATCAGATGCACGACATCCTCCCGGGCACGAGCATCCCACGGGCCTATACGTTCTCCTGGAATGATGAAGTCGTGGCCATGAACGGTTTCGCGGCCGTGCTCACGAACTCCGTCGGTGCGATCACCCGAGCCCTGGACATGCGCACGGAGGGAATTCCGCTGATCGTCTATAACCCGCTGTCCATCGAACGAGAAGACTTGGTTGAGGCTACGGTACGCTTCCCACAAAGTGCGCCGCCGACGATTCGCGTGTTTGATCCGAACGGAAAGCCTCTCGCCTCGCAAATCCTGGAGTCGAACGGGCCGGAGCTTCGGGTTCTATTCGTCGCTCGTACGCCTCCCGTTTCCTGGTCCGTGTATGAAGTGCGCTCCAGTGATGAGAAGGATGCGGGGTCCTCGGCGCTGCGAATCACCGACCGACAAATCGAGAATGAGCACTATCGCGTGACCCTGAATGATGAGGGCGACGTAGTCAGCGTCGTGGACAAGGGGCTCGGCGATCGCGAACTTCTCTCCGCCCCGGCACGTTTGGTATTTACCCGTGAAAAGCCCCAACAATGGCCCGCGTGGAATATGGACTGGTACGATCGCCAGAAGGCGTCGATCGCCGCCGTCGGCGGTCCGGCGAAGATTCGCATCACGGAGCGCGGGCCGGTGCGCGTGGCACTGGAGATTGAGCGACAAGCTCGCAACTCTATTGTCCGTCAGGTCATACGACTGGCGCGCGGCGATGCCGGGCGAAGAATAGAGTTCGCTACCGAAATCGACTGGCAGTCGCCCGAATGCGCCCTGAAAGCGTCATTCCCCCTTCGCGCTTCCAATCCCAAAGCCACCTACAACTGGGGCATGGGGACCATCGAGCGTGGAAACAATGAGCCGACGAAGTACGAAGTCCCGTCGCACGAGTGGTTCGATCTCGCAGATACTTCCGGTGAGTTTGGTGTTTCCGTGCTTGACGACAGCAAGTATGGGTCAGATAAGCCGACGGACAACGAAGTGCGCCTGACGCTGTTGTACACACCGGGAGTGCGGCACGGATATCTGGATCAGCACAGTCAGGACTGGGGCCGCCATGAAATGCTCTACGCCCTGTACGGTCACAAGGGCGACTGGCGCGAGGGACGCAGTGAATGGCAGGGGCGAAGGCTCAATCAGCCGCTCCGCGTATGGCAGGCGGAGCCGAATGACGGCGCGCTAGGAAAAGCGCTATCTCTAATAACCGTCAACACCGATCAGGTCGATGTCCGCGCCGTCAAACTGGCCGAGCACTCCGATCGCATCATTATTCGCTTGCAGGAACTGTGGGGCAGAGATGTCAAAGATGCCGAAATCACCCTCGCGGGCGGTATTTTGGAGGTGGAGGAAATGGACGGACAGGAGCGGCGCATCGGTCCCGCGCAGCTCCGGGACGGCAAACTGCTGGTCAGTCTGACGCCGTACAGTCCCAAGACATTTGCGGTGAAAATGGGTCCGCCGCCGGCGCGACTCGATCCGCCGCGTTCGCAGCCCATCAAGCTCACTTTCGACACCGATGTTGTTTCGCGAGACGACAACTTCACGGATGGCGGTTTTGACGCCGCCGGACGAACGATCCCCGCCGAAATGCTCCCCGAAAGGGTGGTCAGTGAAGGAATCGAGTTCGTCCTCGGGCCGACGCGGGACGGCGAACCGAACGCAATGTCCTGTCGCGGACAAGCCCTGGAGCTGCCGAGCGGAGATGGGGATCGAGTGTACATCCTCGCGTCGGCGGATGAGGACGTGACTGCGCCACTGATGCTGGGGAATTCTCTGATGCAATGGGGTGTGCAATCGTGGAGCGGCTTCGTCGGTCAATGGGACGATCGCGTGTGGGACCGCCCTTTCGGCGAAGTGGACTACCGCTGCGAGGGGCACGTGACCGAAATCAAGACTGGTTTCATCAAACGCGATCCCATCGCCTGGTTCGCCACCCATCGCCATCACCCGACGCGCGGCAACGAGGCTTACCGGTTCAGCTACCTCTATCGTTACGCGTTCTCCAAGCGGGCCGAAGGAAAGACGCTGCGCTTTCCGAATGATCCACGGATCAAAGTGCTGGCAGTGACCGTCGCGCGCAATGACAACGAGGGCGTCCGCGAGGCAGCGCCGCTGTACGACGACTTCACCGGGCGAAAGCCGATCGAATTCCGCCATGTCTATCCGTCGCCGCCCACGCCGGTGCACGATGGGCTCGAGCCGCTCGTGACCGTCGTGCTCGACCGCCGGGCGCGCTTCGAGGACCTGCGCATGGGCCCGCCGTCGGCGAGCGACTATGCCGACTACTCCACCCGCCGGGGGGTCACGTTCCGCTATTTTGAGGGCGACGGTGACTCTCGCCCGCATCAGCGGGCCGGCGCCGAGGGCGACACGCTGCCCCGGTTGAATGACGGACTCGCTGCGGAAAGCAACGACGACACCAAGCGCTGCACCTGGTTTGACGACGAGGGACGGTTTTACGTCGATCTTGGAGCGAGCGTTCCAATCACCCGGATCAACAGCTACTCCTATCACCGCGCCGACCGCGCTCGGCAGTTTTTCTCTCTGTGGGGATCAAATGCCTCGCCAATGCCCGAGCCGGGCTTCCGTCACGGGCAGCACGGCGGCTGGCAGCTGATCGCGGTGGTGGACACGCGGGAGTTGGGCAAGGGCGGCATTCACGGCACGTCGGTCGAGCCGGCCTCCGGGCAGCCGGCAGTGGGGCCGTTTCGCTACCTCCTATGGATCGCGCCTCAAGGCCCGGGCACGTTTTTCACGGAGCTGGACATCCATGCCGCCGGGTAACCGCCTTCGGCGGAGTCTGATCGCAAGCGTGCCACTCATGGCGGGCAGTGTGATGGCGCTTGTCCGGCCGGCAATGGCTCACAGCCTGCTCGTGAGCCGAGGCGAGGCCGTGATGCACACGGATCGCATCGCAGTGGAGATCGAAATCGCCGCCGAGGATTTGCTGCACAGTCATGCTGTCGCGATGGATGAGCAGGGGCGCTTCCGGCTGGGCGCGCTTGCGGCCGCAGCCCGCGCCCACACCGTCACGCTTGATCGTACACTCGTGATCCGCAATACCGAGGGGAACCGGTTGCAAGGCGGTCCCTTTGACGCACAGGTCGATTGGTCGTCCGGCGGGGCCGTTGAACTGCGCGACTTGCGGAGACAGTACGTGAAATACACGTCAACCTATGTTCTGCCGAGTTCTTCGGGTTTTGTTTTCTTCCAACTGCTCCCGGTGGATCGCTCGATGATCGTTCCGTGGCAGCTCGTGCTGAATGTGCGCGGGGAATCGCAAATGGGGCAAATCGTCCGCCTGACGAGTCGGGGGAATGTCGAGTCCGTCGAGTTATCGTGGGAGGATGGTCAGCCTTCGGTCTTGCCCGCTCCCCACCGCGCCGAGGCGGGATCGTGCACACCCTGTGAAAGTCGTGGGGCCGCTCGTTTCAAGCAAGTCTGCGCCGATATCGAGGTTGACGAACCGGACATGGACGTACGGCTGTCCATTCCCTTACCCCTTCTTTCTACTTGGATCGCTCTTGAGGCGGACGACGATGAATTCTTGGATTTGTCCGAGCAGATCGCCGCCCAGAAGTCCGTTCTAACCCTCGTCCACAGTGCGATCGCGGCGCGCAACCAAGCCGGCCCGTTGAGTGCGGAGATGCTCGACGTGCGTTTCGTTTCGGGCGCGGAGACCACAACGGACCGGATCAGCGTTTGGACGGGAGGATTGCGCGCACACGCCCGTTTTCACGGCACCGGGCAGGTGGACTCGTTCGTGTTGCGCTGGGGACTTTTCAACGGCGCGGTCCTGTCAGGTGTCGCCAACATCCACGCCAGCGGCCGCTGCACGGAGCACGAATTCTCGACCTATCGGCCGGAGTACGTCATCGCCCCGCGGGGGGCGACCCCCTCAGGAGCTTTGCACCGCGAAGGACTCGAACCTTCGACGCGCTGATTAAGAGACAAGCCACTGTTATGATGCGACGATGCCTGAACCCGCTGATCCAGTAAGAAACGAGACCAATCTTTGGAAGGTTGTCGTCGCTTCATCGGCGGGAACGCTCATCGAGTGGTATGACTTTTACATCTTCGGCAGCCTCGCAACGATCCTTGCCGCTAAGTTCTTTCCGACGGGAAACGAGACCGTTGCGCTGCTATCAACCTTGGCAACGTTCGCGACCGGCTTCGTCGTCCGGCCCTTCGGAGCTTTGTTTTTCGGCCGTGTCGGGGACTTGGTCGGACGCAAGTATGCGTTCCTTGTCACCCTCCTGATCATGGGGCTCTCCACGTTCGCGATCGGGCTGCTTCCGGACTATGCGACCATCGGTCTTTTCGCGCCTCTGGCGCTGCTGGTGCTGCGATTGTTGCAGGGGCTGGCGCTAGGCGGTGAGTACGGAGGCGCCGCAACGTACGTGGCAGAGCATGCGCCTCTCGGCCGCCGCGGGTTCTATACGAGCTTCATTCAAACCACAGCCACGCTTGGATTGTTCGTTTCATTGGGCGTGATCCTTCTGCTTCGTCAGACTCTGGGTGATGATTCATTCTCGGCATGGGGCTGGCGCGTGCCCTTCCTCTTGTCCATCGTGCTGGTCGCATTCTCCTACCTGATCCGCACGCGGCTGACGGAATCGCCGCTCTTCGCCCAAATGAAAGCCGCCGGCCTTGTTTCCCGTAGCCCGCTGCGCGACAGTTTCCTGAACCGCGAGAACCGGAGGTTGGTCATCGTGGCCCTGTTCGGCGCGACTGCCGGTCAGGGTGTCATCTGGTATACGGGGCAGTTCTACGCTCTCTACTACTTGCAGACGGTCCTCAAAGTGGGTTTCGTGACGGCCAACTACGTTATCGCCGTCGCGCTCTTGCTGGGGACTCCTCTGTTCATCGTCTTCGGCGCTCTGTCCGATCGGATCGGTCGTAAGTCGATCATGATGACCGGCTGCTTACTGGCTCTGCTGACCTACATTCCGATTTATCGTGCGATGACAGCCGCCGCGGGTTTCGACCCCGGGCGCGGCGTCTCCGAGGCTCCCAACGTGGTCGCTCTGACTCTGCTGGTATTTGTGCAGGTGGTCTACGTCACGATGGTCTACGGTCCGATTGCCGCGTTTTTGGTTGAGCTGTTCCCGACTCGCATCCGCTACACGTCCATGTCACTGCCGTATCACATCGGCAATGGGATTTTCGGAGGACTCGTCCCGCTTATCGCGACAGTCATCGTGGCCAAGACTGGAAACATGTATGCCGGCCTTTATTATCCGATGGCCATTGCCGGCATGACATTCATCGTTGGTATGCTGTACGTGCGAGAGCGTCCCGGTATCGAGCGGACGGACGGTCACCGACCGGTAGATCGCTAACACGAACGGGGTTTGGAACGGACGCGCGTGATTCCGAATTCGACGACTTTACTCGACTGCACCGCGAAGGACTCGAACCTTCGACCCGCTGATTAAGAGGCACGGCCAGGCGTTTTCATGCGGGCTTCGCAACCTACGCCACAACAAGGACTTGTACCTCAAACCGCACCCAACGCAAGGCAACGCAAAAAAAAGGGCACTTGCGCGTGGCGGAGCGCACGGACCGCAACCCGCCGCAACCGACCGCAATGTAAAACCAGTGTGAATCGGAGGTCCTACGACACCTCACGAATTCAGGGTGCACCTGAGACGGGAGTTTGCACGGGTTTGGTACGGAGACGATTTGGTTGCGTAGCGGCTGCGTGAGGAGCGGCTCCGACCATGGGCGAGCGACAATCCTAACGCGGGCTCTTGCCGCCGATTTCTCAAGAGCGCGCACGACCTGAACGGCAACGTCAGCCCGCAGATCGCGATGCAAAACCGGTGATCCTCCAACGTGTCGGGTATCCATCGGGTCGCGCGTCTCTCGCGACGAAATTCCCGGCGCGGCGCATGCTGCGCGAACCCGTGGGCGGGGTAAACGAATTCCGTTTCCGCCGTTTTCGTAAGTTGTTGAATGACAATCATTTAGCTCTTAAACGCCGGTGGGTACGCAGCTTATGACCCAGACTCAATCAGACCACTCTGACCCGTTTGAGCCGTTCGTAGACTGCATTTACTGGGGACTGACTGGGGACACGATGGGCCAGGGGAAACAGAACGCCGGCCCATCGTGTCCGCCTCACGAACACAACTGATTCATCCCACCGATAACATGCAGTTTACATGCCGCATTGTCTATGACGTAAGGCAAGGCTAATAATAATTCGGATTTCGCGAATCTCACGCGAAGCGTTTCGCGGCGACGCCTGCGCATTCTCAGGAACCCCTCGTACAACTGCTGCGCCTTGTACGGACATGGCCAAGCACCCCGCCACTCGTTCGTGACGCACTTCTAATCTTGGTTCAAACCTCCGCCGTTTCTGGACTCCGTCCATCAGAAGTCGGAGTTTATGCCCGAGGGAGGCGTCGCGATTGCCTTCGACCCTGACGAATCGGGTCTTCATCGAGATCCCGTAGGTAGTTTCATTCGGGTCAGCCTTGAGAACTTCTTACTCGTTCCCAGCCGAACGCTTTTCTGCGCCATTGCGACCGCTCCGGCTATCACACGTTCAAGGGCTCTGCGTAATTGAGTAGATGATGATGAATTCGGACGGTTCTGTCATCGTCCTCAAATGTAAGCACTGCCTTTCAACAAACTGGAATAACTCGTGGGACTTGTCCGACATCCATTGCTCGGCTGCGGTGAAAACGCCTTTTAGCGGACGGTCCCCGTCAGTTCCCGCTGGCTCGAAGCACGATTGGCTGTGCAGTTAATCACTTCGGCGCAAAAAAACGATAAGCCTGCCGGAAGGTCGGCCTTCCACCCGTAGCTTGTCTGTCGTCGTGCCTGCCACGATCGGGAAGCGCCGCGCGATTGCGATTCCGTCTGGCGCATTTCCGGCAGCGGGTATTCTCCTGCTTGAAACAGGCACAAAACGTCATGATCGAACGGTCAGATGCCAAAACCCAAGAGTCGGCACAGAATCTCCTGGTCTTCGATGTAGGCGAGCAGACATGTGCTCTGCCATTGGATGCAGTAGTCGAAATCCTACCCATGGCGTCACTATCGCGTTTACCTGGCGCGCCTTCCATTCTGGAGGGATTCTTGAACCTGGGTGGGACCGCGATCCCTGTGTTACGCATATCGCGTCTGCTTGAGGCGCCGCTCGTGCAGATCGGGCTCTACACGCCTTTGATCATCGTACGCCAAGCGAACGCACGCCTGGGGCTTCTGGTCAGCGGGATTCGACAGATCGCAGCGTCGTCACAGTGCGCAGCGATGGCACTGGCGGGGCACGGCATGGCGGAGAACGGTGTGAATCTCGACGGAAAGCTTGTTCCGATTCTTTCAATGGAAACTCTGTTGTTGGAGCAGGAACGTAAACGAATTTCGGACCTGCAGGAGGTTCAGCAAGAGCGTTTGCGTGAGCTCGAGGAGGGCTACGCTTGATCTCGCCGCAATCGACAACTCGGGACTTACGCAGTGACCCAGGGTATCCATCGCTTAAGAGCCATATCCTCCAAATGACCGGTCTCTCATATTACGCTGACAAGGATGAAGATCTGATCCAGCGTATCGCCAGACGGTTGGACGAGTTAACGGAAACGGATTGTAAGGAGTATTTGGATCTTCTGCGAGACTCAGCCCGCGGTGACGCTGAACTGGATCATCTTATCGAACAGTTGACCGTCGGGGAGACATCGTTTTTCCGGCACGCCGAGTTGTTCGATGGGCTGCGCGCTAGAGTCTTGCCCGACATACTGGCCCGCAACCGCAAGTGTCGACGTCTTCGCATCTGGAGTGCTGGTTGCTCAATTGGAGCGGAGGCCTACTCGATCGCCATCCTACTTGCGCGAGAATTCCATAGGGAAGTGGAGGGCTGGGACGTCTCTATTTTAGGCACCGATATCAACCGACATTTCCTCGCGCGGGCCAGCCAAGGTATCTTTCGCAAGTGGGATTTTCGGGGGGTACCGCAGTCGCAAATCGAAGATTGCTTTGAGAAGCGCGGCGATGAGTCGATCATTCGATCCGAATACCGCCGTTGCGTAAGCTTTCAGTATCACAATTTAGTTCGGCATACGTTTCCCTCCCTGATAAACAACTTGGTCGCGTTCGATCTGATTCTATGCCGAAATGTCCTGATCTACTTCAATCGCGAGCTTATTGAGCGTCTCGTATCACAGTTTCACAAATGTCTGGTGGACGGCGGCTGGCTGCTCGTCGGGCATGCCGAACCCAATATCGAGCTCTTTCGTGCTTTTCACTCCGTAAATGTTCCAGGAGCCGTCCTGTACCAAAGACACGACAGCGCTGCACAGACCCCTTCCCACGCGACGTCCTCGTCTCCTCCTGCCGTAATTCCGACAATCCGGGCCACGGAGTCAATTGCGCCACTCGGAGCGGTTGCAAAGGCTGCGGCAACCCCGAGCGAGCCCACAACACTCCGGAAGGGGTACCGGCATACGCTATGGCCGTTGCTGCCCACGCCACGGGGAAGCTCATCGCAGCAGAGACCAAGCATTGACCGTCACGAAAAGCTTCTTCGGATAGCGGACAGGGGCGACCTGGAATCCGCCATGGAAGGATATGTGGCTCTTGTCGCCGAGGAACCGATGAATGCGATGCTACATTTCTACATCGCCCTGATTGCGGAGCAACTGGGCGACCACCGAAATGCTGAAACATCGCTTCGCCGGACCGTTTACCTGGATCCGTCAAATGCTTTGGCCCATTATTACTCCGGATTGCTGTGGCAGAAAAAAGGCTTGCGGTCGCAGGCGGATCGAGCTTATCGAACTGTATTAGATCTCCTTTCCAATAAGCCGGAGGACGACCTGATTCCGGATGCCGACGGCCTGACTGTCGCCGAGCTTAACGAGTTGACCCGGATGCAACTAGAGGTCATGCGAAACTCATGAAGCAAAAAAGGGTCATCGACTGGCCGGGGGTACGCCGACGGATGCAGGCGAGTACGGAGGCCCTGCACGATGCACTGCATCCGAACGACGAGGCGATTCGAGACGCCTTCGAGCGGAGTGCCCAACGGTTGGCGGAACGAACTCTGGAGGGTGCGGACTCCGATGATGCCTTAGCCGTCCTTGTGTTTCGGCTCGGTACGGACCGGTATGCCGTGAAATTGAACGAGGTCGCAGAAGTCGGACCATTACGCAGATACACACGGGTGCCGGGAGGTCCGTCGGAACTCTTCGGGGTTATCAGTCATCGTGGAGAGATTCGTTCAGTGATCAATTTGGGACGACTGCTAGGGCGCGAATCTGAACAACAGATCAAGCACGGCTTTTTCGTGCACGTTCGGACGGGCGCTCGAGAGATTCGCCTGCGGGTCGACGAACTCGATCAGGTTCTTGACCTCCGCACAGCAGACATCATTTCGGTGAAGGAGGCTGATGTTCGGCTGCCGGACCATTTCGTAACAGGTTTGACTCGTGATGGAATCGCGATCCTTCAGGCCGATGCGCTGTTCTCCGCATCGAGAGCACTGAAGGTGACCCAAGAGAGATACGGAACGGCGTCGGCCGGAATCGGCGACGCAGAAGGTCGAAGGTAAGTCATGCGCGTGACAGTTGGCAAAAAACTCGGTCTCGGTTTCGGCATCGTCATCGTCTTGATGGCACTAAGCACCATCGTTGCTTACCAAAAAGTCACAAACCTGGAAAGCAGCGTCGAGGTCGCTGTAGATCAATCGCTTCCCAGCATGCTGACCTGTAGCGACCTCGGCAGTGACATCAACGGGGTATCTTCCTATCTTCGAGCGTACATGCTCCTTGGCGATAATCCCGAGAACGCAAAGCTCTTCAAATCCTTGCGTTCCGAAGCGTGGCGGGAGCTAGAAACCCACCTAACTCAGCTCAAGACTCTGAGTCAGAATTGGGAAAACGCAGATGAGCGCCAAGTCCTTTCGGGATTTGTCACCATTCTTGAGGAGTTCCGAGAAGGGCAGCAGAAAGTGGAGAACATTGCCCACACCGAGCAGAACATTAAACCCGTCTATGCCATGACCACGTTAGCGCTGCCGCTGACCGACAAGATGGGCACGACGATCAATGCCGTGCTCTCCGAGGAAGCCAATATCGACGCAACAGCGGAGCGCAAAGCGATGTTCCATTCGTTCGCAAGACTGCAGGAGGCATTTCTTTCAGCGACCAGCGAATTGCGCTCATACTTGATTCGAGGTGATCAGGACTCGCGGCGTCGCGCGGAGCAATTGGCGCGTACTCTGGATGAAGCTCAGATTCATGCCGCCTCGTTTGTAGAACTGCTTTCGAAGTCGCAACGTGCAAATTGGGAACGATACGTCGATGCTTACCATGAGTTCGGACCTTTGTCCTCGCGGCTAATCGCCATGCGCGCTGCACCGGATTGGAACCAAGCGAATTACATTTTCGAAAGCGAGGTGGTCCCCCGCTCTCTGCAAATGAGAGAAAAGTTGAAAAGCCTTCAAGGTTCCATAGGCAAGCGAGTTGTGGAGCATCGCAATGCAATCTTCGACACTGGACGGGCCGTAACGACGACGCTGATCGGGGCGGCGCTTGCGGCGCTTGTCATCGCAAGCATTGTTGCCGTAAGCCTCAGCCGAAAACTCGTCGCGGGCATTCAAGCGGTTTCCGCAGCGGCCCGTCAAGTCGCGGGGGGTGATCTGACCGGAAACGAAGTACGCGTTCGCTCGAAAGATGAGGTAGGCGAGCTGGCAGGCGCCTTCAACGGCATGCGCGCCGGCTTGAAGGACATGGCGGAACAGATTCGTCAGGCAACCGAGAACGTAAACTCGACCGCTGCCGAGATGCTGGCCTCGACGCAGCAACAAGCCGCGGCGACCAAAGAGCAGGCTGCGACCGTCCAGGAGATCACAACCACGCTCGAGGAGGTCAACCAGTCGGGCAGCCAGATCGGCGATCGGGCCAAACAGGTTTCCGCAACAGTCGCGCAGGCATCAGAGGTGACCAAGCGAGGCATGACGGCAACGCGGGAAACCAACGAGACCATGCAATCCATCCGCGATCAGGTTGAGGAGGTTGCCGAAAACGTCGTGAGTGTGAGCGAACGCACGCAGACCATCGGTGACATCATCGCGACGGTCAGCGACATCGCCGAGCAATCCAATCTGCTCGCGCTAAACGCGAGCATTGAAGCTGCGTCGGCGGGCGATCAGGGTAGTCGCTTCGCGGTTGTTGCACACGAGATGAAGAATCTTGCGGATCGGGCCAAGGATTGCACAGTGCAGGTGCGCACGATCCTCGGCGAAATTCAGAAGGGCATCAATACCTCTGTCATGATGACTGAGGAAGCGGTAAAGCGCGTTGAAGTCGGCAAACAGAAAGCTACCGCGACGGAAACCACGATCCGTGAGGTCACCGAAACGAACGACGAAAGCATCCGGGCGTTCCAACAAATCATCGCGGGAACGAATCAGCAGCAGATCGGCGTTTCGCAGGTGACTCAAGGTATGCAGGATATCCGACAGGCGATCGAGCAGACCGCAGCGGGCACTGCACAAATGGAGAAGGCGGCGGCCAACATGAACGCACTCAGTCAGCAACTGAAGAATGCCGTTGCGCGATACCGGATTTGAAATGGATATCCAAGAACAAGTCATTCAAGCGTTCCAGATCGAACATCGGGAACAGATTGAGGGCATCCGCTCCATTCTGACTTCGCTCGATCCGCAGAGCGCTGCGCCGAACGACCCGCGTTGGGAAGAAGCATTCCGTATGGCGCATACGCTCAAGGGCGGCGCGCGAGTATGCGCCTTTCATGATCTGGAAGCGCTGGGCCATCGGATGGAATCCCTGTTTGCCGGTGTGCGCGAAGGCTCGCTCGGTTTTAGCCATTGGGTCGCTGATACGATCTTCGGGGTTCTCGACGCCATTGAAGACTGGATGGCCGCGTTTGCCGCTGGTGGTTCACCGACAAGCCCAGCGGAGACGCTGGACGCAATCGACTCTTGTCTTCGCGCGTCCAAGGAACGTCTTGCAATCGAGTCGGCTCATTCCATGAAAGAAGTCACGTTGTCCCCCTCCGCTGAATCGTCTGCCGCATTGGGTCCGCAGTCAGCCGGATCACATGAAATTGAGACGCTTCGTGTCCAGACAGGCCAACTGGATAAAGTGCTGCGCTCCACCGACGCTCTCCTCTCGGTGAACGCCGATCACGAGCGCCTGGCAAATGAAATCGGACGCCTGTCAACGGAGGTGCACGCATTACAGCGCGAGTGCGAAGCGATTCGTGTGACGGCGGGGCCAGTCCTCCGATGTCTCAGCGCCAAGCCCGAATTCGCGTGTGTTGCGAGGCATGTGGACGCGGTGGCGCGGCTTTCACGCCGGATCACGAAACAAAAGCGGATCATTGGTAGCGCACATCATCGCTGTTCGTGGGCTTTACGCACAGTGAGCGCGGATCTTCGCCGTGACGTTCAACAGACGCGAATGATCTCGGCAGAAAACGTGTTACAGGGCCTGCGCCCCATGGTCCGCAGTCTGGCGCGGGAGGAGGGCAAGGAAGTCGATTTCCGTGTCGCTGGTCTGGATCTTCTCGCGGACCGAATGGTTCTTCAAGCAATTAAGGATCCCCTCGTTCACGTCTTGCGTAACGCTATTGTCCACGGAATTGAACCTCCGGACGTGCGGGAAGCACAGAGCAAGAGCCGCGTCGGGAATGTCGCGCTAACGTTGCGCGCGCATAGCAATCGACTTCATGTGCTTGTGGAGGATGACGGGCGTGGAATCAATGCCGAGCTAGTTGCTCACGAAGCCGCCAAGCGCGGTCTGCTGACGGAGTCAACTCTTGACTGGGAGTCCAACGGCGACCAGCTCACACGTCTTCTGTTCCGCGCCGGGTTCTCTACTTCCTCTACGGTAAACGAACTTGCCGGGCGCGGCATGGGGCTATCGGTTGTCCAGGAGACCATCGCTCGGTTGAGGGGAAATGCTCGGATCGGCCCGCGATCCGGGCCCGGTACTGCTCTAGAAATATCCGTTCCGCTTTTCATTTCTGCCGAGCGATTGTTGCTGGTTTCCTGCGCCGGACAAGTCTTCGGGCTACCGATTGATGGAGTCGATCGATTGCTACGTCTTCGATCCGCCGACGTCCAGAACGTTGAGGGCCGCAGGATGGCCATCGTTGACGACTCGCCGTTACCCCTGAGGTGTCTTGCACAAGCGGTGGGCTGTGACGCTTCGACTCATGCCCCCGACCGGGAGGTGTTGACTGTTGTTGTCTTGTCGGCCGTCTCACAGCGTGCTGGTTTCATTGTGGATGCTATTCTGAAAGAACGTGAAGCATTGATCAAGGAGATCGATGCGCCCGCGGCGGACGTAAAACACTTCAGCGGAGCCATTCTTCTGGAAGACAACGATGTTGCGCTGGTCGTCGATCCTCCCTATTTGCTTGCGAATCTTACTGCGAGCGTGGCCTCATTCACAATTACAGGAAACGCGCAGGCGAAAAAGACATCGATCGTCCTAATTGTGGATGACTCGTTCACAACGCGCACATTGGAAAAGAGCATTCTCGAAACCAACGGATACGAGGTCCGTGTTGCCGTCGATGGTGTTGAGGCGTTGACCGTACTGCGGTCAGAGCCGATCGATATTGTAATTGCCGATATAGAAATGCCGAGGCTGAACGGCCTGGCGCTGTTAAAAGAGGTTCGAGGCGACATACACCTGGCGTCGTTACCGGTCGTTTTGGTGACTTCGCTTGACCGTCAAGAAGATCGCCAGCGCGGCATGGACCTGGGCGCCAACGCTTACATCGTCAAACGGAGGTTTGATCACCAAGAGCTGCTGAACACGATTCAGAAATTCTTGTAACTTCAGTGCGGAGCTATTCCGGGTGATCACCAAGAATAAGTTGGAAGACTCTCGATTGGATACACGCCTCCGCCGAGTGCGTACCATGATTGTCGAGGACTCGCGCGTCGTGCGCGAGTTTCTCACTCATATCATTGGGCGCGATCCACGACTCGAAGTCGCCGCCGTGGTGACGAGCGCAGAAGAAGCTTTGCGCGTTCTTCATCAGGTCATGCCGGACGTTATCTCGATGGATATTTGTCTGCCCGGTATGGATGGCTTTATAGCTACGCAACGCATTATGGCCGAACGACCGACACCCATTGTCGTCGTCGCGGCCAATGTCGGGTCGGACGACCGTAAGATCACCATTAACGCGCTTCGGGCGGGCGCGCTGTCAGTGCTGGAGAAACCCGGCGGTTCGACGCACGAGGACTATGAGTCATTCGCAGAACGGCTCTGCACGCAACTGGCCATAATGAGCCAAGTCAAGGTTATTACCCAACGAATTGGCCGTCGTACGCAACAAGCATCCACCGCTCCGTCAGCTACCTCGGTAGCGGTTCCCCGGAACTCGACCACTTCATACGAGATGCTCGGCGTCGTGGCGTCCACGGGTGGACCCAACGCTCTCGTTGAGATCATCAACGGGTTGGATAATGACTTTCGCCTGCCGATTTTGCTTGTCCAGCACATCACTAGCAGCTTCTCCACCGCTTTTGCAGCATGGTTGGACGACGTCTGCCCGCTACGCGTTGTGCAGGCACGACATGGTGAACGTCCCGGAGCGGGTCATGTTTATGTTCCTCCTGCGGATCGTCATCTGACGATTCACAACCGCCGGTTGCACTTAAGTGATGCTCCATTGGTCTCAATGCAACGACCTTCCGGAACTGTGCTGCTACGGTCGATGGCAGCAGATTTAGGCGCGCGGACGATCGGAGTTCTTCTGACCGGAATGGGAGAGGACGGTGCTGAAGGTCTGCTCGCAATCCGTGAAGCTGGAGGGCATACCATCGCTGAAGACGAATCTACGGCGGTCGTCTATGGCATGCCAGGTGCGGCCGTTGCGTTGGGAGCCGTACGCGAATCATTGCCATTACACGGGATTGCACCGCGGCTTCGCCATTTGGCGCGATGCTGAAGTCTGCGGAACCAAGCTATGAAGCCACAACACCATATTCTGCTCGTTGAAGACTCGCGGACTCAAGCGTTGCAGTTGATCAATGTACTAAAGGGGCAGAATTGGGATGTTTCCCACACCGAATGCGCAGAAAAAGCGATGGAGTGCCTCGCCCGCGCAACACCGGATCTGATCTTAATCGATTACTACTTGCCAGGAATCCGCGGGGACGAACTGTGTCGCCAGATGCGAATGCGTGTCGATACGCGCGTCGTCCCGATCGTCATCTTGACTGGAGACTCCGCCCAACAGGTGGAGCTACGGGGCCTGGAAAGTGGAGCCGATGACTTCATCGCCAAGTCTGCGAATCAGGATGTGCTCCTTGTTCGATTGCGGGCTCTTCTCAGCAAGGTACAAAAAGCTTCCGGGCCGTCAACTCCTTCTGACGAGGATTTTCGCGGTGCTCGCCTGCTCGCCGTGGATGACAGTCAGACCTATCTGGCCTTTCTCGTACAGAATCTTGGAGCCGAGGCCTTTTCCGTTCAGACAGCGAATAGCGGTAGTGAAGCGCTTGAGCGACTCCAGCACGAAGACTTCGACTGCGTCCTTGTAGATCTGGTGATGCCAGGAATGGATGGCATAGAGGTGTGCCGACAGATTAATTTGCTTCGCCAACAACTAGGCAAATCTCTAATGGTGATTATGTTAACAGCAAAGGAAGACAACCAGAGTCTGGCCTATGCACTTGAAGCCGGCGCGGACGATTTCGTTGGGAAGTCGAGCGACATCGTCGTACTCAATGGACGCATCCGCGCACTTCTGCGCAGGAAATTCTACGAGCAGGAACATCGGCGCCGTCTGTCCACCGAACTGCGCGCCAAAGAGCTTGAAGCTCAGCACGAGCGAAGTCAAAAGGAGGCTGCAGAAGCCCGCGCCGCAATGGTCGATGGCCTACAAAGAATGACCGAATTAGAGCTTGCAAGTAAAGCCGCCGAGGTGGCCAGTCGCGCCAAGAGCGAGTTCCTGGCCAGCATGAGCCATGAACTTCGCACGCCGCTAAACGGTGTGATCGGCATGATGGAGCTGCTGCTTCACACGGAACTCAGTCCCCAACAGCGACGCTATGCCTGGCTGGCGAAGTCATCCGGCGACATGTTGCTCAGCCTCATCAGCGACATCCTCGATTTCTCCAAAATCGAAGCGGGCCGGCTGGAGCTGGAGTCGACGGAATTCGACCTTCATTACACGGTCGAGAACATAGGGATGTGCTTTTCCTCCAGGGCAGCAAGCAAAAACCTTGAACTCGTTTGCGCGATCCATCCAACGGTTCCACGCCGGGTCGAGGGAGATCCTGGTAGGTTGCAGCAGATCCTCACGAACCTGGTGGGCAACTGCATCAAGTTCACCAACGAGGGTGAAGTGGTAGTTCGCGTTACCAAGGATGAGGAAACCAGCCGAAATGTAACCCTTCGATTTACCGTCACCGACACCGGCATCGGAATCCCCGCTGGGCGAGTGGACAAGTTGTTCAAGTCATTTTCGCAAGTCGATTCCTCTACGACGCGAAAGTACGGCGGGACGGGCCTCGGCCTTGCCATCTGCAAACGCCTCGTGGAGGCCATGGGTGGGGAGATCGGCGTTGCAAGCACTGAAGGCTGCGGTTCGACCTTTTGGTTCATCATCAAGCTCGTCAAGCCTGCGAAAAATGTGGACCAACCACTTTCTTTGTCGGACGACATCCGTCGCGTCCGTGTCCTCGCGGTCGATGACAATGCTACGAACCGAGAAATCCTTGGTGAGCAACTTACCGGCTGGGGCCTTGACCATGAGACGACAACTTGTGGTCCGGATGCGCTCTCGGCTCTGCGGGCGGCGCATCGTGATGGTCGGCCGTTTGGTATGGCGATCCTCGATCAACAGATGCCCGAGATGGACGGCGAGCAACTCGCACGAGAGATCAAAAAGGAACCGATCTTGGCTGACACCGTTCTCATTCTGCTTACGTCCGGGCTGGAATGCAACGAGGCGGAACGGCTCACCGACATCGGCTTCGCCGGATGGTTGAGCAAACCCGCTCGCCCATCCCATCTTCTTGAGACCATGACGGAAGCCTTCGTCTGCGCCAAAGCCGCTCGTCCTCGCACTCCCATTGACGAAACAGAGCGTGGGCCGTCGCGTCCGATGGGGCAACCCCGATCCGCCGGCGCGAAAATCCTGTTGGCCGAAGACCACGAGATCAGCCAGGAAGTCGGGTCCACCCTCCTCCGTCGTGCGGGCTTTGAATGTGAAGTGGTTGCTAATGGGAAGCAGGCCGTCGAAGCGGTGAAGTCGGGCCAATACGCCCTTGTCCTAATGGACTGCCAAATGCCTGAAATGGACGGATTTCAAGCCACGCAGGCTATCAGGAATTACGAGCGGGAACGCGACCTTATCACGGGGCAGAACGAGCGCATTCCGATCATTGCCCTGACCGCCAATGCGATCCAAGGGGACCGGGAACGTTGTCTGGCCGCGGGAATGGATGATTACACCAGCAAGCCCTTCGACCCCGAGCGACTAATCCGCCTCCTCGACGCTCACCTCTGCAACCACGCGCAAAAAACCGCAAAACCCGCACAGACTGCGGGGGAATCGTGTCATAAACAAGAGGCGGAACATGAACCCCGGGCGTTCGACACGGAAAAAATGCTGAAACAGTGGGGCAATGACACATCTTTCGTGCAGCGGCTCATCGCGAAATTCAGCGCACGTATTCCCGACGAGCTGCAGAAACTCCGAGAAGCAATGGAAAGAAACGATGCCAGCGAGGTGCAAAGACTGGCACACGGACTAAAAGGCGCGGCAGGCTACGTCGCCGCGGAAACCGTGCGTCGAATCGCCGACCAACTGGAGGCCCTGGCCCGTAGGAGCGATTTGAGCCTGGTAGATCCACACCTGCAAGAACTCGCCGCCGAGTTGCAGCGCTGTGCAGACGAGACCCCCAATGGACCAGCTGCCGATAAGTCGCAATTGGTAGTAGCGCACCCCAAGATCGGAGGAACACAATGACGAAAGTTCTTATCGTCGACGATGACGAACTCGCCCTGGAGGTGCTTCATCACCTGCTGACTAAAGCCGGCTATGAGGTCGTGACCAGCACTAACGGTGTGGAAGCTTTGAAGGAGCTTCGGAAGGACTCGTGCCGGCTCGTTGTTTGCGATTGGGAAATGCCAGCGATGGACGGCGTCGAACTGTGCCGTCAAATCCGCGCACAGGATTTTACGGGATACGTGTACGTGATTTTGTTAACCGGCCGGGACAGCAAAGAGGATACCATTGAGGGCTTATCGGCGGGGGCGGATGATTTTGTAACCAAGCCGTTTGACCCTGCTGAGCTGCTGGCACGCGTTCGCATCGGCGAACGTATTTTGTCCCTGGAGACCCGCGACGTGGCCATTTTTGCTATGGCCAAACTGGCCGAATCGCGAGATCCGGAAACGGGGGAACACCTTGAGCGGATGCGCACCTATTCGCGGATTATCACCGAATTCCTAGCCAAGGACAACCAGTTCGACGAACCCATCAGCGAGGACTACCCCAGGCTCATTTACCTCACCAGCCCACTCCACGATATCGGAAAAGTGGGTATTCCTGACTGCGTGCTCCTCAAGCCCGGCCGACTGAGCGACCGCGAATTCGATATCATGAAAACGCATACCACGATCGGCGCCAGCACGCTAGAGGCTTCGGTCCGACAGTATCCGGGCGTCGCTTATTTGCACCTTGCGACAGACATAGCCCTGACCCACCATGAACGGTTTGACGGAAGCGGGTATCCACGTGGGCTTGTGGGGCGCGACATTCCGCTCTGCGGCCGTATTGTTGCCCTGGCGGATGTCTATGACGCACTGACATCAAAGCGAGTTTATAAGCGAGCCTTCACCCACGACATTGCGCGAAGCATGATCCTCGAAGAATCCGGCAAGCATTTCGACCCTAACATCGTGAAGGCCTTCATCCATTGTGAGGAACAATTCCTCAACGTACTCGGGGCGCATTCCCATTTGGAATTGGCCGAAGTGTCGTGATCCAGTGCTCCAGCATGGGGAGATCTCAGGTTGAAGAAGATCCTAGTCGTCGACGACATGGCAATCTGCCGGGAGCCTATCGCTGAAGCCCTTCGGGGCCGCGGGTATGACGTCGTTTGCGCCGCCAGCGGGGAGGAAGCGCTATGCAAGTTGCGAGACCAGCAACCGGACATAGTGCTTCTAGACATGGCCATGCCCGGCCTGGATGGGCTGGCCGTTCTGCGGACGATCCGCCGCAATCCTGAGTGGCGATCACTTCCTGTGATCATGCTTACCGACAAGGCGGATCGCGAGTGCGTTGTGGGCGCGGCAAGCCACAAAGTTCAAGGTTATCTCCTCAAGAGCAACTTTTCCATAGGTACCCTGCTAGCCCGCGTGGAGGCTTGTTTCACCCAGCCCGCCGGTGCAGTAGTAAGCGCCAGCTTGGAGAACTGTTCCAATGCTCGTGCCGGAGCTGCGAGCCATTCCGTGATGCTCTCCCCAGCTCCATCGGTGATTTCGCAGTCGGCTCGGTGTTCAGACGACCGCACATCGTTGCCTGCCCGGGCGGAACCGAAACCGAGTTCGCTCGATGACCTGAAACCGATCATCAGCAAGGCTGAGGTCGTCACGCTGGTGAACAAGGGTCTGGAGCTGCATCCGCTTGGAGCCGCCATTCACAACGTACTGGCTGCGACCGCGACCGCCGATTGCTCGGCTGAAGATGTAGCCAAAGCCCTTTCGCAAGACCAGGTCCTTTCCATACGCATCCTCAAGCTCGCGAACAGTTCCGCCTACTCCCGTGGCCGAGGCGTGGACAACGTCAAGGAGGCCGTTCAACGCGTGGGAATTGCTGAGGTGCGAAGAATGGTGATGACCCTCGGCGTAGTCCAGCAGTTCGACCAAGCGAGCATCGAGTACTTTGACGCGCGGCTTTTCTGGGAGCATTCCACGGCTTGCGGGCTTGTCGCCGCGGCGATCGCCAGGGCCCGCAAGGCCAGAAATCCCGATGACTACTTCCTGTGGGGGATGCTCCACGACATTGGACGCCTGATCCTCCTCGAGCACGTCCCCAAGGCCTACGCTTCCGTATGGGAAGCCGCCGAGCGACTGGACCTGCCTCTCGAGGCCGTAGAGGTCAAACTTACCCTCGTCGACCACTGCGAGGTTCTGGAGCGTGCCCTGGAGCACTGGAAGTTTCCTCGTGACTTCATCGCGCCGGTAGTCAATCATCACCGGCCGCTGGCGACTATTCAGCGTCTAGGCCCGCAGCACAGCGAGGCCGCCGCTACTATTGCTCTCGCCGACCGAGTCAGCCACGCGTTACTCTTGGGCAGCAGCGGGAATGACGTCCTCTATCCCCTCGAAGAACTTTCCGAGTTTCTCTCACTGCCGGCGGACGTCCTCGCCGCAATCGCAACCAAGGCGGCCGACGAGACTCGCGACCTGAAGCTCAGCATGTTGTCTCGCGCCCTACAAACGGACTGGCCGGACACGGCGACGCAAATCAAAGGCCAATTCGAAGTGCGCCTCCGCCCGATTTATCTCGGTCCGTCGACGCCCAATGCTATCCGTCTATTCTTTGATCGGGGCGCCTGCCCGGGAGAGGGACCACCGAACGTAGCCATCGCACAATTGCGCGAGATCGAGGAGTTGTCTCCGATCATCCGACAGTTGGAAGCTCAAGAACGTAAACTTGAAAGCTCCAACATTCCGCTTCTCCTCATCGTGTCGCGACGCGACGCTCGGCCCGTTCAACCTCTGCTCCAGGCCCGTCGCGCCGAGATCATCTCGATGCCGATCCGCATCGCCGCCTTAGCTCGCAGCGTCAACAAGCTGTTGGCCGCCTCCTGAAATGGGACGCACGCCGCCGCCCATCGCACTTGTTCCTGACTTGAAATCTTTAGGTGTCACCTACTGACACTTATTCTCGAAGATTTGCCAGATTTGCCTTGAACTCTCTCGCAGAACGAGCAATGGTCTGTCATTGCGCTGGATGTTCCGGCGTGCGTTGTGCCAGTGGTAATGGGCGCGCAATCTGGACCCACCTCGGGCTGTTGAATTCTCTGTGAAAAGGGCGCGCAAACCGGGCCCACCGTTAGGGACTCCTGTCGGGGGTTCCATGCAAAGCTTGGCCTTCGGA
>Ga0187893_10001797_pt1 | contig 49554 bp, 39 predicted proteins | sample MA1701074metaG_FD_139574 | JGI IMG/M metagenome (GOLD analysis project Ga0187893, IMG submission 139574) | White microbial mat communities from a basaltic lava cave in the Kipuka Kanohina Cave System on the Island of Hawaii, USA - MA170107-4 metaG ... | reverse complement strand
TTTGCCAAGGTGGAATGCGACGAGATCATCGAGGCAGGACTCGCAGTTCAGTGTGTGAACTTTGACGATAATCGTTTGACTCATGTCAAGCGTGCCCATCACAAAACCTTTTAGTTGCTCCGCCGCTAGGTGGGTGTTAAGTATTGACATCTACTATTTTCTCCTTTTTGGTTTTTTTACCCCCAAGTACATCCTCAGAGGCAAAAGTACCAAAAGGAGGAAATAGCCTTACGCTCTAACTAAGTCCAACAATATGACTCTCCGCGTCTCATCTATCTTGTGAACCTGGACGTCCACTACCTTACCTGGAACCATCTGCTTCCATAAATTCTGAAATGATAATCCTGTTAGCTGCTCACAGACTCTAATTCCTTTCCTATTTATAGTACCTTCGATTAATGGTTCGATTTCGATACCAACGAATACGTTCCCACCATCAAGTTCCCTACACCTTGTAATGAGGGCGCTCAAGTTATGACCGACCGGATATTGTTGTTTGATGCGATTGTTCTCCCAAGGGTCAGATAAGGTGTCCTTAAGGCTGAACTTGATCCATCCCATTTCTCTCTCTGATTCTATCTTCAGAGCCCTCACGCGTATTTTCTGACCAATCTTAAGCATTTCTGTTCTTTTCATCGTTGTCGACCAAAGAACATCATCCTCCTCTATGAATCCTATATATCGTGTATCCGTGAGTACTAAGACGTCATGATCGCTAATTGCAAGAACCTCTACCTCGCAGCATCCTAAGTCGTTTGAAGAATTCCAATCGTTCGGTGGGCTGTCGACTTGCCGATACCCAACATGGAGTCCGCTGGGCGGAGGAAGCACGCTCAGTACTTTAAATATCAGTTCCTGTCCTTGCCGAATTCCGATGGCCTCAATCTCGCTTACGCTGGTTAGTAGTTTCCAAGACATGTTCCAATGACTCAATTTCGCAAGATGCCCGCTCTCTGTTTGAATTTGCGCGGTGAAATCTTGAATTGGAGGCCGGGGTGAATTCGCTTCTAGTCTTAGGTCTTGGACAGTGCCTATGACCAAGTCTCCCGGCTCAGGATCTTCACCTACTGGCAACTTGAAGGCGCGATGATCGATTGGTAGGCCAACATTCTTTAGTAATATCAAAGCGTAATGTAAGGAAAGTTCAACATCATTTCGCGGGGGAGCTTGGTAAGGTTCGTGAACTGCCAGACGCCGAAGAGTGCCGCAACGTATCAGCGCGTTATAGGTCCTGAGGGTAATAACCTTCAGCTGCAATAACATCAACAAGTTCTTGCGATATGCCGGCTGTGGTGAGATCTTGTTTCTTTCTCTCAAGTAGCCCGAAGCAACTTGTTCAACGCAGGCATACGCCTCAGCAATGGTGCGCCTCAGCTTGCTTGGCGGCACTCTCGTGGCGGTCTCTTGTTGCAAAGCTTCGTGTGCGCTAACAAGCAGCTCCAAAGCTTTATCTCGCCAGTCCATTTGCGCTGCTTTCCCTAAACCAAGGCCTGGCTTGGTTACGGTCGTGCGAGGTATTTAAGCCGCGTAACTATAGATACTGACGGAGGCTTGTCTGACGGAGGCGAAGGGATCGTCTGACGGAGGCAAGTCTTGTCAGGATGCGCCGTAGTGTGTGTGGCGCATGTTATATTGACAAAATCGCACGTGTCAATCAGTTTTTGTTCTCGAATGCGGATTCACGAATCCGGAAACATTATTTTTAAAGGAACGACTAAGTCTAGCAGAATCAACCATTTATGTCAAGAGGATGATGAGGAGATGAGGTCATTCTCTTGGGTGGGCTAAAGTGTCAGGACTGCCCTTTCTCGGGTCGTTTGGTTCGAGTTCCTTTTGGTCTTCTCATATCACTAGTAAGATCTATAGAGTAGGGCGTCGTCTTGTGTCGTTTGTTTTGGGTTTCTTTCAGTCTTCTCATCACCCACCTTATTTCCGAAGCGACCGTTTCGATTTCTTTTGGCTATCCTTTTAAGGTCTGCGATGGTTGTCTCTTCTGACTGGTGGCGAAGGCCCTTAGATATTTTGGCGGTTCTCTTAAATCTCGTAATAGTGCCGCGAGTCTTCCCGGCAGCCCAATCAGAATGGGTAATGAGATTTCTCTTTTCTTCAGCCTGCAACGCCCTAGACAGTAACGTCTCGAGTTCGCTGATTGTTTCTGAGTCTTCCTTCAAATGCCTTACCAAGGAGCTAAGAAGTGCTATGCGATTTCGGAAAGATAGTTCCGCAGTGATGATCTGCCCAACGAACTGATCTTTGGTGATCAATTCCCAAATGGAGAACTCAATCATGTGTTCAAGTAAAGCAAAGTTTACCGTTATACTGCCAATTTCTTGACGGTGTCTGGCTGGCACAGGATTCATCGCTGACCTCTCAACTAACATTCTAATGCGCTGGCCGAATAGAGGATCAATTTCATCACAGGTTGTATTCGTGTCTTCAACTATATCGAAGAATTGCGGTTGCTATTACTGAAACACCGCGCACTTCCCATATACGCCACAGCATCTCGGCAACGTCTACTGGATGATTGAAAATGATGTAAGGTACGTCCCCATCTTTTCGGCGTGGATTCGATGACATTGGCTACGAACTTAAAAGCGGTGAGCAAGGAGATGTCTTTATGTTCAGCATGACAACGGCTTTTATCCGAGCCTTAGTTCTAAAGTCAATTTATCTCGAGCCTTTCGGGGATTAATGCTTTGAAGTCCCTCTAGAAACGGACAACCTAGAAGAATTCTATGAAAGGCTGAAGGGAATTACAGGATTAGATTTTGATATCCTGTTGCCTCATGTAACTTTGTTTACGACTCCAATTCCATTCTTTAAAGCATTTCCGTATGTACTCCTTTACTTCAAGTTCGTTTTTTCCACCAAGTGGCTCTAGTTCTTTATCCATCTCGATCTGTAAACTAGGAAATTCTTTTAAGCCCTCTTCTCCCCAATGGGTCGACAATATGTCCGCTGCCTCTTCGAGAAACTTCAAATCCTCTTTCATTTGCTTAGTCATTCTCATATGGAGATCTCGCCGGTCTAACAATAGAATACTTTCCGAAGTCCGACAGTCTCGGTTGTTGGAGCGGTTGAAAGCACTCAATGATATGAGTCGCTTATGAAGAACGTCAATGTTAAAAGCCACAGCATCGAAGATGGCTAAGTTGCAATGTGATTCTTCCCGTGCCTCGCCTTGAGGGGACGGTATCCACGCACAAACTGTTTGTAGGCCTCCCCCGATCATGGCAATATTAACGATCAAAACAATCGGATAGCTGAAAAATGCAAAAGAGGTTTGATACCCTAGCATCGGCAATTCGATTGTGATATTCCATTGACGAGAAATTGGGAAACGGACGACGATGAATGAAACTAAACTCGGATCTCACTTTTCAAACTCTGCTCCCCACATCCGGCAATCGCGCCGCGCTTGACGCGTGCATAGAATTCGCGATCCAAGATGCTAGGTTCAATTTTCTCCTGCTGCACGGCCCGCCTGCAGTCGGCAAGACTCATCTTCTGCATGCAATCCACCATGCTACTCGCAAGCTCAAACCCAAATTGAGGGTTCTGCTGATTACTTGCGAGACATGGACCGACGAACTCCTAGGCGCTATACGGTCCGAACGAACGGACGAATTTTGTGAGAAATACCATCGAATGGACATGTTGCTGATGGATGATGTACAAATATTAACCGGCAGGCCAATCACCCAGCAGACTGTCGCTGACTGCATCGCTTCTCTCACCCGCAACGGAAACAATGCAGCATTAGCCCACTCTGGGCCTCTATCTGCTATCCCGTTTCTCGTTCCAACAAACCGTATAAAGCCAGATGAAAAGACACTTGTACTTGAGATTGGTCCACCAACAACTGAGGAGATGATCGCTATAATTTGGAGAAAATTTGCGAATAGATACCCAAAGATGCCCTCGAATTTTGTTAGAGATGCATGTTCCAATGCTCATGGCGACATCCGACGTGCCGAGGGAAGATCTCAGAAAGACTTCCATTGACCCCTCACCGATATTTACGGCCTAGTGACAAGCCACGTTGAGGTAGCCGCAAGAGAAAGCTTTTGAGAAATTTTTTATAACTTTTTTTGAGAGTTTCCTTATGACATAATGGCAAGCTTGTCTATAATGCTGGTCCATAGGCGTCGGTTGCTGGGGTGAGGACAGTAAGTAGAGAGGCTGAATAACTCCGCCAACCTGAAAGGGCTGGGGTTCGCCTAGACCAGCCTTTGGTTTAGGATCGGCTTTAGGAACCGCAGGAGTGATTGCTCCCTTCAGGACATGCCTCCTCAGAGGAACGTCGAAGCTGCACTATTTAGTTCCATGCGAGGCCATCGCATACTCGCCCCGGCCGAAGAGAACCGCATCAGGCCGACCGTCGTACTTCCACAAGTCAGCGTATCACCACACCTGCAGTCCGAAGTTCCTATCATCGTCAACGGCAATAGACGATTGCACGGTGTACCGAATTCGAATACTAAATAAGGGATAAGGACACTGAATCTACGACAAAGAACAACTACCCAGGCTGGATAGGTATAATTATTAACGGGAAGCAAGGCGAATCCTCGAAAACAATATTACACGCCTGATCGTCGGTCAATAATTTACGTTGACCGGGTGGGGTAAAAGCACACCACCGTTCACCTTAACCTTGACACAAGTGGATTCTAAATGCCAGTCTGTCTTTATTTCTTGAGCAATCGTAAGGAGGTCGGTCGGACCATGTTTAAGTTCATCATAATTGGGGCTGGTGTCGTTTCGTTTTCGGCGATTTGCGGAATCGCGTGGGTTGCTGTAAAGCGAAAAGTTGCTGGAAAGCGAAAACTTGATAGCGGCTATGACCTCTTGGAAACGGTTGAAGTAATGCGGAGCACGAAAGGGGACACAGATCGCAATTATCGTCCTTACCGTAGCCATTTACCCCGCGGTCGTGCTGCCTCGATACGAAGACGGTGAGCAGGGGACGTCCCAAGGCGGAGTGATTAAGCCCAGCGCTGGCCAATATCTATCTGCACTACGTGTCGTGTTTGACGTGTGGGCCGAAATTCTGCCGCGTAAAGGGGAATGCCACTGACTCACAAACCGAGGGTCTTCGATGAGTAGATTTATCGTTATGCTTGTTGCTGTCCTTTCTTTTCTCATGCTCTGCGGGTTTCTCGGGATTAAGTTAATTCAGGTAAGACGAAGAGCAATGGAAGAAGTGGAAACCCGCCGTGCATTAGAGGCCTCGCGGGCAACCCCCTCGTCTTTCAGAAGTTCGGACTCCCAGTACTCGAAGTCACCTTATTCAAACCGTACTCCTGAACCGCGCACGTCTGGAGCGAGACTTGCCGGCTAACGGGCACCCTCTTGGGGGTTGACTCGGCATAGATCGATGTTCTTCTGAACCAACGATCGGAAAGATTTAGAAATCTTTTTTGCTACGCGAAGTGCCCTTTGCCAAATGATATTCGCCTCTGTATAGTGTCCCAAATCCCATTGTATCGACCCCAACTCAACTAAGGCCTTTGCCTCCCAATTGAGGATACGATATTTGCAACAGAGGTCAATTACCTCCTGGCATTGTGCTGAGGCGGCGACCACTTCCTTCTCTAGACGCCTTAATTTTGCAACACCAAGCAAATAACCGGCCCGAGGGCCGAGGTACGGTTGCGACGGTAGAAGACTGTCAACCTGTTCAAGCTGCTTAGATGCTAACCCAACATCCCGAGTACCAAAGGCGCACCAAGCAAGGCCGAACTCGGCTTCCAAAATACCATAGTAATTCCCTATGCGCTTCGCCTGATCGAGGCTTTTATGAAAGCTATCCGCGGCGGCTGCAAGCGTGTTTTCTCCAAGTAGGGCTTGGTCAACCTGAGCCCAACCGGCTAACAAGAAAAGCCGGACTGTTTCCAGGCTCTCGCCAACTGCTGCGCAGGTTGTCAGGGCCAAATCTATGTAAGAGTATGCCTTGTGATATTCGCCCAACCTCCGGTATGCTGACGCCATCAACCGCACGGCTGCAATTAGATGCGATACATCTGCCGCTAATTTAGCCTTAGTGATCGCACGTCGAGCCAGCCTAATGGTCTGGCTCAGATTGAAGGTCTCCAAAGATACAGTCGCCAGTGCAATTAGATTGGCCGCAGCTTCGCTGTGGTAAGCGGGAAAACCGCAGAGGCACAGCCATAATGCCCTTCGGTATCGTTTTTCTGCCTGCTGGTACTTTGCTCTATAGAGAGACAATGAACCTAACTCGTGAAGTGATATCGCTCTTTCCCTTCGCCCCCTGCAACACGACGTGTTACGAAGTGCATAATTGAGCCAGTGGGTTGCCTCCTTATACGACCCTCGCTCAATAAATATCTGCGCGATTTGGGTGGCGAAACCCGCTGCTTCAATTAATTGATTCTCGCGTTCCAGATGATGAACCACTCCCTCCAAGCAAATCAACCCAACCTCCCCTTCGCCTTTGTCGATCCATCTTGACAGAAGGCTCATTTCAGGACAGGAGATCAACCTAAGCAAATCTTCCCATCGTCCTAGCTTGGCAAGATGAAGCGGAAGGTGAGCCAAAGCGTATTCCGACATTTCTGAAACCCCTCTTTTGAATTCGCTCCACCCGGTGGCGGCGAGGCGTTCGTGTCCTGCACTAACTTCAACAAAATAAGGGCCGGCCTGGTTTATATCTGTCAACCATTCCCTAACAGTCGAGTGGAGCCAGCAAAGCTCCTTCTCTCGACCGAGCGTCGGATCTAAGTAAGCTTCGAACTCGGGTCTCTGCCAACTAGCAACTTCTGGATCATCGCCACACACCTGCCGCAAAAACGAAATCCGAAGAGGCTCATGCGCCGCCACCAACACTTGAAAAAGCGGTTTGTAAGCACACTGATACCTCTCCAGATCCCGAAAGCACCACTCGAACACGAAACTGTAAACTTTGGCAAGGCCTGAGCCAAGTCGATTCAAGTCAACGAGGGTAAACGTACCGTTTTCTAGGTGGGCCATTAGAACTCTAGCGCATTGAAAGTTGCCTGCAACTAGTTCGTTCAGCCTCTGTTGTGCTCTCTCATCAACTCTTCCTGCATGTGCTACTAACATCGATGCCTTTAGCTGCATGTCAAGATATCGCCGGACATCCTCTCGATTATTCTGCTGAGCGTCCAGATCAAAAATGCGAAAATGCCCAACACGACCCAGAATAGCGTGATTTGGCCTGCTGGTTGCAATAATTCGTAACCACTTAGGCAAAGTTTGGATATGTTTAAGCAGCACGTCCAATATCGTTTCGCCCTTATGGGTAATAGCAGTATCCAAAGAGTCGATAATCAACAACTTTGCTTGAGGTGGGACTGTAACCCTCCACATCGGCTCGACGATCAACTCGCGAAAAGCAGCAATTGCAGTTTGATGACGGATGTGCGGATACCGCCCTTCAATAGCACCAACAAATCCTGGTAACTGCGTTCGAAGTTGAGCAACTAGACTGTCGACAAACTCGAATGGGTTGAGAGAGCGTAGCTGTGCGTCCGTACAAAAATAGACACCCACAACCTCGGGCCGCGTTCGGCGGAGCCACGCAGCAATGGCACTTTTCCCAATGCCTTGTTTTCCAACAACTATCGTTACAGGCCTGCGCTCGTCTGCTAGCCACTCATCGACTTTGCTCGCTAGCCACGTACGCCCGGTGAAATCAGGCAAGGCCTCAATCTCCGGTTTAAAATCCAATCCGGGATACAACACAGTCACGGCTCGGTCGGCAATGATGGGTTCACTCCCTACCTCTGATTTGTAAACTGACAAGCGAGATGGTTGCTTGTCAGGCCCAGTACCCTTGGCACTTAAAGCCATTTCACTGTTAGGCGTTCTTAAAGTGATTTGATCGGTTTGGTTGCTCTCACCGCCGACTCTCTCAACTGCAGCAATAAATTGGTACCCTCCAGGGAATCGGTGACTTCTTTTCGAAACCGTCTTCACATACTTTGGTTCCTTTGGGTTATCTTTTAGAGCCTTTCTGATTTGTTTAATCTGGGTGTCCAAGTTAGCAGGGATGACAGAAGTGTCTGGCCACACTCTCTCTATCAATTCCTCTCTTTCGACTAGATGACCACTTCTTTCAATAAGGACAAGCAATACATCAACAGCCTTTGGTTGCAGTTGAGGTGTCACTTCTTCGCCGTTACAAGACAGAACGCAACTCGCATCATCCAAACAAAAAGGTCCAAACTTGTAAAGCACCTTAAACCCACTACCTCCTAAACGTAATCTTCAGAAAGAGTTCAGACGAGAATTTAGACGCTCTTCATGAAGTTATGAACCCTATCAACTAAATTTCTTCCCGATTTTGACAAATTGTACCAAAGGGTCTCGTCCAACCCGTTATTCAGAAATGAGGTCTATGAAACTGAAGGGAGAAATAAAAATGAATTCTAGAGTGCACACTATATATCCAAGAGTCCAGCGACCAATTTTTGCCGATTCAGCGCACCTTTTTCTCTTTCATCGTGAACTCTGTGCAGCTGTTCGAATGGTCGGCGAACAGATGGAGAAGGAGCACTGTGTGGCTTGGGAAGGAAAAAGCTTTAGCGGGGATGACCATAAGATGTCTGCCAATGATCTGGAAGCGACGGCCTTGATATTCCGCTACGTACAAGAGCGTATTAGCAAGTCTGGCTTGGGGGTCAAGATTGGCTATCTTACGGAAGAAATCTCGTTTGTACCCTACCCAGCAGACAAACGTAATGGTAGTAATCGTCACCGCGACGGTTACAAACCGTTGATCTATCTTCATGTTGATCCGATTGACGGGTCGAAAGCATTTGACAACTGGAAGTGCCGAGCCGAGTGCCCCATCCCAAAGCCACCATCGGCTGTTTCCATTGCCGCCTTATGTTCCGAGACTAGTGAGATTGTAGTTTCGGCAGTCTACGCCTTCGATCTGGGTGAGATCTTCTCCAGTGTTTACCTAGGAAAGGACGGCACCGGCGAACCGAAGTATGCTGCTTTCCGAAACGGAACCTTACTTAGCCACCTCGCTAGCACGTCTCCGTTGAGCGGGGAGATAAGGGCCAAGCGCAGAGTCCTCTGTGGAAACTACAATTCTAAGGCCTTGGTGGAAATCGCTCACCTAGAACTGGAGTTAATGAAACGAGGGTTGAATCCAACTCTTGGGGGACTAACAGGCTCTTCGGCAACAGACATCATTAACGCTATTCGCGGAAGCTTCTGCGCGTGCATTGATGTTCGTGCTCTATGCGGACAAGAAGGTTCCGTGCCTTACTGGTATGATGTCGCTGGTGCTCTACCGGTAGCACACGGCTGCGTCCTAACGGTGATCATAACGAATGCTCAGGGTCAACGCTTGCGTGGTGGAAATCACCCGATCTATCAACCCATTGCCTTTCTGGTGGCAAGGCCGGAAATCGAAGATGCTATGGTACAGACGATCCAAGACATCATTTGTCCCACGTTTCTCGTCGATGAGGTTACTGAGATGGCGATGAAATAGAATCGTCGCAATTGTAGTTGGCGAGTAGTAGGAGCGTGAAATATCTAAAGGGAATTCTTGGTCTGTTGGGTCCGTTCGAACTCTATGCTTACACCATCACTAGCCGTATCACCACTGGTGGGTAACACAGCCAAATAACGACTAGAGTGGGCCCCGGTCAGAACAAAGCGATAATGTTGGAGATTAGGTTCAACCGCTCGATCTGCAAAGGAAACAGAGCGCGTACCCGGAGGGTTTGGAATTTCGATTAACAAATTTATCAAGTTATCGCTTCACACAACGAAATGCCAACGTAAGATGGCCGTGAATCGAATCTAGCTGACCCCTTCTCAACAGTTCGGGGCTTCCTAACCCAGCTGAACGTACAGCTCAAGTCAAGGAATCGAAGATGTTTCGCACACCTCATCAGCATGAAACTCAATCTCAATTCCGCTGCAGAGTTTTCTCAGCGTGATGGGTCCTCCCAGACCCGCTTTTTGTTTAGGATTGACCTTAAGGAACGGAGGAGTGATCCTCCCTTCAGGATATGCCCTCTCAGGCGAACGCCGAGGCTGTAATACCTCTTCACGCTGGGCCATCGCATACTCGCCCCGGCCATGAGCACCCAGAGCGATCGTCGTATTTTCCAGAAGTCAGCAGTCATCCGCCCTTACTTGCAATATCGCTCTTACTCGTTTACGGAATCTCCCAATCCTCAAGAAGCTGCCAGCCGCTGCCTTGATCGCATTTCGGCTTGGTGAGCGTGCACACTTCAAACTTGGTCACCGGATGAAGCTCCCAGTTAGTAGCGCGGTTCAGATTGGAGATGTGCATAGTATCGAGCAGATACCAACCTGTAACCCTGACGTAGAATTGTTCCTCACCCAGATAGTCAAGTTTTTCGAAGTCCCAACCGGCTTTGCGCAAACGCGGCGTAATCTCGGCAGCGACAATTGTCGACTTTGGGGCATCTCTGAAGGAGACCAGCTCCAGGTGAAAGTCCTTGTTTTCTTCTCCCGACAACTTGCAGTTGGTGGTTTCCTTGGCTGATACCCTGGCATCAAGCAAGAAGGCCTTCACGACAACTCCGCGGTTCTCCCGAAAGACTAGGGAGCTGCGATCTTGTCCCTTAGTCCAGGAGGTAGGCTCTGAGAAAGCGCGGATCTGGCCCAAAGTCCGCACTTGAATGTTGGGCGGAGTGTCATCGGTTCTGTTTTTCTTTTATTTAACTCACCGTCGCCACTCCCACATCGGGGCATTGAGCGAGCGAAGTGATTCCGGTGCAGGGCGATGTGCCGGTGACAGTGAACCATGAAAAACTAACTGCAAGAAAGATGTTGAGGTACCATCTTTTCATTGAGGAACGCTCCTTTCTGAAGAACGTTGGCGAGCGAGGGTGTGTATCAGGGCCGCAAAAACCATTGCTCCGTGTAAGTGAATATTACCGACGGCAGGTGAGAGTTCCCGCGGTTAGTCTGGGCCGGAATTGCGGACGCAGCATATGGGCGTCTGATCGCTTTGTCAAGGTTGTGCAGATCGGAACTAACTCATAGGCTTTTGCATTCAGAACAGGCCAAGCTAACCGTTAAAAGAAGGTGCCAGCGCCACTGTATCAAAGATATTCATGATATGCTTTGAGGGAATATTACCCAGGAGACAAAATGGGAAGCGGAGGGCCGTGAAGCAGTATGAGGCTAAATCCGGATCTCACTTTTCAGACTCTGATTCCCACCGCCGGCAATCGTGCTGCTCTTGAAGCCTGCTGGGAATTTGCGACCTCATATAAGCCTAATTTCAATTTTCTCCTGCTACACGGCCCGCCTGCGGTAGGTAAGACTCATCTGCTGCATGCAATCCCCAATGCGGCTCGCAAGCTCCAACCTAAATTGCGGATTATGCTGATAACTTGCGAAACCTGGACCGATGAACTCGTCACTTCTATTCGGTCCGAGAGAACTGAGGAATTTCGCAGCAAATATCGTCAAATACAGATGCTACTGACGGATGACGTACAGATATTAATTGGCAAGCCAATAACGCAACAGTTTCTCGCTGATTTTATTCAGTCTCTTATTCACTCAGGATGCAGGGTCGTCTTGACCTACTCAGGCCTCCTATCCGCCCTCCCATTGGCTCACGCAGAGACTGCAACCAGGCTAATCATTGAAATGCGTCCGCCGACAAGGGAGGAAATGCACCGCGTGATCCTAAGTAAGTTTGCCATTCAGTGCCGAACCATTCCCTTGAATGCTTTTAAAGCCGCGTGCATGTATGCACATGGGGACATAAGACGCGTCGAAGGCCGGCTGAACGCCGTTCTCTTGCAAAGGAAATTTACCCGGGAAGATGCTAATAATTTGAGAGCCACTGTTGTTTAGTATGAATCGAATATCCCCATTCCGACGCGCATATGCAATGACAACTGATGTTCCCGTATCCCAAGGATGAATTAACTATCGAGGCTGGCCTAAAGCTCTTACACACTTGGGAAGACACTTTAATCAACTTGGGAAACTCTCTAATCAAAAAGAATTATGCGAACGAACTCATCTTTAATCCCAAACGTCTCAATCGCCCAAAACCGTGCATATCCGCTGCTCAAAAATGTATTTAGGCCATCTCGAATAGTTGTATCGGAGAGAACGGTCGAGATCTTAGCGTTCTTTATGGGACGCCCAGAATAATTCAGTTCATCGGTTTTTAACTTACCCCTTGACTGTAATTCCTTACGTACTCTGGGTGAGTCTAGTATTGCCGAACCTACGCTGAGTATTTCCACTTCATGTAGACGTACATAATCTATCCTCAGCTCTGAAATACAATCCGTCTGCAGAACCGGTGATACATTAATTATTCCACCAACAACTTCCCATTTATACCTGTCATCCGCCTTTACGATATAATCCAAAATTTCTCCAACGGTTTCCTGTACGGCCCTGAGCATGATTTGCTTCGGCTTTCCATCTTCGCCACTGACCCCTACAAACCCGATGGGGATATTGGCCCGGTTTGCAAGCGCATGCACCGCGTTCTTAACACTAGTACTCTTTAAAACAACCGTGACCTTTTTAGTAACAATCTCATGAGACTGGGTATGTTTAGAATTTCGCACAATCCCGTGACAGATTGCCGACTTATAAAGAACCGGGGACATGAAAAGAAACACGGTAACGATCGTCGCACATAATTTTTTAGGAGCTGTATAAGCTAACATATTTGTCATCGTTGGCACCCTCTGTTGCAGTTAGTTATTGAAAGTCCCTTTAGAGTTGTTTCAAGTTTGAAGAGCCCAACTATGTATGAAGTACCGGTCCTGTCATTAGTTACCTCAACGATCTGATTACGTTCGTACTTCATATCATCGGTAAACTCCCGGAAACCTTGCCTGGTGTTAGGCCGAAGGATATGTGTATCTGGAATAGTACCATTGGGTGAAAGAGGTTCATTGACCCCGACGTCACCTTCCCCGGGAGGTACGTCCGGCGTACGAGATACTTCTATTATTGTCTCAGTTACGAGATAGGTCTGGCCATCGGAGGTGAGTCTATTACCGTACTGGTCAACAAATAGAATCTCCGTCGTTGTTTGAATTAAAGATCGCGATCTTTCTTCGCTCCCAACTTGATTCTTCGAAGAAAGTGCTGGAATTGGCGGGCCAGCCTGAGGAACCGGCGGTAAGCCAAGTTCAAAGATGACTACGCTCGGTGGCGAGGCGGGTACCGGTGGTAATGAAGCGAAAGGAAGTAGAGAGGGGTCTAATGGCGGACGAGGAGGGGGCAAAGGTTGTTGATGCGGTCGCTGAATTGGATCAGATTCTCCCATTCCCGTAGGGTCAGTTAGCTTAACCGGGTTGTTTAGAACGTAAGCATACCGGTTCCACGACTGTGGCATAGCGGTTCTGCCGCTAGCTATCAACGGATCGCAACTAGTAAATCGTCCTTGCATACTAACGTAATATCGGGCGCCGAAATAATCTAGCCCAGTTTCATTATCCCGTTCTTCGGCGGTATATTTTTGTCTTATTCCCTCGTCAACGCCATATCCTGTTACTCCCGACCGGCCGCTATACGTTGATAATATCTCTTCCCCGAAGGGTAGGTAATCATGCCTGCCCGCTACCGCGCCGTCTGCCTTTGTGATCACGCGGGGTGTACTCAGATGGTCAGCAGTCAAGTAACTCGTTCCACCAACCGATGCTGGCAAAAAGTCACCATACTCTGCAACCAGCTGACCCAGCACATTGTAGACAAAAACAATTCTACTAGCTCCCACTATTTTTCGGACTCGTCGCCCACTACCATCATAGGTGTAGGTTGCATCCACACCTTGTGTTTGGGAGTCATCAAAAGTTCTTACACGGTTCTCAGCGTCGTAAACGTAAGTGCGATTGATCAACTTCTCCCTGTCGAGATTTCCGGCAGCATCATATCTATAATATTCACCAGTCTGGGGTAGGATACGGTTGCTACCGTCACTGATAACAGGATTGTCGCCTACCAGCGCGGGGGTGGTATTGGTCGAGTTGCTGTCTATTCGCCGATTACCAAAACGGTCATAAATATATGCCTGCTTCCATGACTCCGTGCTGCCCTGCTTCTCTATCGCCGATTTCAGCCTGTTTAGTGAATCATATAAGTAACTCTGAGTAAGCGTAAGGTTTGGCACTGTGATGGTCTGGCTCTCTACGTTTCCGTTGTTCTTCGTCGTATCAAGCATACCATTCTCGAAAAGACCATAAGTGTAGTTAAGTCTTACTGTACCCGAGCTTCCCTGAGTCACTCCAAGACCGATTTCAGTGGGCTGTAATCTGCTATTGAAGGAAGTGTGCTCCCAGAGGCCATTTCCTAACTTCACATCCGTAATAGCTCCATGAGCTGAGTATTGAATACGACTGATGTCGTCGGTAGCAACCGCACCTGCGTAGTAAGTGGCCATAACTTCGTTCCTGAGTCCGGCAATCCTTCCGGCATTGTCATATTGTACAGAAACCGTTCTGCCCGAGGGGTACGTCTGCGTCTTTAAATTTCCAGCGCGGTCATACGAATAGCTCATCGGATAACTTAAGCCATCAGTAGTTTGGTTTCCGCTCGTGACGCGGCCTAGACCATCATACGCACTGAAACTATAAGTTGAAACGATCGAGCTTATGTTCGTCAGCCGACCTTTCGATTTTGCAACGCTCTCCGCATCGTAAGTATATGTTACGTTTGGCGTTCCATCGTTATAGTTGCGGTTTGTTAATCTATTCAATGGGTCATAAAGGTAATCGACTTTTACTTGGGTTATTCCATCGCCCAAGAATCGTGGATCAGTTTTCTTAGTGACATTTCCATGCTGATCATATTCGTATTCGACCGTCGCGCTCTCTGGATTTGTGGCTGATGTCAGTCGTTTCAGCGAATCATAGACAAACGTGCGCTGTTGGCCTCCTTGAGTAACGTTGGTGAGATCGTCCAGACTGTTATAGCCATAAATTGTGAGATAGTTTAGATTGCTTGGATCCTCATAGACTTTTATCAGCCTACCCAATGCGTCGGTTACGGTCTTCCTGGATTTGCCGGCCTGATCGGTTACCGTTACCTCATTGCCAAAGTAATTGGTTGTTACAAATCCGGTCGATGCACTGCCCGCCCCATCAGCCCTAAATGTCTCAATTCTCTTGACTCGTGACAATTCGTCGTAGATCGACTCCGTCCAGCCATACGTCGGATCGGCGCTAGTTCGATGTGGGTTGTAGGAACGCTTGAGTCGACTGAGCTCATCATATTGCTGTATGCTCTTTATGAAAGCAAAGCTTGTTTCGTAGTGGCGCGTTTCTATAGTGCGGCCCAGCCCGTCATAAACTACTTCGCTCTTGAGGGGAGCGATGTCATCGAAAGTGTTTAGGTCAGTAGTGCGGGTGATGATGCGATTTGCGTCGTCATAAATAACCTTGCTCTGATTCTTGATAGACGGCTGGTTGATGGCTCGGATCTGTTTGCTCGGCCGGTCAAGCAGATCTAAGCCGCCATTTCCGTATTCTGTACTTGAGACGACCTCGTTCGCATCTTCGCTATTAACCTGCGCACCCAGGTAATAGCTGTATTGGGTGAAGCTAACATGTCCCAATGCGTTGGTTATCTTCGTCGGAAACGCGTAGCTTTTCAGTGTTCCCAGCTCGCTGGGAACAGTATTGGATTGTGCCTCTGTATCTGGCGAGCCGAAGCAGTCGGTAAAGTCAATTTCGGTGGGATAACCCCGGCCATCGATCGTTTTTACAACATTGCCAGCCATGTCATACTGCATCGCGCTGGTAACTGGACCCGTGGTAGTTGCTGCATTTTTGTATCGCGTTATTCTTGTGACATTGCCACGCTTCGTATAGTTTGCGGTGTATGCCGCGTCAAGCCCACTGATATCTGTGTATGTCTTTAACGGAGCGTGCAATGAATCTTGTGTGTGCTTGTCATACTCGTAGGTAACAAGTGCCTGCTTGTTACTGCCATTTGCATCAGAAGAGATCCACTGCTGCGTGGGAAGGCTGCGCAAGTGGATATCGGTTGTGGTGTAGTCCAGTCCATTAATTAAATTTGTCGCATTGGCGTAATCTGTGTGCTTGCGGCGTACCAGATTGCCTGCCGTACCTGAGCCATAGTCATACTCATAAATATCGGTTTGATTGTTGTACTGATCATAGGAGAAAGTCTGTTTCGTAACTTGATTCGAGTCCAAAAGCGTCGTCTTGATTTCAACGACGCGTGGGTTAGCAGGTTGAGTCGGATTTTGACTGAGTGGTGTTCCCGGCTGCCATAGGTACTCAACCCGCCGCAAAACCGAGGCAAGGTTAGGATCAGTTGTAGTGGTGTCGAGATCCTCAGTCTTGTACTCCTTCCCGTCCAATAAGGCTGGGTATTGAGTTGGCCTTTGAAACATCATAGGCGTTACGACTGAGCCGTGATAGTAATGCTTGGTCCGTCGAAGAACCGTCGTCCCACTCCCGTTTAGGTGTTCGACAATCACATAACCCAAATTGTTGATACCAGAGTAGCTTTCCGGCCGGCTATACGTCGTCCTGCTCTCAGGGACCGTACCGCCATTAGGGTAAACTCGCCTCTCTACAAGCCGTCGATAGATCGCTTTTTCCAATTGCCTCTCAACAACGCCACTGGGGATAGGGTCATTAACACCCGCAGCAAAATCGTATTCATAAGCGCCACCTGTGGGCAGATCGACACGCGCCAACTCACCATAACTATTGTATTTGAAATAGTACTGAAGACCGTTTGCCAGTTCGACGGAGGATACCCGATAGTAGTTGTAGACTGTGGTGCTGGCGCCATTGAGCATCTGATCAAAAAGCTGGAATGGACTCTGCAGCGAGTATCCTGTCCGCAGCACGTCTGAATGATGGCTGTACCAGATACGAATGGTGCGAGGTGTTCCACCGAAGCCTTTGAAGCTGATTTCGTCGAAGTCATCAGTTACCTGTGGGTTGCCTAGATTTGCGTAAGCAATTGTCACCTCTCGGTTGAGCGAGTCTTTGATTGCAGTCATCAGTTTGTAGGCCGTATCATTCGTGAAGGTCAACTTATTTCCGTTGCGATCACTCATCCACTCCACTAGACCGTTAACAATTCGATAACGTGTACCATTACGGAGCGTCAAGGTGCCTGAAGGGTATATGACATCGTGGTGACCTGAAATGTCATAAATTGGGGCGTCAGAGATGAATGTCGCCGCGGTACCGTCGGCTGTGACGAAGATCGTTCCTCGTGAGGGTGTCTGCGTGGAATTGTAACACGTATATTGAGAGTTATTGATGACTGCTCCGCCGGTTAGCACGTCACGCATTTCATACTCGGTGCCATCTGAGGTTGTGAAGGTAAGGCGGGTCAACTTTTCATAATACCCAGTTGGATTAGGTGTGCCAGGGTTACATTGGGTATCACTTGCCCGCCGGCCTTGTAGGACGCCTGGTCCGTACCCTGGCCTAAGTGTTCCCCAACCACCGCCTGGATAATAGGTGTGGCTGTAGTTGCAACCTGCTGGTGAACACCCTGAGACTTGGGTTTGGTGAGTAACGGTCCAATGCGAAAAGTCGAGCGCCAGCAGAATCGTATGCGAAACGTCACCGCGACCGCCAACGGTGTAAAGTGGCAAGCGAAAGTTAAGCGCGCCGCTAAAGGGGTTGACATTATCGAAACCGGATAGCGGATAGGAACCAGCTGGGGCACCCGGAGCGAGACCGGGCGGTGTCGAGCCGTCGTTTGGGTTTGTCGTCTGTGCATTGGTGATGTTAGCCAGCAACATTAATAGTAGTGGGATACCAAACAAGTATCCGATCCTGTAGGCTAGTGAATTGCGTCGCATGAAGTGGGTCTCAGACATCGCGGTATCTCCTAAATGCATCCTTATTGGTCAAGGCGTAAACGTTGCGGCTAACGGGGCAGCGCTAGTATCCGCGATCTCGCGCCAGACAGGCTGGTCGCCGGTGGTGACCACGTGTGAGCCGCTGGTGGAAGCGGTAAACGTTACCAAAATAATTTGTTTTGTCCCGGAAGCGAACGTCTGACCACTCGACAATGAAAGCGCTAGGCCCACTTTGCCGCTTGAGACACTGCTCGAATTGACATTAAGCGTGGCGCTCGAGGCATCGCTACCCTTAACTGCAGATACAAATGTCAATTGTGCAGTACTAAAGTTCACACTCAGGCCAACTGCGTTTTCGTTGCCCTGTGAGTCAAGCTGGACTGTTACCGTACCGTTTTGTCCCTGGACGAAACTCGGGCTCAAGACACGGACAATTCGGCCTGTTTGGGTAGCCGGAGCTAGACTGAGATTCCTTATCAGGCAGTAGAATGAAGGTGCCGGAAGTGCCAAGGCGAACACAATACGGTCTCCGGCGCCATGACTTGGACCTAGCCTTGCCTGCTGGATCGGACCACCAGACAGCGTAAGCGGATCTAGCCCAGCAGCATAACGTCCGGCCTGTACCCAGTCCGAAACCGTTAACTTGCCATCACCAAGAGTACTCCGTGGCGCGCAATCCGCGCGTTGAAACTCACTTCCAACGTTGACTACATCAAGACCAGCCACAAATCGACCGACACGGGTCCAGTCTGAAACAGTGACACTACCACTGCCGTCGGGACGGGGATTGGCATCAGCTTCGAGGTAAGGTTGCTCAGTGGCGACCAATCTACCGTTCAAGTAGATATATTCCTTTGAAAGAAATGTTGGCGTGGGAGTGCTTTGGGGAAGCGGTAGTGTAGTCACCCCTGTGGTCGCCAACGTCCCGGTAGTTGCACGCACGCTCTTCCATCTTAAAAGGAAACCTGTGACGAGCACAGCTGTAATAAACAAGCTGAAAAAAACGACAGGTAATTTCGCTGTGCGTGAAAAGGCGAAGTGCGTGCGCAATACTTTTTTCGTCTTCGACATTTCCATTCTCCTTGCATGTGGAACCTGGCGCTTTTATCGTCGCGACCGAGATTCTTTATGAAACGTTTACGAAGATGGGATAGCAGTCCGGCTCGTAAGACGATATGCTGATACAAGCTCGGCAAATCGTGAGTAAAGAATGGTTTGGGCAAAGAAAAAGCGCATCTCGCAAAATGAACTCTTTAGCTTGAGCCCTGCCGCGATCTGCGCTAAGATGAGTCTTGTCCAGGACACATCCTTTGTCGCAGATTGCGACAGAAGTTGTTTACTGTAGAACTCCGTTGTTACAGCCAAGTGACAGCGGAGTTCTTGCTTTACGTGTCAAACACAAGCATCAACATGATGAAGTTATCTGTAGAGAGTCGTTAACGGAAACTCAGGCTGGTCGAGTTAGCCCGTACGCTAACGACAGGAAAAGAGTTAGAGGTTCAATAACACCCACTGTTCGTTGAGGTAAGAATCATCAGGACAGTTGCTGATAATTTAACCTTTTGAATTTTCGTGCAGCACTCTAAGCCTAACGGGTCAAACTGTCAATAGCAATTTTTGTTGCAAATTTATTGTCCGAGTTGATAGAACAAATTCATGTTAGTCACGCGAATTAAACGCTACAAACAGTCACAAGAATGAATGCAAAATTCCTGATTTCTTGGATGAAGTCCTCAGAAAACTCTCAAGTAGTTGTATGAAAGTTCTAAGGTTGGTAAAAAATTTGCGACATCCTGGCTGTTTGTTACACATTCGGGATTAATGAGACCGCACATAACGAGATAGCACCCAAAAATTCAGCCTGGAGGAGAGATGCCTGTTCTCATCACGGTTGCGGTGGCTGTTGGGCTTTGAATAGAACGTTCAGATCGTCTTGCTTCAATGCGTTGACCCCAACCCTATTCTTCTGGTACAAGAACACTTCCTATTTACCTAGCCCAGTAACGAAGCCTCGTGCACACACAGCAACTTCTTAGCTGAATCGAAAGGATTTCCATGTTTCCACCTCTCTTGTCGCCCCATAAACCCAGAATATCGTTTGCGATTATCGCAATCGTTTTTCTCGCCCTGTTGTTGTCGGCTTTCAGATTGCCATCTTCGTTTGCAACGTCGGCTCCGGCGCCCATTCCTGGCTCAAGCTCTACCATCTTCATTAACGAAATCCACTACGACAATGCGGGCACTGATACGGGCGAGTTTATCGAGGTTGCCGGCCCCGCGGGCACGGACCTCACGGGGTGGAGAATTGAACTCTATAACGGTGCAGGTGGGGCGCGCTACGACGACGACCCTTTATCAGGAACGATCCCTTCGCAGCAAGGCGGTTATGGCACAGTCTCAATTTCCTATCCATCTAATGGCATCCAAAACGGCTCTCCTGATGGTCTGGCACTTATCAACTCTTCGAACACTGTTGTTCAGTTTCTTTGTTACGAAGGTAGTTTCACTGCCACAAGCCATACGGCCAATGGGTTAACTTGCACTGATATTGGCGTTTCGGAAAGCGGCTCTAATGCTGTGGGCACTTCACTCCAGCTGCAAGGCAGCGGCACCACCGACGGGGATTTCACCTGGACGACGACACCGATCGCCAACACACAGGACAATGTCAATACAGGACAGTCCTTTGGCGCTGGCGTGTCGCTTTCGATTAACGATGCAACTGTTACCGAGGGCGACAGCGGCACCGTCACTGCTTCATTCACCGTGACGCTTTCCTCGGGCTCTCACTCGGGTGTGACTTTTGACATCGCGACCCAAAACGATTCAGCCACGACTGCCGACAACGATTACGTTGCCAAGACGCTTCTGAACCAGTCGATTCCATCGGGCAGCGCCTCGTACAATTTTGATGTCACCGTCAATGGGGACACGGACTTCGAACCCAACGAAAGGTTTTTCGTCAACGTCACGAATGTCTCTGGGGCAACTGTTTCTGATGGCACCGGAGTTGGCACCATTACGAATGATGACTGCCCCCCACCTGCGGCTGATGTGGTCATCAGTCAAGTCTACGGCGGCGGCGGCAACACCGGCGCGACCTTTACCCACGATTTTATAGAGCTCTTTAACCAAAGTGCGGCGACCGTGGACCTTTCCGGCTGGTCCGTTCAGTACACGTCTGCGGCTGGCACTGGTACGTGGTCGGTGACTCCGCTGACTGGCTCAATTGCGCCCGGCGGGTATTACCTTATCCAAGAGGCGCAGGGGACAGGTGGAACAACTCCGCTGCCGACGCCAGATGCCGTAGGCAGCATTGCAATGAGTGCGACTGCTGGCAAAGTAGCGCTTTCCAGCACTACGACTGCCTCCACGGGAGCTTGTCCCACCTGTTTCATCGATCTCGTCGGTTACGGATCGACTGCCAATTGCTTCGAAGGTACCGGACCTACCGCGGCGCCAAGCAACACGACAGCGGTCATCAGAAGACGCAGTGGCTGCAGGGATACGGATAACAACAACGCAGACTTCAGTATCGGCTCGCCGAACCCGCGCAACACGGCCTCGCCGATCAATGATTGCACGATACCGGCTCGCGCCATTCACGACATCCAGGGTAATGGAACAGTGTCGCCATTCAACAACCAGGATGTCAGCACCACAGGAATTGTGACGGCCTTGAAGAGCGACGGGTTCTTCCTGCAAGAACCGGATGCCACGGTCGACAGTGACCCAGCCACTTCGGAAGGCCTCTTTGTCTTCACTGGTGCACTTCCTACGGTGGCTGCCGGAGATGCCGTGACCGTCATCGGCACCATCGGTGAGTTCTTCAACCTGACCCAGGTGAGTTCGGATTCTTCTGACATAACTGTCAACACGAGCGGCAACACGCTGCCGAACCCTATCACGATTACAACAACCATCCTTGATCCTGCAGGAACTCCGGCTCAACTGGAGGGCTTTGAAGGCATGCGCATGAGCGCCAGTTCGCTGACCACGACTTCACCGTCCAACGGTTTTGGGGAAGTCTTCACGGTGCTCACCGGAGTCAATCGACCGTTCCGCGAGGCGGGCATCGAGCAATCGCTGTCACTGCCACCCGGCTCACCCTGCTGCGTGCCCCGGTTTGACGAGAATCCGGAACTGCTGATGGTTGATACCGACGGACAACTTGGCTCTACCGCGATCACACTCACATCATTCGTAACGATGACCAATGTGACCGGACCACTCGATTTCACTTTTGGCAATTACAAGGTGCTTCCTGACACGCCGCCGACGGTTACTGCAAACTTGAGCGCCACTGCCGTGCCGGCTGCTGCAACAGACGAGTTCACGGTGGCTTCCTTCAACTTGGAGAATTTCTTCTCGACCTTTGGAAACTTCAACACCAAGTTGGACAAAGCATCATTGGCTATCCGCAACGTAATGCGCTCACCTGACATCATTGGCGTTGAAGAAGTTGGTGATCTGACAACGTTGCAGGCCCTGGCAACTAGACTGAACACAGACTCAGGAGGCACGTTGAACTATGTCGCTTACCTGGAAGAAACCGACCTCGATGCTGAAAACGACATTGATGTAGGCTTTCTCGTCAACAGCGCACTGGTGAATGTCACCAGTGTCACGCAATACGGTGCCACCGAGACCTTCATCAATCCCCTTAACAACCAGGCCGAGCCACTCAATGACCGGGCACCGCTGGTGCTGCGGGCGAGTGTTCAAAGCCCCACCGGCAGCAGTTTTCCGGTAACGGTCATCGTGAACCACCTGCGTTCGCTGATTGACATCGACCAAGATCCGGGAGACGGTCCGCGAGTGCGCGAAAAGCGCCGCAAGCAGGCAGAGTATTTAGCCGGTCTCATAGATAGTTTCCAGGATGCGGAGAACCTGGTTGTCGTGGGGGACTTCAACGCCTTCCAGGTCAATGATGGATACGTTGATGTCATGGGGACGATTCGCGGGCAGCCGACAAACGCCAATGAAGTTGTTCTTGCCAGCGCCGACTTGGTGGATCCGAATCTCACGAATTTGTTGGGAACAATTTCTGCAGATCAACAATATTCGTTCGTCTTCGAGGGTAATGCGCAGGTATTGGACCACGTCCTGGTTGACGGCGAAATGCTGGCGCGCACGTCGCGCTTCGCTTACGCACGCAACAATGCGGATTTTCCGGACGCGTTTCAATCAGATGGCACCAGGTCGGAGCGTATCTCCGATCACGATATGCCGGTTGCCTACTTCAAGTTCCCGCCTTCCTTGACTGATCTTGACCCAGCACGGGTTTGGCTGGGACTGAAGAACAGCGATGATGTCGGTACAAAATTCGACCTCTTAGCTGAGGTCTTCAAAAACGGCGAGCTCATTGGTTCCGGACAACTGAATGATGTCCCTGGTGGAAGCAGCGGTTTCAATAACGCTTTCCTGCGAACCATTGATTTGGCTCAGTCTGGACCGGTTGACTTCTATCCCGGAGACACCTTGAGTATCAAATTGTCGGTGCGCATCGCTGCCTCAAGCCGCCATCGCAGCGGCACCGCGAGATTCTGGTTCAACGATGCTGCGGCCAACAGTCGATTCACAGCAACAATTGGCGGCGAGACCAACGACTACTTCCTGCGCAGCGGATTTGTGCTGGCTAATACGGCCGGCCCTGGACCCAAGGACAAGATTGATGTAACGGTAAGTCGAGTTGGCGGTAATCCGTTTAAACCATTCGGCACTTGGAGCACAACCTACTAAGAATCGCAGAGCATAGTCAGAATGGGAGTCGCGATGGCAGCCGAGGCGTTGCAGTTTTTTCGTTCGGCAAACTCTAGCGATCAGAATGTTTGTTCTCCGTTTCGATGGTGACAAAAAAAGCCAGCGCCAGTGCCGCCGCGTCAAAGATGTCCATCTTACAGTCTTCGTGAATCCAAGGCTTGCGCGGTTTCGGCAACCACGGAGCAAGCTGGGGTAAACGATTGGTAATCGTGGTGGCAATCTCGTGCTTATTACTAGCACCAAACTTGTAGAACACGTTTTTCACTGTGGATCGAGGTACGCCTTTAAATTCTATCTCACCTTCTGAAGTCAGCCTTGCGATTTTTTCTAACACTCGCTTAACGCGCCGGCAGCGCAACGAGCGTTCCTTCAGGCAGTCTTCAGTTACAATCACAGACGGTTGGTAGCGTTTCAGCAGTTTTGCAATCAACCTCGCCCGCTTGGCGTTTGATCGCCTTGCAATTCCCACGCCCCAATCAATCAACTTCTCAGGCCCTTCAAAAACCGCAAAGCCAAATCCTTCATAAGAGGGAGAGATTGCCAGCACACGCACCTTTTCGTTTGAAGAGTCAATCATGAGCAGAGGGGTTGGCTTGCGACGCAGAACAGAAGGCGCCTAAGTGGTCAAGCTTGCGAGCCACATTGCGATAGGATTTCTTTTCTTCCAGTACTTGTGCAAGCATTTGAGCTCGCTCTTGAATGAGGCCGATTTGCCGTTCATAAAGTCCGGCGAAAAGTTCGCGCACGGGCGCGCCAAGAACCGCCTCATACGCCAGGGCCGTCTCCAGACTGGGCTGATACACGCACCGCTCCCACCGTGAGATCTTCGTTCCACCACGACAGCCCAAAAGCAGAGCCATATCTTCCTGGGATAGACCCGCGCTCTTGCGATGCGTTCGCAGATAGTTTTGCAGTTTTCCAGCCATAGATGCTCACCCTAGCAGAATGGTGTCTATCAAAAAGACCGTGAAACTGGCCGCATTCGGCCAGGTACGAACTCAGGCGAACAATTCTGCAGTTGGGCGGGCGATACTAGCACAATGCTCATGAAGAAAAGTTCAAAGAAAGATAAAAATCTTCTAAAGTCCAGATGAAGGAGGACCAGCTACTTCACCTATTCCTGATGCGAAATTGGTGGATTTCCAAGCTTCCCTCCAAGAAGCCGCCTAACAACCACGCTTTGCTAATTTCGGGTAGACGTGGGGACTTAGATGACTCTATTCGGGAAATAAAACAACAGGACAGGCCAGATATTACACAGCCATTTTGTTGAGATGCACTCACTAACATCAACCGAACAATGTCCCCCAATGTCCCCAAATCTACCCAGCAGGGCTGTGGGCCAGCGAATTGGTATGGACTTCATCACCATCTTTACCGGTCAGGCCATACTTCTCATACAGCCTCTCCAGCTTCCGCCTTTCTGAATCTGAGTCAGAAATGTAGAAGGTTCCATGACTCTTGTGGGTCTTCAGGTTGAGCTTCTTTCTCACAATGCTTCCCACCCACTTCGAAGTTATCTTGCGGTCATACTCTTCCGCGTATCGGTCAACTAACCAGCTGGTGACATTCTTGATAGAGAGCTTCTCCTCTGAAAGGGTGAGATCCCGAATAACCTCGAGCACCCGCGCCTCGGTGTCCATGCCACGGTCAGCAATCATTTGGCCATTGTAGAGGCGTGCTAGCTCGCGCAGATCCTTTCTCGCTTCAGCATCTTCAATGATGCTCAGGAGCGGCACGAAAACCTGATTCAAACGTGGCTCAATGGTGCGATCCACCAGACTCTCGTTTGTCTGAACAGCCTGAAGATTGCGGAAGCGAAACAGTAGCAACTTGTTGCGCAGCTCAAGCGCTTCCTGTTTGTAATCCGACAGGAGATTAATAGGGACATCGGCTCGAAGCTCATACTGACCCATTTGTTCCGTGAGGCAGCGACTTTCCAGTGCCCGGTCTTCGAAAGAGCTTCGCGTAGCCACCAACTTTGGGCCAAACACAGTGTACGCGGTCGGATTAAATTCGCGTTTGCCGGTTACTTCCGTACGCAGTACCGGAAAACCCTTAGCATTGCCGTTGTTGAGTATTTTTACGATTTCCGCGCGCTCATCGCTTAAGCGGAAGTCTGCTTCGTCAACTATCAGCGTGCCGCGAAAGGCATCGATGATGCGAAAAAGCGGTGAGACGGTTGAGGCGCCGCTGGCAAACATTGGCTTGTAGCAAAGAGAGCCAACGGTCAGCAGGAAACGGGTCTTGCCGCAGCCTGGATCACCTCGCAGGCGCAGGTACGGCAGTTCGTTGAAAGCATCGTAGATCCAGCTGAGCAGCACATAGTAGCTGGCTATTTTTTCAAAGAGAGGCCCAACGTCGACATAGCGGTGAATGAATGTCTGAATTTCCCCGATCAGCTCTTCCTGTGAGCCGTACTCTTCCGGCTGTGAGGGCAAAAGTACGACTTCATTCTTGAGCAAATTGTTGTCCGGCGAGTAGGGAACGAGCTGACCCGCGGGCGCAACTGAAACCACATTCTCAAGATCCCATTTCCCTTCCTTAAAAACCGCAAACGCTGTCCGTCGCTCCTTCGGGCGGTAAACCATCTCCAGCAGGCGCCCGTCTTCCAGTACTGCAGAGATAGTTGGGACAGCCCTTCTTTGTTTGGCGACCTGAATCGCCTTAGTCAGGTTGGAATCCATGGTTTGAATTAAGTTGCTCGAGCGCATCCAGCGCCTGACCAAAGCTCAGGTTTTCGATTTCGCGGATGAAATTGATGACATCGCCGTGTTTGTGACAGCCGTAACAATGGAACCGGCCGATACGCGGATAAACAGCCAGCGAGGGAATATGATCTTCATGGAATGGGCAGACGCCCACCAGATTCTGGCCGGACGAACGAAGATGGACATACTGCCCAACAACCTGCGCAATCGGCACTTCTCGCTTAATGCGCTCCACGCGCTCCCTTGTGGCGGCCTCTAGCCCAGGAGTGGTAGGAGTGTGGAAGTTTTCAATCCGAAGTTCTCGGGGAACGAGCTGGGCCTTTTCAAGCAATTGAAGGAAATCTTCTCGACCCCGCTTGAGGCGGACAAAGAAGTCCGTGGCATCGCCGCCAAGTTCTACTTCTTCTGGGAGCTCAACTATCTTTGCTTGCGGGATCATCAAGGCGACTCGTAGAGCACCGCGTCGTCCTGCCGGATCTCGATCGAAGCACACATAAACATCTTTGATTCGTTCAATTTCACTTGCCCACTCAGCCCGGAACGTGCCGGCGCCGCCGGTTGAGGTAACAGCAGCAAAACCATTGGCCTCAAGTACCAGCCGGTCAAACTCACCCTCACAGATGATCAGTGGTGAAGCCTGGCAAAGCACCCTATCCCAGCCGTAGAGCTCGACGGTTGTTCCCGGCGAGGCCAGCATCTTTGGCCCAGACTTGTCTTCTGGGTCCTTCGCTAGCTTGAAGTAGACCACTTTGCCGGTGCGGTCGTAGATCGGGATGGTGATGCGCAGACCGTTCCAGCCCAGCAAGTGTGAATCGATGATCGCGTTGGGAATACTCCTACCGTTCAGATAGATCCTAATTCTTTCTGGTAGTGCTTCGTGATATTTGATTGCAAGGTCGAGAAGATCGCGATAGTTGGCCATTACCAACCATCCTAGCGTCTTTTCGCCCATCAACAAGGCCGTGAAAGTTGCAGCCAGTGCAAATCTCTCGGCCTTTTCAAGTGAACCACCAGAAGCTAATCTCGGTTTGTCGAGTTCAGTCTCAATAAATTTCTGTCGCGATTATTTCTATGAATATGATGAAGGAACCATTGAAACTGGAGGTAGTATGGGAAGAACTGGAGCTACCAGAAGCTGAAGAACGATTATCAGCAGCTTTTGAGATGTTGTTAGCAGCTGACGCCCGTGAAGGATCTGTGCAAAACCCGGATCTTGACGGCAACGCAGTCGCAGGTAACGATCAGATCGTCGATCCTCATACCCAATCCATGAACCAAATCTAGAGTTACAAAGATGCTGGAGGGCACATCACACAATATAAAGGTAGGTATCTATGCACGGGTGTCCACCGAGGAACAACGTGAAGGACAAACCATCGATTCTCAGGTCGCCGAATTGGAACGATTTGCGTCAGAAAAGACATGGTGTGTAGTTGACGTCTATAAGGATGAGGGATGGAGCGGAAGCTTACTTGCCAGACCAGAGCTTGATCGGTTGCGCGACGACGCGTCGACTGGAAAATTTAGTCTTCTCCTAATAAATGATGTAGATCGTCTGGCGCGAGACGTATCACATCTTGGAATCATCAAACGAGACCTAGAACGCAGCGGAATAGAAGTTATCTTCAAGAAACTTCCAGCAGAAAAAAGTCCTACATACAACTTGATGGTCAATATCTTAGGGAGTTTCGCCGAGTTTGAGCGCGAGATGATTGCTGATAGAACCAGACGTGGAAAGCGGCATAAGGTAGAAGCAAGGCAACTGTTTTTGGGTGCGAAGCCCGCATATGGATACCGCTATTTCGTTAAGGATAGGGCTGCAGGCAGGGATGGACACCTTGAAATAATTCCCGAAGAAGCAGCCGTAGTTCGACAGATGTACCAATGGGTTGACGTAGAAGGGCTCTCTGCTCGCAAAGTTAAAGATCGGTTAAACGAGGGGACGATCAACCCCCGCAGTCGGAGGAAATGGGCCAAGTCCACTGTAGTTAGGATTCTTCGCAGTGAGATTTATGCCGGGGTTTGGTACTACAATAAGCATTATTCTTGCGAACCTGCACATCCCGCTAGTCAGGCCAGATACAGACTACCCAAAAGTAGCAGGCGACTACGGTCACGGTCGGAGTGGCTGCCTGTAATCTTGCCAGCCCATCTGTCCATAGTTAACCGCGAACAATGGGAACGCGTGCAGAGACAACTAACCAGCAACATTGCCTTTTCATCTCGAAACAGCAAGCGTCTTTACTTGCTGAAGGGATTGCTGCGCTGTGGAGGCTGTGGCGCAACCTATGTCGGCGATCCATGCCATGGCAAGTTTTATTATCGCTGTAACCGCCGGTGCAAAAAGCTGCCAACCATAAGAGAAGAACTGCTTGATGAGACGGTTTGGAATGCAATCGAGGAAGCGGTGAGTAATCCATCTATCATCCTTGATCAGGTAATGCAGCTTCAGAAGCGCAGTGAGACAAATGCTAAGAATATCGCTGGTGAGTCGGATAACATTAAGCGAGCTTTAAAGAATTTGTATGCGGAAGAATCGCGCGTTCTGGAAGCTTATCGCACGAACATTATCTCTCCTGCCCAACTTGGGCAAGAGTTGGAGAAGTTGCAAATTCGGAAAAAATCGCTCGAGATGAGACAGCACCATTTAATGGAGAACGGCAAGAATAACTCTGGTCAGGCAATCCGACGATCTGTTATCGACTATTGCGAACATGCAAAGCAGCGGCTTAAGTCGTTGACAGGAGAAGAACGTCAGCATTTCTTGCGGCTCTTAATCGACACCATCATTTTTGAAGGCCATCAAGTCAAAATACGTGGCGTAATTCCAGTCAAGTCTATTCCGCAAAACATTGACTACGCCACGTTGCCGCGAGATTTGCAAGCCCGATTTGCGAACACGATGATAGGGAATTATGGACGCAATTCGGTAGTCGAAACCCCTGTAAACTTCTACCTCGTCAGACCAATCCTCAGCCGTTTGGACCGCAATCCGGTAAAGCAAGCGGCGTGAGGTAATTGCCGTTTACCATTTGCCGTTTATTGCCGTTTACCCACTCTCGCTTTCCTAACGGTCCATGCAGATAATTGAACAAGGAATCTTCAGAATAGCCGGGCATGTGGTCATTTCGATAACTGTTCGTCGATATAGTGCTTTAACTCTACACGGTTGACGGTCTTTTCGTCGGTCTTTAGTCTATCGGACAGCGTCCTGAGGATTGCACGAATTCGTGAAGCATCCCTTTCCGAATGCTGCTTGATAGCCTTGTGAACGATATCTGAAATATCCTTCGGAATGTGGTGCGAAAGACTCACGCCCATCAGTGTTGGGAACATACGATCAAAAACGCGATTCGCTTCACCATGTGAGGGTGCCAGTGAAATGTAGTTCAAGAGAAAATCTGGACGTATGTAACAGCTAGTGGGGTATCGCTCGCCGAAACATGATGAAACTGCCCGTTGGGTCGTCGTGTCTTTTGACAACCACCATGTTCGATATCCAAAAACGCCAGCCTTTCCGTTTTCGTTATTCTTTTCCCGCAGCGCATAAATACTCAAGATGGTCTGCGCGTCATTCCTTGCCGGCTTCGGCATTTTATGCTTCTCAAGTTCCGCTGTGAGCTTCTCAAGATTGGCCGCGTCAACCGTGACTCCTAGCGCATCGTCCTCGATATACCTAATCCCCAACCCCCCACCCAGCCACTCGATGAGTTCTCTTTCCATCTCGTCAGGTGAAGCATCCGGCGTCACAAATTTGTCAATGAACTGATTAAATGAAATGTGACTACCATTAACCATGACTGAATAGAAGTACGACCTCAACAGAATTTCGTCTACGTACCGAATGCCGTCCTCGTTGCCAAATACATCTTCGCGCCCTTGGTATTCTTCTTTATACAAAGTCATCGCTTTTCGAATATGACCAACGAGTTCTGCGATGATGACTTTGTTGATCAGCAGTTGAACACCAACGTTACGAGCACTAACGAGGAGATTCCAATGTCGCCGATGCTCCCTGGATAGAGGCCATTCTGATAATGCGGGCACCAAAATAGAAGTGCAAACAAAAACGGTTAGCTTAGAAGCCATAGTTGCGAAGAAAGAAGATATTTGCGGATCGCATTGCACTAAAAACAGCATCATATATGAGTGGGCCAGCTTACGGATGTACTCGCGTTCTTCGTCGATGCCTTTATAGATGATTTCCCGAATTGTTATTAGCAACGCCGTCTTGACGTTGTTACGGTTTTGCGGGACTACTGCGCTTGAGTCGACTACCCCAGAAATGATGTCGGACAGCGACTTCTCCACAGCGTCACGGTTCTCGGCTTTGATGATAAAGTCTGCAAATTCCAAGCCTTGCTGTTTGAAGATCGTGTTGAATGTCGCTTCCAACAGTTTAACGACATCTCGGACCTGAACGTCTTGCGATGAAAGATTCTGTCTTAAGCGGTTCTCAGCCACATTAAAAAACTTTTCATATAGAGCACTATCGGCGAGGTTCTGCTCGTCCAGTTCCAGACGGGTTGAATATGGCAAGCAGTATTTATCTATCTGAGAGTGGTGATTAATTCGTCGAGGCTTAGTTGAGAGAACTTTTAGGCGCTCATCCATCCGCGCTTCAATGTTTTTAGGGGCAAAAGAAACCAGCCCCGAGATTTTCTGGAGAATCTCGTCGCGGCTTAAAAAGATTCCTTTGTCCGGATCGGTTCCTTCAAGAGAAAAAATGATCAGGCTATCCGTCAACAAGTCATCAAGTCGAACTTCATGCCCGTATTCTTCCCACTGCTGTCGCAGAAAAACGAATATGCGCGGGTCTCCAGCGAAATCTGTTACAACTATGGATTTTCCAGGCTCTGTAAACTCGTGGTAGTACGATTCAATAAATGTGAGATATGTGCGGATAGTGCCTTCATTCTTATTTACATTGCCCCGCAACCAAGCTGCATCACGGCATCGAACAACGACTCCATATGTTGCATACAGTTCTTCTTCCAGCAGGTCTTGCTCCGTAACAGGTCTGTTCGTCACATAAAATAGTCGTTCGCATTTGATCTCATTATCACGAAGGGCCTTAAGAGTCTTTTCGAGCTTTGCTTTGGGATTTTGTTCGATCGACATTTGATAAACCGTCTTGCTGTCGTTCTTCAATTCGGAACAATGGTCAAGCCCATCAATTCCCCGATCCTTAACCCCGCCCAATGGAATGAATTCGGTTCCGAGGATTTGGCACAAGAGGTCCTGAGCGAAACGCTCAAAGAGAAAACCATCTGTGATTTTGGACAGAACGTACTCGAATGCATCTGGATTTATCCCGTTCATAATCTGTGCCCTCATACAATCCCCTAATCCGATGGTTGCGCCAACAGGCGGGTCAGTGATTGGTTTGATTGTGGCGATGATGCAATAGATTGGCAGCATTTTCCAGTGAGAACAGGAACTTGAAAGCATCTGAGGCGAATCTAGTTTTTGTGTGCAGATTGGGAATTAAAGAATGGGCAGGAATGCGGACCGCAATTCGGTAATCGAAAAGCTCTAAATTTCTATCTTATCCGTCCAATCTCTGCCGCCCCTGCGGACCGCAATCCGGCAAAGCAAGCGGCGTGAATTGTTGCCGCTGAATATTTCATTTGTATTGGATGAACCGGTGCAAATACTTAAGCTATGCAAGCCTAAAGCGCGACAACAACACCCATGCCATAACTGTCTAAATCATCAGAGTGGAGCGAGCGGATGCGAAAGGTTATTTGTCGTCCGTAGCCCACATAAGCTCCCTGATGCACGTTCGATGAAGCACCTGCTGCCCCCCAATGCGCACCCCCGAAAACTGATTTCCACGTTTCTGAACCATCTACCTGGAACACCTCAGCTACCACAGCGTTGTCGCTATCGAAATCGTTGAGTGAGTCAATCATTGTTGTTGACGCCCAAGCGAGAAAACTCCGGTTGCGACCTAGGTCGATAGTAGCTGTGCCCGAACCACCCCCGTTTTTTAAGGCCCACATACTGACTTCATATGCATCCATGATTGACCTCCTATTTCTTGGCCGTTTGATACCCTTTAGCAACGGGAGTCTTGACCAAAGCGCCTGATGCCAGATCCACACTATATTCTTCATGGCGCCCCGACGGCACGTGCTCTATCTCAGTCGACACTATGCCAAGGGTCGCTCTGTCGAGGTTTCCCGGCAGAAGATCAAGAACCTCATCTTGCGTGCAAGTCCGGCTATGTCCCGCCACGTCGACCGCGCGATGCGTGTGCACGATCTTGCCGGTTTGTTTATCGTAGACCATGTATATCAACATGTTCTTTCTCCTTTACAACTGACTTTTTAGTTGTCGAGCGTTATGACCTTACCGACACCATAGACATCCAAATCGTCGGCGTGCAACGAGCGCAGGCGCAACGTAACGACCTGGCCAGAACCGACATAAGCACCTTGGTGGACGTTGGACGAGTTTCCGACTGGTCCCCAGTGATCGCCGCCGAATACTGCTTTCCAAGTTTCTACCCCGTCTACTTGATAGACCTCAATAGCGACCGCATTGTCCCGATCAAAGTCGGAGAGTGAGTCAACCATTGTAACCTCGCCCCAAGCAACGAAACGGCGTGGGCGGCCCAGATCAATGGAGACCGTCCCGTACCCACCGGTGTTTTTTAATGCCCAGAGACTAGCCTCGGCAAAGCGCTCGCCAGCAGTAATGACAGGTGGACCGTAGATGGCCTGAATTCCATCAATGTCGTCTTGGTTTAGTATGCGGCGCTCACCCTCGTAACTCGGCCACATTACGGCACTACTTATTGTTGAGTGTTGCAAACCAAGTGCATGGCCGATTTCATGGATAGCCACAGTGAGAAGATCTCTGCGACGCCAAAACCACCACCCGCCATCCTCGTTATCCCAGTTCTCAGCCTCATCAAAGTGAACGTCTCCGGCGATGGGCTGGGAGGTAACCGGGGGTGGATAGAAACCGTGCGCTAGCACGTTGCCGAATCCATCGAAAGGCGAGCTGTCACCATGGCTGCCTGTGGCCCACAGGCAGCGAATATCCGCTGCAGACTCGTCGGTTGCTTGAGTGAAAGTCAGAGGCGTCACGAAAGCCCAGACATCAAAAGCCTGTCGTAGAATATCCCACTCGGCCGTACCACCAATGTCGCCCGTACCGCTTTGAAAGTAGTAGCTTATGCTGTTACTCGCCCACTTTCCTCCGCTCACGCTGTAATCATTTATTTTCTTGCGCACATCTTCCCCACTTTGGAGGTCTGGCACGCCACAGCGAGGCTTTTCCATTTGCCGAGTGGTTGCATCATCCAGCTTGCCGGTTATGGGCAAGCCAAAAAATCTCTGGTATTTCTCCAATGCCGCAGCCACATGGGGACAGAACACCTCGTCCTGGCACGTGCAGCGCTGGTAGTAGCCGAACTTTTCGAGATATTTCTTTAGATATTTAACCTCACGACTTTTGTCGCCGATGGACAAAACCCGTGCTGGCGCCGTTCGCATACATGCCTCCTTCCGTGGCCCTATTACTGAGCCTCTTTCTAGGCGAAACTAATATAGGCTCTGCCAAGAAAAATAGGACCTCATTTTAGTACGCTCTACCGCCATCTACTCGAAGAAGATGGTCCAAAGATAAGATCCGGTGCTGAATGCAGCCGTGCCTAAACCGCGGACGAGAGATCATGACCACCGACTTGACATTTATTTCTGAGCGTTCGATGTAGCGAGGTTCTCCTTCGCTTGTCGAAGGCGCACCATGAATTCGAGGTCAACCACCCGCGTCTGTGTTGGTTATGTGGGTAACGGTAACACCAGGAAGCTAAAAGCTGCTACGCAATTCTATTGGCCGATTTTGCTATTTATTGGCCGATTTTGCCAACGGTCTTGAAGTTAGCATCCAACTCTGATATTCACGCCTCGTTCTTGACGGTTTGGGCCTCCCGATCCTAGATCCGTAGACCCAACCGAGCGCGCACCATATCAACCTTAATTCCAGCAAGTCTTAGGCGGTTGGCCCTTTGAAATCGTAATCGCCTCGCCCGGTCAATTCTGTCTTTATATCGTCGCATAACTGATTCCGGATGAACTGAAGAAGGTTCATCATTCGCGGTGCACGGTATCGTGGGCCGCCGTAGTCAGGCCGCGCTACTCGCTCCCGCGCTTCCGTGTTGTCTCACCGAGATCCGGTAGCACGTTACGAAAGGAGAATCGGCAATGGCTTGCCTTAATCTGACCAACGGTTCACTGCTTCCCCCCGACGTCAACTGGCAGCAGGGCGTGACAGTCACCACGCCCAACGGCACGACCATCACAAGTACTACCGGCGGCCCTAATCCAGGCGTGTCAGTCGTCAAGGGTGGCAGCTTGCAATTCTTCGCCAAGCCCGCGAGCGGTAACGTGTGGTTCGCCAACTGGGGGACACCATCGAACTTCGTCGCCATCCTCACCATAGACAACGTCACACCCGGATTCACTGGGACGCGGACGGTAGTCATCGTCGATATCAGCGGCAGCACTATCACCACTCAGATTGCGTTAATGATTTCGGCGCCTTCGACAGTAAGTAAGCCACACATCAATCCGAGCCCTGGCAACGGCGCTGCCGCGCTTCTGTGGGGCGCCAACAACACGGCACCATTTGGAACGGCCGCTGTGCTAATCATTCGCAGCTCAGACGGTGACGTCCTTTGCTCAGCGGTGCCGTTCACGCCCAGCGGACAGATCAATGGCGAAATCACGGCCACCAACCTCCGAATTAAGGATGGGGGAACCGTCGTTGCCTCATGTCCGCGGCCGTCTGGTCTCTCCGATGTTACGCCGGATCCGCAGAACTTTCCCGAGGCTGTAATTGGACCCGGCGTTCCACCTGCGTTGAGCTCGAGCCAACGGCAATTCACCATCACGAATCCACCAAGCGCTCAGGACTGTCTGACAGTGACAGCGATCGGCAACTTAGCGCCATACAGCGTCGTCGGGACTTCACGCCCCCTGCCGGCAACTCTCGATCCGGGACAGTCCATGACGGTAGATGTACGCTTCGCGCCAACCGCGCCGGGAACCTACAACCGCGATTTGCCGCTGACACTGACGCCGCCTGCAGGCGACCTGGTGCTGCGGTGTCGTGGACAGGCGCGCAACGCCATTACGGCGATCAGCTTCTCCGCTTCAATCGGTTTCGGTACCAGCCCTCTTGGCACATCCGTGGGCCGCACGCTGATCATCACCAATACCGGAGATTTAGACGTTACAGTGAACATCCCCGCTGCGCCCGCGGGGAGCGAATTCCAATGGGCGGCGTTGAATGCCGTAATTGTTCCGGGAGCGTCAGCGAATCTCGCGTTGACTTTCACGCCGACCACAGAAGGAGCCCGCAGCACTACTCTGGGTTTCACAAGCACCGCCCCGTCGAGTCCGCACAGCGTAACGCTCAGCGGAAATGGGTGTGTTGCTCGCGCGATGATCGAGATCGTCAGCCCGCCGCCACCAGTCATCGACTTTGGCCAAGTGCAGCGAGGCTTTAGAACTGTCAGGACGGTCCAGGTACTCAATGCAGGTAATGGACAACTGAGCTTCCGCGCCTCGGCGTCGGGAAGTGGACTGTTCGGGATTCAGCGAGCAGGAGGGTCGGTGACCGCACCGCCATCAAGTGACAATTTCACGGTGGATCCCGTAACCGTGTGCGGTCCAGGGGCCAGCGGCACGGGTGAGCTAGTATTCGGGGTAACGTTTTTCGCGAACGCGGCGCCTGGCTTGGTTAGCGGACAATTAATCATCGACAACCACAACGCGTTAGGTGGCGCGCCTGCGTCCTTCATCTTCAATCTTCAGGCCGAGATCGTAGCAGTAATTAATGTAGACACGGAGGTAGTGCTTGACCGATCCGGCAGCATGGCGGAAACCTCTGGATCGCGAAACAAGAGCGCGACCTCGATCGATGCCGCGCGGCTGTTTGTGCAGCTGGCTCGTCCTGACGTCGACGATCGGATCGGTCTCGTCAAGTTTAACAACGTGCCGCAAGTATTTTCGGCGATCACCGCGGTAACCAGCGCAAACCAGCCGGCGATGGTCTCATCCATTAATGCGACGCAGCTAGCGCCCGCCAATACAACGTGCATCGCGGGCGGAGTGATCGAGGCCTTGCGTGACATGGATAGCACACCCCGTCCTGTGGCGCCACCATCACTGCGCAGAGTGGTGGCGGTGCTCACTGATGGAAAGGACAACACTCCCTACGTGAACCCGGCGGACGGCGTTACCTACTCCCTGCTCGGCGAGGATGGCGCCACGCCGTTGCCGACACCGACGAATACACGGGTTTACGCCATCGGGATCGGTGACAGCATCGATACGGCGCGCCTTAGCCAGCTGGCGCAGGCGACAGGTGGTGCCTTCCTGCAGGTTCTCGAGTTCACTGGCCCGGATTACTTCAAGCTCGAGAAGCATTTCACGCAGATCTACATGGATACAGTCGATCTGGCGACGATCAAAGACCCCGTGTTCACGATTTTGCCAGGCGAACATCACGTTATTGACTTTGACGTGCTGCGCGGAGACGTGGGATGCATGGTGGTGGTTTATGATCGCGAGGGCATCCGCCTGCCATTCTACCTTAAGACACCACGCGGTGAGACCGTGGATTTGACGACAGTGCCAACGGGGTTCCAGATCCGCCCGGGAATCACTAACACTGCGCGGTTCGTCGAGCTGAAGTTTCCGCTTGGCGATCCCGCGCGGTACGCAGTGAAATGGCAGCTCATCGTGGCCCACGATAGGCGCGCGTGCGTGTACCGCGGCGAACACGGGGCCGCCGGCTTCGATCCGCAGCAGTTCGGCTTCGGGTTCCAGCCAACCCACTGCAAGCCGTATGACAATCCGATAATGTATGGCTTCGCAATCGGGGTCGGTTCGAACTTTAGGATGATGCCATACGTGGATCCGGGCATCGTGAATGTCGGCGATCCCATTCAGCTCAACGCCGAGGTGACAGAATGCGGTTTAGCGGTGACGGGCTGCGTGGTAACCATCTCGGCTCGAGCGCCTGACGGCACGACGCACTCGTTTGTGATGCAAGACGACGGGAACCACGGAGACGGGGCGGCAGACGATGGCAATTACGGTCACCGCTTTATCCAGACCTATGTCGAGGGAACCTACGAATTCACCTTCCGGGCGACAGGGCTGAGCCGCGACGGTGAGCCTGTGGTCCGGGAAGCCGTACGCGCCAAGTACGTACAGGGCCGTGTTCGGTTGGTTCCTCCCGAGGGTGCGGACGGAACAAAGGACGAATGCTGTAAGCGAATCACCCGCTGGCTATGGATCGCGATCGTGCTGCTCCTGCTGATTCTAATCGTGCTGGTGCTGATCTGGCGAAGCTGATTCCTCAAGACCCCCGCCAAACTGTCGCGGCGCGCCAGAGGGAACATCCCGGTGGGCGTGGGGCACTCCATCATCTGGAGGTTGTAAAACACTCCCTACACCGAGGCGCGTCTCGCTGCATTCGGATGCCCTTCACTGAGGAGAGCCGGCAAGAGACTACTAGGGAGGCCGAAGTGAACAAATGGGAGTACAGACTCTTACTGCTCGGATCCAAAGAAACTTGAGAAGTAGCCGTCGCCGGCAAATCTCATCATCTTGTGAACTAAGTGAAGATGATTAGAATGATCCAAACGCGTCAGTAAATACGCGGGTTTTTGTGCGCCTTCGGGTGATCACAGAGATAGGAAATTATGGTCGCAGTTCGGTAGTCGAAACCTCCATTGGCTTCTACTTAATCAAGCCCATTATTACTAGCTCTGACCGCAAACCGGTCCGAGAAGCGGCGTGAAATCTTGCCGTTTGCGGCATTTCTTCGATTCTTTTCAGTGGTCTTGTTTTCTCAGAAAATTGACGGGCTTGCACACAAGAAACGCACAGATTAACGTTTGCCAGGGGAGTTGACAGCTGCCATTTGCTTGGTAGGCTTAAAGTATGTCAGAGCCAACCAACGGTGAGCCAATGACCCTCGACAAGCTGGCCCAGATGATCGAGAACCACCTTCCTAAAAAGGAGGACCTTGCCCTGCTTGCGACAAAAAGAAGATCTGGCCGCGTTTACGACAAAGGAAGATTTTCGGCTTATGGACAGTAAGATTGATGCCTTAGAGCTCGAAATGAAGGAAGGATTCCGCCTAGTCCGAGAGGAAATCAAAATGCTCAATTTTGCCGTCGAAATTGACGATCTCCGGGAGCGTATGAAGCGGGTAGAGCAAAAGCTGGGTTTGGTCCATTCTTAATACTATCTTTGACCCCTCACAAACATGCCCAAACTCCCCTGTTCAATCTGCAAGAAGAAGATTGCAGATTTCAAACGGTATCTGGAAATTGGTTATGGTTTTTCCGCAGCCACAGTACCAACTCTTCGCGCGCTGCGGAGCGCCGGTCATCGAGCTACTTGAAAAGCAGCAAGCTTTAGCGAACCCTGAACCATGTAATGGCTGAGACGAGTCTGGCTTATCTGATGACTTCAGAGTATCGAAATATGATGAGTCATGAATTTCTGCCGCGGACCGCCTCGGCCTCTAGCAGGTTTCTACTATCTATGACAACAGCCAACTGCCCACCTGCACCACCAACTGCAATCACAAAGGCAACATCCGAACGCCTTCGCTGCGCAAGCGCCACACTTCACTGCCAAACAACCCAAATACGCAGCCCAAGTCACACCCGAAGTGAGACAAGTCCCCAAAGCCGCAATGCAGGTACCAGTGCACTTGCTGTTCACTCGATTGACAAAGCACGACCATAGGCTGTTTGCCCTTAATACATTGAGGCTCCTCTTATCGACGGTCGATTCTATAGCGTCCCTGAAATCGCCCCCCGGTGCGACCAGAGAGAACGTGTAGGTATTCGATCGACTACGTGCAGTGATTGTCATCGTCCCAACAGCTGCTGTATCTCTGGAACCTTCCTTGGTGTAGTCCTGAATCAGAATCGTAACTTTAGCAGTCTGACCGTCCGGAAGTCGGTAGGTTACGTCCCATCCAAAGTGATTTGCGGGTGCAGTCCGAGCCCTATAGCCTTGTTCCGTGAGGTGCTTAGACAGTGTCTGGATTTCCTCGTCTGCTTTGCTAAGTGCTGCAAGCCTTGAAACGGCCACGCGATTCGGCAAGACTTGAGAGCTTGCGACCCTGACTCTTGGATCCTCATCCGGTTGTTGGAATGCGCTTTTAGTAGCCCAAGTTACTATTGAAAGAGCTTGTGAGCTGGGGGCCTCTCCTTGCAGAGATGCGACTCCTGGCTCCATAAGTGCATGAGAAGCGATAAGGGTTAAGCAAAGAACCGGCGGTATCACACGCTTCTTGATTATGTTTTTCATAAGTCCTCCTATGCGTCTGCCTGTTTACTTTCAACGGATCAAATTGCGGCGTAACGGTAGGTTGGGACGATCGGCCTCTGTTGTCATCGAAAGTCGACGTCTTCTGTCAGGCTGACTCCGCTTGAACCAGTAGAGGCTCCACTCAGGGAAACCGACCCTTCCCTATGCTTTAGCATTGAAGTAACGAAGTCTCCTGGAGGAGCGTCTCCTACTCCCCTGTAGTTCTTCGTTTGTTTTCGTTGTGACCAGGTCTTTACGACTTATGAGTCCAGCTCGCTGGGTTGGAGAGGCTCGCTAACTTCTTTGTCCTTGGCACGATGCTCTAGCAGTTGCTTTGCTGCCTCCCAGCGTTTTGCTCGCCAGGGGTGAAACGGGGATTGAACGCATAGAAGGCTTCTCAGCAGGGAAAAAGAGCACAACTAATAGAAAGCGACTCGATTGCGCAAGTTTCATCCACTCGTCGAATACGCACAATGATTCCGAAGCGCTCTAGTGTATGGTTCGGCAAGTGTATAGACGTTAACACTGGAAAGATGTCGGTGCTACACTTTTCTATTGGCCGATTTTGCTATTTGTTGGCCGATTTTGCTACGACTCTTGCCGGAGTGGCGCCATAGGTGGATACTCCGTGATTGAAGTTCCATATCTTGAGCCTCGCAGATAAGACTTAACCATTTGCACTGTGTCAAGTACCCCATTCTTTAGACACTGATTCTGAAGCTTTTTAAGCGGCGATTTTTGCTTTGTGCGCAAACACGGCAGGCGGCATCCTGAAAGCAGAGTGGATGCGGGTGTGGTTATAAGCGTAGATGGTGCGATAGATCTCTGCAACCAACTCTCCCATCGTTGCAAACCTCCCCGGATCCCCCAAGTCAACCTTGAATTTGTCATAAAACGATTCCTGATACCCATTTTCCCAGGGAGAGGCAGGACGGGAGCGAGAAATGGTACTGCCGCAGCTCGTAAGCGTTGTCGTAAAAGAGCGGGCATCATATTCCCGGCCATTGTCCGAGTGGAATATGGCGGGCGGCCCCCGATGCAGGAGTGCCGCCCACAGAGCTTGCAGGGTGAGAGGGCTTCCCTTGCGGGCTGATACGGCAACGCCAACGATTTCCCGCGTAAAAAGATCGATGACGGTTGCAACGTACAGTTTTATGCCGCGATAGTTGAGTTCTGTGAAGTCCGACGCCCAAACGTGCCCCTGATAGGACGGGATAACTCCTTGCAGAAGATTGGGGTAGGCGGTGAATCCGCTTCGTTTTTTCTTGGATTTTCTGCCCCTCCTGCGATACGGCTTTATGCCAAAGAGCTTCATAACGCGTCTCACGCGTTTTTTGTTTATGGTGAGATGATCGGCAATTCTTCGGTGGCCGTAGGAAGGATTGTCCTGGAGCACTTCTTCAATTGCGATCTTGAAAGCCCAATCTTTGGCGGTTTTGCGGGAAACATAGTACAGCGATGCACGGGCTATGCCTAAGGAGCGGGCAAGAGCAGTTTTGTTTGCTGTGGGCAGCGCATCCATCAACCCCTTTTTTGAGCGACAGAGATGCGCACTGTCAGCTCTCCGATAATCTCCATGAGTTCTTTGTTCTGTTTCTGAAGTTTGGCAAATTCACTCCACGAGGGAGTGCCCTTTGCTCCGGCGCCCAGCCATCCGTAGATGGTTGATTCATGCACGCCATGGTCTTTGGCGACTTGAGAAACCGGCACGCCTTCTTCTTTGATTCTGCGCAGAATGTCTGCTTTGACGTCTGCCGCTATGCGATGTGAGGATTTTTTACTCATAGACACAAGGATATTGGATTTCGACCTTTGTGTCTAAAATATGGGGTACAGGTCAAGCTGCAGACGGTTTCAGTCTGGACCTATCATACTTAACAGCGCATTTGCAAACCGGATGATATCTGCAGCCCGTTCGGGCGTAATGTTTTTGACATCCCTGTGGCTAACCGGATTCTTAAATAAACCTATACCACCCGAGAATAGGTGCATCATATTCTGCCTTTCCGCCTGAGTCGATTCTTTATTGGATAATGGCCCAGTGTCGGGATGGAAAGCTTTTCTCATGAGATCCACTCCTAAATCGTCTTTTGAAAAGTTGCCAGCTTTCCTTACCCTTATTTCGACCTCCTTGAAAGCTTGAAAGATGGCGGTGTCATAGTCGCCTCTGAGGAATAGAGATTTACATTTTCTTGAAAGGATGGGGTCAAGTGTTTCAGGTGACAACAACGATTCCTTGGCATACGAAAGGAAGTTTTCTGACTCCAGTACTTTTTCACCTCGCCTTGTTATAAATCTCCATTCGCCTGAGTCGCCAGGCTTGGGCGCCACAAGCAATTCCCTCTCAAGCCGTATAAACGCCTCCATGAGTCTCTTTGAAAACTCTTCAATATGTCCGCCAGCATAGTTACGCAATTCCGAATCTGAGGTTAGCGTGTAATTGTATCGATTGATATCCCTAAGCTGTTTGAGATGCTTTAAAACGAATGGCGCCAGTTCCTCCGGCTCTAACTCCAGGGCAGTTTCAATGGGTGGAAAAATAGATGAGAACATAGAGGTCAAACTCGCTTACTGGTGCTTTTTGAGGTCCGGCCTTTGGTTGCTCTTGGTTTTTTACTAAACTCTTCCAAAACAGAAATGTAGTTCTCTAATCGAGTCAGTAGTTCGTCATAGGTAACGATCATTATGTTCTTGATACCCTGTGATAATAGACGAAAGTCATCCTGCTCTTTTGGGGTAGTTAATCTTCGGCTGTCACCGGCTAGAATGATTCCTCTCGGCCGCACAGCTCGGATGTCGATGCCGTGGCGATCCTTTAAATGGGTTCTCACCGTGTCCTGATGCTTCGTCACGTTATTGATATAGTTTTCAGTTTGAACTACAGCTTTGGATAGCTCTGAGTCAAAATAAAAGTTTCCTCGACTATTATCTGCTCTTAAGATGGTTGTGTTCGGTTTCTTGATCTCCATAATGTCCAGGTAGTTATCGTGAGTGATCAAAAGGAAGTCCGGGAACCGCGTATCTCCAATTGCTGTGTTCAATTTCTCAATAGCTTTGATGTATCCTTGTTGCATCAGAAGAATGTTGGTTTTAACGTAAGTCTGCCACCACGGCTCCGGGTGCTCTCTTGGGATTTCTCTTTCGAGATCCGAAGCTAAGTCCTTGAGAGTTTTAATTTCTGCCTCAGCTTTGAGCGCATTTACAGTTCCGACAGATTCAGATGAAACATAGTCGGGCAGAAATGCGTTAAGAGCTTCTTTGTCCCGAGTTGAGAGTCGGGGGACTATTTTCGGCTGCACGATTTTTGCCAAAGAACCGGGCACGTACACCGGCGTTGTATCAACGGCAAACACATCGCCGTAATGCGTTGAAAAGAGTCTTCGGATAATGTCATTTTTGATGTCGCGGTTACGCTCGAACTGTTCACTACTCATCCGCGATAGTAACTTCTGCGATGTGCGTATCTTCGTGATTCTGCGTTCAACTTTGATCGAGTTTTCATCTTCGGTAATGATCCAGCGGAATTTCTCGAATTTCGATCTCAGCATTTCTAAGATGTTCTTTCCGAATCCTATGCGGCCATCCTTTGTTAGGCCTTTCGGCCTCCGGCCTTCCCAGTAAATAGAAGTTCCCTTTAAAGTCTTTCCATAACTGGAACTACTAACTTTTACAAAGTTCTTTTTAGATACAGATTTTTGCTTTTTGGCAGTTACTTTCTTTTTAGGCATACGAAGGAAACTTATTTTTTGTGGTTTAAGTGTTGCTCCAACCCCGGAGTTGTTTGGCCAGTGTCCGCTTTGATATAAGAAGTAAAGACGCTTTGGGAATGATTGAGGATTCCATACCCAAAGCGTAGATAAGGGTGCGATCGTTGTCAACGAATCTACCTGCTACCCAAATTCCTTCCGCAGTTCCGGTTCGGTTGGACCGTGCCTAAAGACAATGGGCGAAAACAAAACCAGGTCACCTGGGAACCGTAGGACTTCGTGACGCAGAGGAATGTCTTGCGCAAGCATTTGAAATACTATTTTGCCGAGATCCACAAAGAGGGTTGTAGAAAAAGCAGCGCAAAGCTGGCATCAGTGGCTTGTACTTTGGGATTCTGGAAGGAATCCGAAAGAAACTCGTCAAAAACTGTTTGAACAACTATGGTGGATTCATATATACGTATTGACAGAATACTTACCCTCGTTTAGATTGCGCTTGCCTTCTTGAAAACAGCCTCATTAGCGTGAGACTCCAAATCGCCGGGGTACACGTATGAAAAATCAGAAGCTTAGTTCCGCTTTAAGAGCAATCACTCCACGGACCGTTCGATCGACGTTCTTGCTAGTCTTAGTTGTCGGGTTGGCCAGTTGTTCAGAACGATGTTGGACTCAGCTCGAACAAGCTAACCAAGGTACATTCGAAGGACAGACCATTAACTGTGCTCTCGTCGGCCGCATTGTCGAGAATGGTCAATGTGTTCCATGTTCTACAGGTCAAGGGTTCTATATTGTCGAAAACCAATGCAAGAATTGCGCAGAAATACCTGCGGAGGTTCAACCTTATAGAGGCGCGCCTTATTGCATGCCTTGTGGCCCAGGGCAAGTGCTTACCAACGGACGATGCACATGTCCAAGCAGTTCTGGATGTCTAGACACATCTGGACGCTGCATCCGTTGTCCCCCACCACCGCCAGCGACCGTGACACCGACACCTGTCAGCGGAATTACTCCGACCGCGACAGTGACACCGACTCCGTTTGACTGCATGATTGGGGCAACTTGTACACCACCCCGGCTACCTGGAGAGCGAGACCCTTGCTTCACTACAGATAGTCCTAGGAGCTGCGTGGGTTGTCCCTTTCAATGCCGTTAGGTAGATGTCGTCGGCGCGAGTCCACCGTGGCCCCACACGAGCATTTCTCACCAGGTCATGAACTGAGTGGAGGCGATTAGAATGATCCAAATGGTCAGGAAATACGCGGCTTTGATTGCGTCAGGCAGGGTTCTCCTTAATTAGGGCATGAGGGACACAGTTCGGTCGTTGAACCCCCCATAAACTTCTACCTAGTCAGGCCTCTTAGCGCTAGCTCGGACCGCAAACCAGCGCAGAAGGCGGCATAATTTCTTGCCGTTTGTGGCATTCTTTGTGCCCAAGTTTAATGCAACGTTTCACAGGCCACTCCATCGCCATCCCCATCCCGGTCGAGGTTATGCGGACCTCCTCTGGCCCTCCTTTATTTACAAAGAATTTCTGGGCCTCGTATTGACTACCAAAATCAGCGCAGTGAAGTCTCCAAATGAGAATGACCGCGGGATCGTGGGTCATCATTCCGCTCATAGGTCTTTTAAACCGGTGCCGGTATTAATATTGAACCTATTTGCGGCGGGCCTGGCGTCGGAAGATGCATCCGAGGGCCATAACCAGCCTCCCTCCAAGAGAAGATGGATGGGTCAAGTCGCCCTTCCAATCACCAACTTGACCTTAGTTGGGGTGGGCACAGAGTAGCTCGCCAGAAGACCGAAAGCACGACGCGCTTCATTTACTTAACTGCAGACGAGGCGGAGCTGCCGTCATAAGGTCCACAGTTACTTAGTAACTTGCTTTCGAGGCTTTGGGCGCGTAACGACCTTTTCGGTTTGGGAAAACTCCACATGTATAAGCCCTTGTGCGAAGTCTACGACCGCAATTTTGTTCAACTTATCAAGCAAAACCCAAATAACTAACAGGGTCAAAAGCCAGTCGGCCATCGAATTAACCTCCAAAACTATGACCTCCATAATGGCCGAGGACATTCCGCTTATCTATGAGCTACTGCGAGATTTTTTCCTTCAGTGAACCAAGCTATTTCACTAAGATCTTTACGGCCCAGAAAACTCAGCTTTTCATGAGTCCAAGTTTGCGCAACAATAACTCTTGCTTCCTCACGGTCTGCCGCAGATATCCAGTTCCATAATGGAATCTTTCCACCTCACATAGCCGCGAAGCGTGCTCAAGTGCAATACCTGACGAGTTAGCCTCGAAGTTGGCTTTTGCGGGGTCAGACAGGAGCCGCTTCAACATATCTGAGTGATCTCTCGGATTTTTCGACAGAAGACTGACAAGATCATCAGGCAGCTGCATGCCATACCTCACCTCGATTTCTCTCTTCACACTCTCCTTCCACGTCTTGAGCGTTGAATTGGCTTTGTAAATCTTTGCAGCTTCCCGCCAAACGCGCTGCACTCTTCGATAGTACCTAGAAAGGTTTGCCAAGCGACGCGAGTGGTCTATTTCCCACAATGCGCCTCTCAATCGCTTACGTTTTCGCTTGTTGCTCTCGTCTATAATGCTCTCTACAATCTCTCTGAACCTTGCTCGTGCAACCCGCACATTTGCATCACCATCGTTCTGGCGGATTCTGTCGAGGTTCATCTTATGAAGACCTTTGACAACTGCCAACGACTCGAAAAACAAGTCCTCAACTGCCTCAGAAAGCTTATCGCGCAGATTGTTTAGCAAATAAACTGTGGCAGCTATAGTGTAAGTCTTGGCAAGACTCTGAATGCTTTCCGTCTCAAGCTTATGCTTAACTGTATTTCCGTCGAGGCGGACAATAATGGGTTTCGACGTTAGTTGAATCGCCTCAGTTAGAAACTCCTCGACCAAACGCACTGGTGAGTATAAGTAGTTAAATTCTCGGCCACCTCTGCCAACCGCCAGATCTCCCGCAACCCAAAGTCCCATAGTAGTTTTTTCAGGACCAGACGAATCAGCAAACGGTGATGGATGATTTTCGTCGTAACGATTAAGTAAGCATGCACGCAGAATTTGAGCTGCCAGCGTTTTTGTTGGAGTTGATTCGAGTGTCTGGCGAATGTGTTCAATCAAATCTTCGAGCGATGCTTCTGATTTTCCCATGTCAGCTCCCTGCGAACTTGAGGCACTTTATATATCCATTAGATTGCTTCGCTGTCATAACCCAAATTCCAGCGGAATACAAACTTGATTGATGATGTTTGCCTAGCGCTGGGTCCAAGCGAGGGCTGAGTCGTGGAGTGCAGTGCCGAGATTCTGTCATGGCTCGCGCATGCCCGCGTATGATCTTGTTCCAGCGGGAGCGACAACATCGCTGCCACTATGGGTTCAAGACAATCTGAGATAGCCTCGAGCGGCAACTTTCACCGTCTTGCGAGCCATTTGAAGCCGATTAGAATAAGTGAAACGCGTCAGTAAATACGTGAGGTTTTGTGCGTCTTCCGGTGATCACAGAGATAGGGTATTATGGTCGCAACTCGGTAGTGGAAACCCCAATAAACTTCTACCTCGTTAGACCAATCCTGAGCCATGCGGACCGCAATCCGGTAAAGCAAGCGGCGTGAAGGATTGCCGGTTGCCGTTTATTGCCGTTTGCCTATTACTATTCCTTCGGCTTCCCTCCGTCACCAGTCAATAGAGTCAGGACTGTGCACATGAAGTGCACAAGTCTGCCTTTCTACTGTAGTACAAGGAGTTGACAAACCCGGTTGGTCTCTTAGACTGAGACCATGCCCAAAAAGATAAGCGTCGATGAATTGGCCCAGATGAGCCAGCGAGAATTCGCCGCTGTCCATGAGGAGATCAAGCATGGATTTGAGCATACGGCAAGCAAGGAAGACGTACGCGTCCTCCGGAACGATATGGAAGCAGGCTTCCAGGCGGTAACTGAAACGATGAAGACGATTGTTGAGAAACTTGACCTTGTTCGTACTGATGTCATCGAGATTCACGATCTTCGCGCCCGCGTGGAACGGCTGGAGAAGAAGGTTGGACTGCCAAGATAAATGTGGCTCCTAACTGAAAGCCTGGCTGCTCATTTACTGCTAATCACTAACTCAGCCTCACAAACATGTCCAAACTCCCCTGTTCAATCTGCAAGCGGGAGACCCCTGATTTCAAGCGGAATCTAGAAATCGGTTATTGCTTTCCGCAACCGCAATATAAGCTGTGTCGCAGCTGTGGAAAGCCCATTATTGGACTACTCGAAAGGCATGGCTTCAAGAGTTTCGCTGAAATCGTTAGCCAACGGGAGAATTAGTCTCGCGGGTATTAGCTGTGGTACATACAAGGATCATGCTTATTGTTGATCCCTTTCATTGGCTCGATCGGAATGGAGAAATTCCCACTGACAATCTCAAGTTGCGCACGCGACTTCTGTCAGTTTTGCGAGTAATCGAATACGGCAGCACTCTGCAGCGGGGTGAAAGTTGTGAAACGCTTATAGAATGCAAGAAGCGCCCCGGTGGCCGTCGTTGTTTGGGTTTGCTTCGGGTCACGAAAACAAAAGACGACTCATTGTTCGCGTTCTGTCCGCAGTGTGACGCGGAACACATGTTGGTTTCCAACTGGCAAAATACCAAATGGGCGCTTGGGGCGACGCTGCCTGGTTAAGTGTCCGAGAGGATGAGCGCCTGACGCTAATGATTCCCAGACATCTGAAAACTAAAGACCACGCCAGGCGTCATCGGCTATGGGGTCGCAATGCGGTAGTCGAAACCCTTTCTGAATTTCTACCTCGTGGGACCTATCGTCGGAACTGCGGACCGCAAACGGGTAAGGGAAGCGGCCTGATTTATTGCCTTGTGCGGCAATTTTTTTCCACCTCTAGGAACTCGCAAATGATGGTCGGTTGTGCACATGAAGTGCACCGATCGAGTCCTTGCCCATGGATACACCAGTCTACAACGTTTTGACAAGTGTCCACTGATTGGTAGGTTTAAAACATGCCAGAACCTACTAACGGTGAGCCAATGACTCTCAAAAAGCTCGCTTGCCGCGATCGTCATTGCCACCGATTGATGGAGTTTTCTACCAACCGCCACGAAGCAAAAAAGCTGGTCCCGAAAGGCGCTACGCGGACAGCTAAGACTACCTTGTAAGCAAGAATGGGATTTTAATTCGCGGTCTCTACGAAAAGCCGAAACCTTTTATATGGCGCACCTGGCCGCGCGGAAGGCAATTAACTAGGGTGAAAAATACAGAGATGTGGGCGATTTTAAGATTGCAGCAGATACTTATACACCCTGTTTCAGACTCAAAAGACGAGGCGTGGCAATATTGTTTCAAATAATTTGGTGGCGCGAGTCGTTGTCGCGCCAGGTTTTGCCTCTTGCCGGCGTCCGAAACGCAAAGCGATCTCCTTTTTCTGTTGCTGATAAACAGTTTCAGTCCTCCACAGAGGTACCAATTTATCTGTTGCGGCAGAGATCTGCTACCACCCTTTGCTTAATCGTCGTGGCTTTAGGAAACTACTGTCAGGGCTGTCGGCCGGGGGTTGGCACTGCCCCAGGATCATCAGGAGGGCCACCACCTATATGGCCAATTCCCATTCTTACGCGGTTGCTGGAAACTCCGCGCGCGGTAACCCGAACCAGGACGTCCCCGATGTTTCCCATGTCATCATTTAATCGAACAATCAAGCAAGTCAGCCAGTCGAACCCTGGAACCTTACCAACGTACTCGACGGCCAAGGGGTATATATGGTGAGATGCATCCTCCGCATCAGCGGTTACTATGGAAAAGTCCTCCCCAGGCATGACGTCGAAATTCATAGCAAAGATAATTACGCGCGTCCGTGAATCAGATCCCCAAGAAACCGGCGAGGTGATTTGGAAAGGCTCCCGCACCCACAGGACTGAGTCTAGCGCGATAGCCCGAGTCGACGCCTCTTCACTTATCAGGATCGGTGTGCCCGGAGATTCTGGGCACTGGAGGGTAACCTTATAGGTGGTCGGCGCAACGACGGAAGAGACGACAATAGTGTAGGTGCCAGTCGCAGGCAGTGCCACGCTGTCGATGACGGCGGGCTTACCCGAGGCCTGTGCGACGAGCGTGCCCGACGGCGCATACAGACTCACGGACAAATTCGCAAAGCTGGGACTAAGCTCATCGACACCAA
>Ga0187893_10001796_pt1 | contig 49561 bp, 38 predicted proteins | sample MA1701074metaG_FD_139574 | JGI IMG/M metagenome (GOLD analysis project Ga0187893, IMG submission 139574) | White microbial mat communities from a basaltic lava cave in the Kipuka Kanohina Cave System on the Island of Hawaii, USA - MA170107-4 metaG ... | reverse complement strand
CTCCACCGCCGCCGTGGCGCCGGGGCCGTGATGGAGCTGCCAGGCGCTCTGGCCCTGGTAGACCGGGGTGTACTGCAGGGCGTCCGGCAGGCCGGACTTGTGCGGGCGGAGATAGATCTCCTCGTACTCGCCGTCGTCCTGCATGCGGAACTTCAGGTACACGAAGGAACGCCGGCGAGTCAGGCGCACGTCGAACGCGATCGTGCCATCCTCCAGCCGCACGTCGCGGCGCACCGCGAGGCCGCTGTCGGCCGTGATCAGCTCGCGGCCCTCGGCGGCCTCGCGCTTGATCGAGGGCCCGCTCAGCTCCCAACGCGGGTCTGTGGTCGGGAGCTCTTCGGCCGAAACAGCCACACCGAGGGCGAGGCCCACGGCCGCCGCCAACCCGCGATCCAAGGACATGAACGTCTCCTTCTCCCCCGGGGAAGGATGTTAGCGGCTGCCGCGGGCGGCGGGAATGGACGAAGCGGCGTCCGGCTGGTACTTTTCGACGATGCCACGCGGCACCCGTCCTTCCGTCCACGTGGTGGGGTTCCACCGCACCAAGTACGGCCCCGAGCTGCTGCTCGACGCCGCCTGGGTGCGACAGATGCCCACGTTCCTCGAGATGCCTTCACCCCACGCGTTGTCGTTCTTCGACGTGCTGCTGGTCACGCGGGGGCGTGGCCTGTTCCGGCTGGACGGCCGTGGTTATCGGGTCGCTCCCGGGACGTTGCTCTTCACACGCCCGGGGGAGCTGCGGGAATGGCGCGTGTCCGGCCTGGACGGGGCTTGCCTGTTCTTCACCGAGGACTTCATCCGCGAGGCCTTCAGCGACCCGCGTTTCCTGGACCGCTTCGGCTTCTTTCGCGCCGAGCGCAGGAGCGCAGCGCTGCGGGTGACGCCGCGCCAGCGCCGCTCCTTCCTCGAGCGTTTCGCTCGGATGCAGCGCGAGATCCACAACCTGCGTCGCGACGCGCCCCACGCCCTGCGCGCCGTGCTCTACGACGTCCTGGTGTTGTTGTCGCGCTGGTACGAGGCTCGGCATCCCGGGCTGGCGCGAGATTCCGCACACGCGGCGGTCCAGCGCTTCTGCGCCCTGATCGAGCGGGACTTCGCCTTCCGGCACCACCTGCTCGACTACGCCGACGAGATCGGCGTGAGCCCTGGCCATCTGAACGCCCTGTGCCGAGTTGCCCTGCGCCGCAGCGCGGGTTCCCTGATCCGCGCGCGCCTGGCCCTCGAGGCGCGGCGCCTGCTGCTCTACAGCGACCTGGGCGCGGCCCAGGTCGCGGAGCGGTTGGGTTTCGCCGACCCGGCCTACTTCGCGCGTTTCTTCAGAAGGGAGGTCGGCGCGGCGCCCAGCGTGTTCCGCTCGCGCGGCCGCCCGGCACGGCCGCTTACTGGTCGCGCAGGCGCTCGAACAGGTATTCCTGCACGCCGTGGCGCAGGATGAAGCTGCTCTTCACCTTGAATCCGGGCATCAGGCGGCAGAGCTCGGGCTGGGTGCGCCGCGGGCAGGGTCGCTGCGGCTCCTCAGGGCCTGTCCACGACAACGTATCCAGGTCCTCGATCTGGTAACGCAGCGGCATGGCCGGGATCTGGTGCCGCGTCGACACCATGGCGAAGACCCGGGCCCGAGGGCGACACGCCCCGGCCACCCGAGCCATCAGCGAGGTGATCTCGTGGGGCCTGAGGTAGTCGAGAAGGTTCCAGAGGAACACCACGTCGAAGCTGTCGCCGGGCTCGTGGGGGAGCAGGCGAGCGAACAGGGAGGCGCACGCCTCGGGCTCGCGGCTCTCCAGGGACTCCCCAGAGAGCGAGCGGTACATGTCGGTGATACGGATGCGGCAGCCGAGGCCGGACAGCAACTCGAGGTTGCGCCCCACCGGCGGGCCGAGATCCAGCGCGGTGTGGGGAGTCTCGAGATCCAGGCCCGCGAGCAGCGGACGCAGTGCCAGCGAGCGATGGCTGGCCGGGGCCGGCGCCTCGCCGTTACCCGCCTTCAGGCGCGGCAGCCAGGCCATGCCTCAGTGCCGGGCCGCAGACGCCTCGGGCTTCGCGGTCACGCTCGCCGCCGGCGGGCCACCTCGGGCCTCGGGAGCCTTGGCCGCCGCCTCGGGCCGCGCCGCGGACTCCATGTCGACGCTGCCCTTGAAGCGGCAGCCGTCCTCGAGTCCCACGCGGGGCGCCGCGAGGTTGCCCAGCATGGTGGCGGTCTTGCGGATCAGGATCTGCTCCGTGGCCTGGAGGTTGCCCTTCAGCTCTCCCTCGACGCTCACGGTCTTGGCGCGGATGTCCGCGACGACCCGGGCCGTGCGGCCGATCGTCACGCTGTGTTTGGGCAGGTTCACGTTGCCCTCGATGCGGCCGAGGATCGTCAGGTCCTCGTCACCGCTCAGCTCGCCGACGATCGAGATCGAGGGGCCGATGGCGATGCCCGCCTGGATGTCGGCTGGAGCCGCGGCGGCCAGCGGGGTCACCGGCGTCGCGGCACGGTCGGGCGCCGCGGGGCGGTCCGGGGTCGCGGCGCGGTCAGGTGTTGCTTCGTTCTTGTTCCACATGGGCTGACCCTACGCTAGAAGCGTGCCAGGAGCCTGTGAGTTATCTCACAGCGGGGCGCGGCAGTCACGCAGCCTGGCCGTAACCCACGTCTCGGCCTACGACACGACGTTGCCGTCGGCGTCGATGACCTTCAGCTCGCCGAGGTTCAGCTCCTTGATGCCCGCCTCGATCTTCGCGCGGTCCCCGACCACGATCCAGACCAGGTGGTCGGCATCGACGGCCGCCTGGCCCACCCGCTGGACCTGCTCGAGGCTCAAGGAGCGGATGCGCCCCGCGTAGCCGTCGAAGTGGCGGTCGTCGAAGCCGAAGCGCACGATTTCGGCGAGCGAGGCCGAGACCGCGTTGGCGGTCTCCCAGCGGCCCGGCAGGGTCAGGGTCAGGCCGTTCTTCGCGGTCTCCAACTCCTCGGCGCTGATCGGCCTCTCGCCGCGAATGCCCCGCAGCTCCTTCAGGATCTCGGCCACGGACTCCTGGGTCTTGTCGGACTGCACCGGCGCGAAGGCCACGAACGGCCGCGGGCCGCGTGCGTCGACGAACACGCTCCGCGCGCCATAGGACCAGTGCTTGTCCTCGCGCAGGTTCATGTTGAGGCGCGAGATGAACTGCGCCCCCAGCACGCCGTTCACGGCCTCGATCGCCGCCTCGTCTGGATTCGCCTTCGGCGCGGCCGCGTGGCCCGCGATGATCACCGACTGGATGGCCCCGGGACGGTCCAGCAGGTACACCTCCGGCCTCGCCTTGGGCGCGACCGCGGCCAGGTTCTTCCTCGGCGCCTGGCCCGGCCCCCAGGACGCGAGCAGCGCTTCGAGCTTCGGCACGATCTCGGCCGCCAGGGTGTCGCCGACCACGATCAGCGTCGCGCTTTTCGGCTTGACCCAGGTGGAGTGCCACTTGACCACGTCGTTGCGGGTGATCTTCCCCACCGACGCCTTGCTGCCCGAGCCGGTCAGGGGCTGGCTGTAGGCGTGTTGTGGCCCGTAGATGAGCCGCGGCAGCACCCGGAGCGCCATCGGGAACGGCGACACGCTCTCCTGGTCGATGGCGGCCAGCTGCTGCTGCTTCAGGCGCTCGAAGTCCCGCTCCGGGAACGCCGGGTTCAAGACCACGTCGGCGAAGATCTCGAGGGACTCGTCGAGGTTGGCCTTGAGCGCCGACAGCGTCACCGTCGTCATGTCGAGGTTGGCGCCGGTGTTCAAGTTCGCGCCCAGGCGCACCAGCGGGCTGCTGATCTCGAGGGCGCTGCGGGTCGTCGTGCCCTCGTCCATCATGTCGGCGGCCAGCTTGGCGGTGCCGGCGAGGCCGGCCTGGTCCGAGGCATACCCCGCGTCGAGCTGGAGGCTGAGGCTCACGACCGGAACGGCGTGGCGCTCGGCGACGATCAGCCTGAGGCCGTTCTTCAGCGCGGCGCGCGTGAAGGCCGGGAACTTGGGCTCGGGGGCCGCGCCGGGATCGGGCCGGCCCTTGCGGTCCGCGCCCGAGGCCTCGGCCGCGTACTGCGGGTAGGGCGTCACCGTGAGCACGTATTGCCCGTCGGACAACCAGCGTTTCGCGGCGTCCCAGACCTGCTGCACCGTGGCCTCCCGGATGCGTTGCAGCTTGGTCTGGTACGCGTCGGGCGAGCCACCGTACACCTGGCTCGCCGCCAGCACGTCGGACTTGCCGCCGAAGCCCCCGATCCGTTCCACGCCCCGGGTGAACGCCGCGATGTACTGGGTCTTGGCGGCCTCCAGCTCCTCGGCGGCGGGGCCCTGATCCAGGAAACGATGCAGCTCCTCGTCGATGGCCTTCTCCACGGCCGCGAGATCGCCGCCGGGACGGGCGCTGGCGTCGAAGTAGAACTGGCTGCCGATCTCGGCCGCATCCTGGGCAGCGGAGACCTGGGTCGCGAGCTGGTCATCGTAGACCAGTCGTTTGTAGAGACGCGCGGTCTTGCCGGCCGTGGCCAGCACCCGCGCCGCGAGCTCGAGATACGCGTCGTCGGCCGTGCCCCACTCGGGCGTGTTCCAGACCTTGAAGATCCGCGATTGCGGCACCCGGTCCTGCAGGGTCTGGCGATGCGTCCCGCTGCGTTTCGCGATCCACGCCTGGTGCTTCGCGATCGGCGGGCCGGCTGGGATGTCGCCGAAGTACTTCTCGACCTTCGCCTTGGCCTCCGCGAAGGACACGTCTCCCGCCACCACGACCACGGCGTTCGCCGCTCCGTAGTAGGTCTTGAACCACTCCTTGACGTCGTCCAGGCTGGCCGCGCCCAGGTCCTCCATGGAGCCGATCGTGGTCCACGAGTAGGGATGGCCCTTCGGGTAGGTGTTGGTCTGGATCAGGTCGTAGGCCAGGCCGTAGGGCTCGTTCTCGCCCTGGCGCTTCTCGTTCTGCACCACCCCACGTTGCTCGTCGAGACGCGCCTGGTCCACGGCGCCCAGCAGGTGGCCCATGCGGTCGGACTCCATCCACAACACCAGGTCGAGGGCCGGCGCCGGCACGTTCTGGAAGTAGTTGGTGCGGTCCTGGTTGGTGGTCCCGTTGAGGTCCGTCGCGCCGATCTTCTGCAGGACCTTGAAGTAGTCGTCGTTGAAGTTCTCCGAGCCGTTGAACATCAGGTGCTCGAAGAGGTGGGCGAAGCCGGTCTTGCCGCTTTTCTCGTTCTTGGAGCCGACGTGATACCAGACGTTCACCGCCACGATCGGAGCCTTGTGGTCCTCGTGGACGATCAGGGTCAGGCCGTTCTTCAGCTGGTGCTTCCGATACGGGATGTCGACCTCGGCAGCTTGAGCCAGGACCTGCCCCGCCGCGAGAAGCGAGGCGGCGGTCCCCAGGACGATCGTGTTCATGAATTCACTCCCAAACCGATCTCATCACGTCGCAGGGTCGGTACACTGGAACTCCGGTACGTACCGCCGGCAGCGCGCGTTCCAGCCAAGGCCACCGAGCACGATATCACTCGGCCCACGCGGCCGTCCGGTTGTTCAGGCGCTTGGACGCGGGCCGCATGCTACACTTTTTCCACGCGCCTGTAGCTCAGTTGGATAGAGCGGCAGCCTTCTAAGCTGCGGGTCAGGGGTTCGAGTCCCTTCAGGCGCGCCAGCCTCGCAACGACATACGCGAACGCCGGCGGCGCAGGCAGCCCGGGTCACGTCGGGCTCACACGGCGTGGGGCACGATTCCAGTTCGGGTGCTTGAAACGCATCGCCAGCGGCCGGGGGCGAAAAGCCAGTCGTCCGGCCAGCCAGGCCGATTCGGATCAGGACGATCGTCCCCTGAAGGCCGTTGTTGGACATGGGGCGGCGCGACGCGAATAATGCGATCCGGGTCGGGCCGGGACAATCTGGCCGTCTCGAAACCTGTCCACCGATGAGTCCTCGTTGGGATGCGCGCGGTGCAGATCGTCACGCCCGACGACACCCTGGTGTCCGTCCCACCCCTGAAGCTCTGGAACGATCCGATCGTCGACGCCAACGGCAGCAGCCCGCGCCTGCAGTGTGCCGCAGATTTCTATCTGCACCCGCAGCACGATGCTGTCCAGGTCAGACAGGCGCTGCATATGGGAATCGGGATCTAGGGAGGCGCGGGAAGCGAGACAGATGAGCGGTGCCGATACGCCACGCTCCACCCCCGTAGAACGCGCAGTCCAACCGGTGCGGGACTTCGCCGACCAAGAGTCGAGCGGCGGCATCGTCTTGCTGGCGTGCGCCCTGGTGTCACTTGCGCTGGTCAACTCGCCGCTCTCCGCCGAGTTCCTGGCCCTCTGGAACAACCAGCTCACGGTGGCCCTCGGCGGCATGGGCGTCGCGAAATCCGTGCACTTCTGGATCAACGACGGCCTGATGGCGCTCTTCTTCTTCGTTGTCGGGCTGGAGATCAAGCGCGAAGTCCTGGTCGGGGAGCTCTCCTCGCCGCGGCAAGCGAGCTTGCCCCTGATCGCCGCCGTCGGGGGCATGGCCGTGCCCGCCGGCCTGTACTACGCATTCAACCCGAGTGGGCCCGAAGCCTCCGGCTGGGGCATACCGATGGCAACCGACATCGCGTTCGCGCTTGGAGTGCTGGTGTTGTTCGGAAAACGCGTCCCCGCCGCCTTGAAGGTATTTCTGACCGCGCTTGCCATCTTCGACGACATCGGTGCTGTCCTGGTGATCGCCTTCTTCTACACCGACCACCTCACGCCGGTTGCGATCGCGGCGAGTGGTGCCTTGCTGGTGTTGACGGTGGCGGCTAACGGGCTCGGCGTACGCAGCGTTCTGGTCTACGGCATACTTGGCGTCGCGCTGTGGGTTGCGATGCTCAACTCGGGGTTCCATGCCACGGTGGCCGGCATCCTGCTGGCATTCGCCATACCGGCGCGGTCGCGCATCGATTCGGACAGCTTCGTTGGACGAAGCGAGTCACTCCTCGACGAGTTCAGGAGGGTCAGCGATTCGGGTGAGGACGCCCTTCGCAACGACCGGCAGCAGCGCATCCTGCTCGCCCTCGAACGCGAGAGCGAACGTGCCAGCACGCCCTTGCAGCGCCTGGAGTACGCCCTCCATCCCTGGGTCGCGTTTCTGGTCATGCCGGTGTTCGCGCTCGCCAACGCGGGCGTCGCGCTCGGTGGAATGACGGCCGATATTGCTACACATACGGTGACCTCGGGGATCATGGCGGGCCTGGTGCTGGGCAAGCCACTCGGAATCGCGGGTTGTGTCTGGCTGGCCGTGAAGCTCAGGCTCGCGGACTTGCCGGACCAGGTGACGTGGCTGCAGATCGGCGCCGTGGGCTTTCTTGCCGGCATAGGCTTCACCATGGCTCTGTTCGTCGGTGGGCTGGCATTTGCCGGAGGTGTGCTGGAGGCAGCCGCCAAGGTCGGGATCCTGGCGGGGTCGCTTCTTGCGGGCGTCATCGGGGCGGCGCTGCTGTGGACAGCGCAGCAGAGTGGGAGCAAGGTCGCGCCCCCAACATGAGCCTGGGAGTCGGCTCGACGTCACCTGGCCCACGAGCCCTGGGTCAAGAAGCGGCCTTGCATCCTCGTCACGCGCCAGGAAGAATGCTTCTTTCCCGCAGTCTTCGAGATCGGAGGACTTGAATGAACTGGATCATCACGCTCGTGGTGGGCGGAGTCATCGGCTGGCTGGCCAGCATCCTCATGAAGACCAACGCGCAGATGGGCATCATCAGCAATGTGGTGGTGGGCATCATCGGCTCAAGCCTCGGCTTCTGGGCGGCCGGCGCGCTCGGGATCGCGGCCTACGGCGCGATCGCCCAGTGGGCCGTCGCGGTGGCGGGCGCCGCGCTCCTCATCTTCATCCTGAAGGCGCTCGGGATCTTCAAGTAAGGCCGGTCGGAACCCGCCCTGACGCGCCCGAGTCCCTTTAGGCGCGCCAGAGACGCCGCCCGGCAGCCGCGCCCCGCGGCCGCAGCGTGCGACCGGGGGCGCGGAAGGAGCAGGCCTTCAGTCCTTGGGGATCTCCCACACGTAGTCGGTGTGGGAGGAACAAATCGACGAGAAACGATCCGCCTGGCGCGGGTGCGCCGCGCTGAGCCCGTTCGCCAACGCGGACCAGTACCCGAGCACGCTCTTGTGGTCCTTGCCGTCGAAGACCAGGATCCGGCGGTACTCGCCTCCCATCACGTGGCGCATCCAGTTCCACGAGACGATCTTGCCCTCCTTCACGTGCTGGTTGAGGATGGGCGCATAGGCGGCCTTGACGATCTCGTCGGCCTCCTCCTCGCGACTCGCGTCGCACTGGAAGTAGGTCGAGCTGGCGACGGCCGCTCGGCTGGCGGCGATGGCGTCCGGAGCCTGCGAGCTGACGACCGAAGCCCAGATGTAGTCGTCGTGTGACGAGCAGATGGTGCTGAACTCATCGGTCGCCTTCCGCTGGTCCTTGAGCAACCCGTCGATCACGGCCTGGCGCGCGTCCACCATCTTGTCGAGATCCCGGCCGGTGCTGTACTCCAGGCGCCGCCATTCGCCGCCCAGCCAGTGTTTGCCCCAGCCGTAGGCGCCGATGCGTCCCGCGGCCACTTCCTTCTTGTACAGGGGCGCGGCCGTCTCCTTGAACAAGGCGTCGGCGCGGTCCTCCAACGCCTCGTTGCAGCGGTAATACGTGCCGAAGACGTAGGTCGTCGGCGCCTCTTGACCCAACACGCTGGGCGCCGCCAGGCACAAGACCAGACCCCAGACTGCGCGACAATACATTCAAGACTCCTTTCGACATCCGGGATGATTCCCCACGGTACCTGTACCACGGATGCAAGTGCACGCAAAGCCAGCTCCGACGTTCGGACCTGGGCTGGCCCCGCCGCGAGGATGATGTGAGGCGTGCCGCCGCAACTCCTCGCAAGCGCCGCCGCGCTTTCGGACACGGACCTGGCGCGGCACCTGAGCCTCCTGGCTGAGCGGGAACGCGGCGCCAGCGTCGAGCTCGTCGCGCACCTGGCCGTGTTCGACGCCCGGAAGCTCCATCTGGGCCAGGGCTACGGGTCGCTCTTCGGTTATTGCACGGAGGAGCTCCGGCTCGCGGAGCACGCCGCCTACAACCGGATCGAAGCCGCCCGAGTCGCTCGTCGTTGCCCGGTGATCCTGCACCGGCTCGCCGACGGCTCCTTGAACCTCAGCACCCTGCGTCTCGTCGCGCCGCACCTCACGCCCGACAACCACGAGCGGCTGCTGGCCGAGGCCGCGTGCCGAAGACAACGCGAGGTCGAGGTTCTCGTCTCGGGTCTGTCTCCACTCCCGGACGTCCCGGACTCGATCCGAAAGCTCCCTCCGCCCCGGCTGGCACCGCACCTCTCCGTCGGACCGGCCCTCCCCGCCTCGAGCCCTCCCCAGCCGCCCGCTTCCCCTGAACGGACCCCCGCCGCACCGGCCGCGACAGCCGCGATGCCTGCGCCGCGCCCCGTCGTGGCCCCGCTCGCTCCCGACCGCTACCGAGTGCAGTTCACGGTGGGAAAGGAGACCCACGAGAAGCTGCAGCGCGCCCGCGACCTGTTGCGCCGCGAGATTCCAAGCGGGGACCCCGGCGCGATCTTCGACCGCGGTCTGACGCTGCTCCTGCAGGACGTCGCCCGCCGGCGCTGGGCCCAGACCTCGAGCCCTCGACCCGGACACGCCAGCTCCGGTCGATCGCGCTACGTTCCCTCCGACGTGAGGCGCACGGTCTGGCTCCGCGACGGCGGCCGGTGCGCCTACGTGGCCCAGAACGGACACCGCTGCCGCGAGCAAGCCTTCCTGGAGTTCCACCACCTGGATCCCTATGCCCTGGGCGGCGAGACGACGGCTGCCAACGTCTCCCTTCGCTGCCGCGCCCACAACGCCTACGAGGCGGAACTGCTGTTCGGGCCCCGCGCCCCGGCGCTGCGGGAGGAGCTCGCCGGAGGGGCGAGTCGAGGAGCCTCAGGAATGAGGACGCAGGCTGCGGGCGACGAGACCCAGGCCACCCGCGAGCAGGGCCAGCATCACGAGGGTGTTGAACAAGCTGGTGGGTTGGAAGTAGATGCGGAGGTTCATCAAGATGCCCGCCAGGATGATCACCGCTCCCGCCAGGGTCAGGACCCAGCCCAGCCGGCTCTTGCCATCGAAGAACAGCAGGCCGACGCCGAGCAGCAGCGGAACCAGGGTCAGGCCGAAGCTGTTGTAGCCGAAGAAGCCCCAGAAGCCTGAACTGACGGTCACCTGGCTGGTGAGCATGTAGGCCCCCGCCACGCTCATCAGGAGCCCGACGCAAAAAGTGGCCACGCCGCCGGGGGTGCCGCCCGCGCCTCGTGTCGCCATGTTGCGGCCGCGAGTATAACAGCGGCGTCGCGGTGCCCGGACCACGCCCTCGCGGCGGCGCTCGCCCCTGTCGTACAATGGCGGTTCGCCCGGCGGTGGATGTAGCTCAGCTTGGTTAGAGCGCCAGGTTGTGGCCCTGGAGGTCGCGGGTTCAAATCCCGTCATCCACCCCAAATCACGGATCGCACGAGCCCGCCAGCCCACCGAGGAAGGAGCAACCCCTGGCCGCAAGGAAACCGGCGAAGCCTTCCGCGGCTCGTAACGTCACCTGCCCGTTCTGCGCCCTGCACTGCGACGATCTCGGCGTCGAACGTGTTGGCGCCAGCTTGAGGGTCACCAGCACCGACTGCCCGAAGGCGGCGGCGGGATTCGGCGCCGCGCCGGTTCCGGCGTTTCCGAGCGTGGCCGGCCGACCCACCACGCTGGAGGCTGCGATCACGGCGGCCGCCGAAAGCCTGGGCCAGGCCCGGGCGCCGCTTTACGCGGGCCTCGCCTGCGATCTGGAGGGGATGCGGGCCGTGCTCGCCCTCGCCGAGCGAACCGGAGGCATCGTCGACCACCTGCACGGCGACGCCTTGACGCGCAACCTGCTTGCGCTCCAGGACAGCGGCTGGATGATGACCACTCTCGCCGAGGTGCGTAACCGCGCCGACCTCATCGTGTTCGTGGGAACCGACGCCAGCGCCTATCCGCGCTTCTACGAACGTTGCGTGTGGAACCAGCCCTCGCTCTTCGGCCTGGACTGCGCCAAGCGTGAGCTCGTCTTCATCGGCGCAACCCTCGATACCCGGGCTGGCATCGCTCCGGATGGGCGCCGCCCCACTCAGATCCGCTGCGAGCAGCGGCGGCTCGGCGAGGTGATCGGGGCGCTGCGGGCACTCGTGGCCGGTCAGCGACTGGACGCCGACAACGTTGCCGGGGTGAAACGGCGCGTCCTGGGCCGGCTCGTGGAGCGCTTGCGTGCGGCCCGCTACGGTGTCGTGGTCTGGGCGCCCGCCGAACTCGCCTACCCGCACGCCGAGCTCACCGTCGAAGCCGTGTGCGCCCTGGTGCGCACCCTGAACGAGACGACGCGTTTCGGCGGCCTTGCCCTCGGGGGCGACGACGGCGGCGCGACCGCCATCAACGTCTGCGCCTGGCAGACGGGTTATCCGATCAGGGTCGGGTTCGGGCCCGGTTACCCGGTGTACGAGCCCACGCTGCATGCCAGCGCTCGCCTGCTTGCCGGGGCTGCCGTGGACCGGGTGCTGTGGGTTGCGGCGCTCTCGCCGCGGCACCAACCGCCGCCGACTCGAGTGCCCCTGGTCGTGCTCGGGCACCCCCGCCTGCGCCTGGCCCGCAGGCCCGCGGTGTTCATTCCGGTCGCCACCCCCGGCCTCGACCATGCGGGGCAGCTCTTCCGCTGCGATGCCATGGTCGCGTTGCCGTTGACCAGGTTGCGCGCTTCCCCGCTACCGGCTGTGGCGACCGTCGTGCAGGCCATCCACCGCCACCTCGAGTAACCACGCCATGCTCCTCAAGCTCAAGGGCGGCACCGTCTACGATCCGATGATGGGCGTGAACGGCAAGAAACTCGACATCTTCGTGCGCGATGGCCGCATCGAGCGCAAGAGCGCGGTCGCCGAACGCGTCGATCACGAGTACGACTTGACGGGTCTCGTGGTCATGGCCGGCGCCATCGACCTGCACACCCACATCGGCGGTGGCAAGCTCAACCTCGCCCGCATGTTGTTGCCGGAGGATCAACGCGGCGCCACGGTGGCGCGCGGCCCGCTGACGCGGGCCGGCAGCGCACCGGCCGCCCCGACGACGTTCACGACCGGCTATCGGTATGCCGAAATGGGCTACACCGCCTGCTTCGAGCCGGCGATGTTGCCGGTGAACGCGCGCCAGGTGCACCTGGAGCTGGCGGATACGCCGATCGTCGACAAGGGTGCGTATGCCCTGCTCGGCAACGACGACTTCCTGCTGCGGCTGCTGGCCGCGGGCAAGGAACAAGCGGTCGTCAACGACTACGTGGCCTGGACCATCGAAGCCACCCAGGCGGTCGGGGTGAAGGTCGTGAACCCGGGCGGGATCAGCGCCTTCAAGTTCAACCAGCGGACCCTCGACCTCGATCAGCCGAATCCGCATTACGGCGTCACCCCCAGGCGCGTGCTCCAGGGCCTGGCCCGGGCCGTATACGAGCTGGGCATCCAACACCCGCTGCACGTTCACGGCTGCAACCTGGGTGTGCCCGGCAACCTCGACACCACCCTCGCCACGATCGCCGGCGTCGAGGGCCTGCCGATCCACCTCACCCACGTGCAGTTCCACAGCTACGGGCGCGAAGGCGATCGGCGCTTCTCCTCGGGAGCGGCGCGCATCGCCGAGGCGGTCAACGCCGCGCCCAACGTCAGCGTGGACGTCGGGCAGATCATGTTCGGACGCACGGTGACCGCCTCCGCCGACACCATGGCGCAGTACGCCAACCGCAGCTACGCCCACCCCGCCAAGTGGGTGTCGATGGACGTCGAGTGCGACGCCGGCTGCGGGGTGGTGCCCTTCCGCTATCGCAGCCGCGCTTTCGTCAACGCGCTCCAGTGGGCGATCGGCCTGGAGTTGTTCCTGCTGGTGAACGATCCGTGGCGGGTGTTCCTGACCACCGACCATCCGAACGGGGCGCCCTTCACCAGTTACCCGCACCTGATCCGGCTGCTGATGGACAGGGCCTTCCGCAACGAGCGGCTCGCCTCCATCCACCCGGAAGCGGCGAGGTCCAGCACCCTCGGCAGCATCGGCCGCGAGTACACGCTGTACGAGATCGCCATCATGACGCGCGCCGCCCCGGCGAACATCCTGGGCCTCCGGGGTCGTGGGCAGCTCGGCGACGGCGCCGCGGCCGACATCACCGTCTACCGCCCGCAGCGCAACCAGGAGAAGATGTTCGCCCAGCCCGAATACGTGTTCAAGGACGGCGAGCTCGTGGTCCGCAGGGGGCGCGTCGTGAAGGTCACCCAAGGCAACACCCACACGGTCCGACCCGAATACGACCGTCGCATCGAGCGCTCGCTGCGCCGCTACCTGGATCGCTACCAGACCATCACCCTCGACAACCTCCGGGTCCGCGACGAGGAGATCCTCGAGAACGGTCGCGGACGCCTCGAGCTCCACCCCTGCCAACCCGTGAGCCGCGGATGAGGATCAACGGGGTTCAGATCGACGACACCTTCGCCGAGGCCTTCTCCATGAAGGCCACGCGGCTGGTGATCACCGCCATCGACCTGTACTGGGCCTACCGTGCGGCGAACTCCTTCACGGGCTTCGCCTCCTCGGTGATCGATTGCGGCTGCGAGGCCGCCATCGAGCGCGAGCTGAAGCCGTCCGAGACGCCGGACGGACGCCCGGGCATCGCCGTGATCATCTTCGCGATGTCGACCAAGCAGCTCACCGAGCAGGTCCGGAAGCGCGTCGGCCAGTCGGTGATGACCACCGCGACCAGCGCCTGCTTCTCGGGCGTGGAGAGCCCGAACCGGATCCCCCTGGGACGCAGCCTGCGTTACTTCGGCGACGGCTACCAGATGTCGAAGAAGGTGAACGGCATCCGCTACTGGCGGATCCCGGTCATGCACGGCGAGTTCCTGTGCGAGGAGACCACCGGCGTCGTGCCGGCGATCGGCGGCGGCAACTTCCTGGTGATGGCGAAGACGTCCCGCCACGGGCTCGCCGCCTGCCGGGCGGCCGTGAAGGCGATCTCGCGGATCCTCGGCGCGGGCACCACCTTCCCGGGCGGGATCGTGGGCTCCGGATCCAAGATCGGCTCGCGTTACCCGTTCCTGACCGCGTCGACCAATCACCGCTTCTGCCCGACCATCAAGGGGCTGGTGTCGGACACGGAGCTGACCGGGGAGGTCGGCTCCGTGCTCGAGATCGTCGTCAACGGCATCGACGAGCGGGCGGTGCGCCTGGCCATGCGTGACGGCATCCGCGCGGCTTGCGCCTTCGGCCCGAAGAAGGGGATCTACCGGGTGTCCGCCGGCCAGTACGGAGGCAAACTCGGCCCCTACCACTTCCACCTGCACGAGTTGCTGAAGTGAGCGCGCTCACGCTCACGCTGACCGGACACCCCGAGGAGCCGGTCGACATGTCGCCACTCGTCCCCGACCGATTACGCGGACTGCGGACGCCCCAGGTCTCCGCCCTGCTCCTGCGCTGCGGCAATCGCACGCTGCGGGTGCGGGACCTGTTCCGTGTCACGGCCGGCGAGGCCGGCCGGCTGCGGGTCCTGCGCAGCACGGCCCGGCTCGACGCCGTGGGGGCCGGGCTGCAGGCCGGCGACATCGACGTGCACGGCCCCGTGGGTGCGCAACTCGGGCGCAAGATGGCCGGCGGCAACATCCGGGTCGAGGGAGACGCCGGCCTCGGGGCAGGCTGCGGGATGAGCGGCGGCAGCATCACGATCACTGGCCGGGCCGGAGACTTCGTCGGCGCGGCGCTGCCCGGCGAGCGCGCGGGCATGACCGCCGGCACGATCTACGTTCACGGCGGCGCCGGCGATCGCCTCGGCGATCGCCAGCATCGCGGGTTGATCGTGGTCGAGGGGGACGTGGGCGACTATTGCGGCAGCAGGATGCTCGCCGGCACCATCATCGTGCTCGGCACCGCGGGTCGCTACGTCGGCGCCGGGATGCGCCGTGGGACGATCATCCTGCGCCATCGGCCCCGGCTCGTGTCCGGCACCTTCAACAGCTGCGGGATGCTGAAGATGGAGATGCTGCGCCTGCTGTTTCGGCAACTGCCCCGGGCGCATCGGCGCCTCGCCAGCCTCAAGTCCATGTTGCCGCTGGCGGAGCGTCTTGCGGGCGACCTGGCGGTGGGTGGCAAGGGTGAACTGCTGGTCCTGGAGGGCGCGGGCTGAGCCCTCCCCGAGGGCACGGCGCCCAGCCGGTCGGTCTCAAGGCGGGCGGCCTGGCGGTTCCTTCTAGAATGGCCGTACCGATCGGGAGGCTTGGGAGCGGATGCCGCACTACGACGTGGTGGTCCTCGGCTGCGGCCCCGCCGGCGAGCGGGCGGCGATCGCCGCCGCCCGGGCCGGCAAGCGGGTTGCGGTCGTCGAGCGCGCCCACGTGGTGGGCGGCAACCGCGTCAACTGGGGCACCATCCCGTCGAAGACGCTCCGGGAGAGCGCCGTCTTCTTCTACCAGCTGACGCGCAACCGGCTGCACGGCATCCGCTACGAGGTCGGCCCGGAGCTCACCGTCGCCGACTTCATGTTCCGGGAACGGGCCGTGGTGCAGCGGGAGCTCGAGTTGATCAACGAGTCGCTGGGCCGCTACGCCGTCGAGCTCCGTCACGGCCACGCCCGCTTCGCCGGCCCCCACGCCGTCGCGGTCAAGCCGCCGAACGGCGCCGAGATCTACACCCTGACGGCGGACTTCTTCGTGATCGCCACTGGATCGCGGCCCAATCGTCCCGACGACGTCCCCTTCGACGGCCAGACCGTCTTCGACAGCGAAACCATCCTGCAGCTGCCGCGGATCCCGCGCGCGATGACGCTGCTCGGGGCGGGAGTGGTCGGCATCGAGTACGCCAGCATCTTCGCCGCCCTCGGCATCGCGGTCACCCTCGTCGACACCCGCGACCGGCTGCTGCCCTACCTGGACCGCGAGATCGTCGACACCCTGGCCGTGGAGCTGCAGCGGCTCGGGGTCCAGACCCAACACGACGATCGCTACGCGCGCATCGAGCGCCTGCAGGGCGACCCGCCCCGGATCGCGGTGGAGACCCTGGCCGGGCGCCGCATCGAGTCCGACGTGTTGCTCTACTGCGTGGGGCGGGACGGCAACACCCACGACATCGGGCTCGGCACCTTGGGACTCAAGGCGGGGAAATACGGCCTGCTCGAGGTGAACCACAACTACCAGACCGTCCACCCTCACATCTACGCGGTCGGGGACGTGATCGGCTACCCGGCCCTCGCCAGCACCTCCATGGAGCAGGGGCGGCAGGCCATGCACCACGCCTTCGGGATCCCGGGGCCGAAGGGGCGCACCGAGGTGCTGCCCTTCGCGGTCTACTCGATCCCCGAGGTCGCCTACATCGGCGCCACCGAGGAGGCGCTCGCCGAGAAGGGCACCGACTACGTGGCCGGGCGGGGCCACTACGACAAGAACCCGCGGGGGCAGATCCTCGGCGAGACGGGCGGCGTCCTGAAGCTGCTGTTCGAGCGGCCGTCGCTGCGCCTGGTCGGCGCCCACGTCGTGGGAGCGTCGGCGAGCGAGATCATCCACGTGGCCCAGGCGTTCCTGCAGTCGGGCGCGACGGCCGTCGACATCGCCGAGACGCTCTACAACTACCCGACGCTGTCCGACATGTACCGCCACGCCGCGCTCAAGGCGATCGCGGAGGATCGGCAGAGGCGGAAAGGCGGGCGCGGCACGGGATCGGGGGCTGGCTCCTAGCCGGGGCGTTGCCCAAACTCCCCTACACTCTAGGGACCATGCGCCGTCTGCTGCTGATCAGTACCTCGACGGTACACGGCACCGGCTATCTCGAACACGCCTTCTCCGAGCTGCGGGCGCTCCTGGGCGCCCGCAGGGGCGTGTTGTTCGTCCCGTACGCGCTGAAGGACCACGACGCCTACGCGGCGAAGGCCCGAGCCAGTTTCGAGGGCCTCGGCTACAGGCTCGACTCCCTGCACGAGGCCGCCTCACCCGAGGACGCGGTCGAGGCGGCAGAGGCGATCTTCTGCGGCGGCGGCAACACCTTCCGGCTGCTCGACGCGTTGTACCGCCGGGAGCTGCTCCCCGCGGTCCGGCGCCGCGTGGAGGACGGCATGCCCTACGCGGGCGCCAGCGCCGGCAGCAACCTGGCCTGTCCCACGATCCGCACCACCAACGACATGCCGATCCTGCAGCCTCCGTCCCTCGACGCCCTGGGCCTGGTCTCGTTCCAGATCAACCCGCACTACCTGGATCCGGTCCCGGGCTCGACGCACATGGGCGAGACACGCGAGACACGCATCAACGAGTTCCACGAGGAGAACCACGCGCCCGTGGTGGGCCTGCGCGAGGGCGCCATGTTGCGGGTGGAGGGCCCTACGGTCACCCTAAAGGGCCTCGCCGGCGCGCGGATCTTCCGCAAGGGACAGGCGCCCATCGAGGTGACACCCGTGGCCCCGATCCAGGGCCTGCTCGCCTAGAACAAGCGTCCCTGCTTCAGGAAGCTGGCGAAGCCCGCGCGGTCGCGGGCGGCCTCGGCGATCCGCGCCACGGCCAGCTTCAGGTCGTCGAGGGCCGTCGCGACCGAGATCCTCAAGTGGTGGCGGCCCTCGGAGCCAATCGCCCCGAAGGAGCGGCGGTCCAGGGTCGCCACCTGGTAGCTGTAGAGCAAGAAGAGCTGGAACAGCGTGGACGGGCTGCTGCGTCTGCGGATCGTCGCGGGCAGCCTCCCCCACGCGTCCAGGGCGCCGAGGGTCTTGCAGACCCCGGCGATGTTGGGGAAGGTGAAGAAGGCGCCCCGGGGCACCGGGCAGGTGATCCCCGGGACGGCGCGCAGGGCCCGCACCACCAGGTCCCGTCGCTCCTGGAAGGCCGCCACCATGCGCGCGACATGCGGGGGGCTCTCCGGAGACTCGATCGCCAGCTTGGCGCCCATCTGGTTATAGGCCGGCAGGCAGGAGTACACGTTGATGTTGAGGTTCTTGAAGACCGCAGCCTCCTCGGCCGTCGGGAACACCGCCCAGCCCACGCGCCCGCCGGTCCAGGAGTAGGTCTTCGAGGCGGCCGACGCGATGATGGTCCGCTTCTCCATTCCGGGGACCGACGCGATCGACTCGTGGCGAGCGCCGTCGAAGAGGATCGCCTCGTAGACCTCGTCGGAGTAGACGCGAGCTTGGGGGGCCGCCTTGCGCTGGAACACCTCCGCGATCCCCTCCAGCTGCCGGCGCGTGGCGACGCCTCCCGTCGGGTTCGAGGGAAAGTTGAGGAAGACGAGCTTGGTGCGACGGTTGATCCGGGGCTCCAGCTGTTCGCCCGTGAAACAGAACCCGTCCCGTTCCTCGAGCTGCAGCGGCCTGGGGACCGCCCTGACGAAACGCGTGAAGGACTCGTAGATCGGGTAACCCGGGCTCGGGTAGACGATCTCGTCGCCCGGGTTGCAGTACACCTGCTGGCTGAATCCGATCGACGGCTTGCCGCCGGCGAACACCACCACCCGGTCCGGCGTGATCGTGAGGCCGCGCCGCGCGCCCACGTCGCGGGCGATCGCCTCGCGCAGCGGCAGGATCCCCTGGGGATCGCAGTAGTGGGTGAGGTCGTTGTCGATCTGGCGCTTGACCTCCTCGGCGATGTGCGTCGGCAGCGGGAAGTCGGGCTCCCCCAGGTTGCACTTGATGACCCGTTGGCCCTGATCCTCGACCTCCTTCAGGTACGGCCCGATCTTGAAGGCGTTCTCGGTCCCGAGGCGTACGATGCGCTCGGCGAACAGGCGTCGCTTCGTCACCCGAACCGCGGCGGAGCGGCGTGGGACGGGGCGCGGGGCTTTCGGCGTCATCGGAGCCTCCTGACGGTGCTTCGGCCCGAAACCTTGGTCCACGTTGCGTGCCACCGTCAAGGGGCCGCTCCCGGGGCTCCCGGACTTCCGGCCCCGCAGGGTCTGCATGCCGACGAGGCCGGGCAGAAAAACTCTGCCGGTTGGCGGGCGGGTCAGGGCAGGCGCAGGGCCTGCATCGGCTCCACCGCGACCGCGCGGCGCGCCGGCAGCAGGCAGGCCAGGACGCCGACGGCCAGCAACACGGCCAGCGAGCCGCCGAAACACAGCGGGTCCGTCGGTTCGATGCCGAACAGGAGGCGCGAGACCAGCCGTGACAGGCCGAGGGCTGCCACCACCCCCAGCGCGAGGCCGGCCAGGAGCGGCGCCATGCCCTGGCGCATCACCAACCGCAGGACGTCCCGCGGCGCCGCTCCCAGTGCCACCCGCACGCCGATCTCCCGGGTGCGCTGGCTGACCGCGTATGCCAGCACGCCGGACAACCCGGCCGCGGCGATCACGAGCGCCAGTCCCGCGAACAGGCTCAGCAGGAGCGCCGTGAGCCGCGGCGAGGCGATCGACTCGTGGCGGATCTGGTCCAACGTGCGCGGCGCTCCCACCGCCGTGTCGGGAGCCAGGGAACGCGCCGCCTCGCGAACCGACGCCACCAGGGCCTCCGGCGGCAGCGACGCTCGCAGGATCAGCGAGAAGCTGAAGCTGGGGAATTGCGCGAAGGGCAGGTACAGGGTCGGCCGGGGAGCCTCGGACAGGGCGGCCTGACGGATGTCCCCCACGACGCCCACCACGGTGCGCCAGGTCTCGCCGCGGTCGAAGGAGAGGCGTCCACCGACGGCGCTGCCGCCGAACTCGCGCCGCGCCAGGCTCTCGCTCACGATCACCACGTCGCCGGTTCCCCGGCGATCGTCCAGGCTGAAGAAGCGCCCCTCGCGCAGTGGTACGTTCAGGGCGCGGAAGTAGTCCGGGCTGGTGCCCAGGAACTCCGCCCGCGACGGGTTGGCCGTGGCCTCGCGGCCCTCGATCAACAGCGAGCCGTCGTTGCGGAACTGGTTGTTGAGCGGGAACGTGTAGGCGCTGCCCACCTGGAGCATGCCCGGCAGGGCGGCCACGCGCTCCTGGAAGGCGACGTGGAAGGCCGACAGCCGCTCGACGTCGGTGCGCCGCTCCTCGGAGAGGAAACTCGACCAGTTGACGTCGATCGGCACCGCCACCACGTTCTCGACCTGGAAACCGGGGTCCACGGCGCGGAGCTTCGCGAAGCTGCGCAGCAGCAGCGCGGCCGCGATCACCAGCGTGAAGGAGAGCGCGACCTGGGCCACCACCAGCGCCGAGCGCACGCGCTGCCGGCCGGGGCCGGCGGTGAGGCGGCCGTCGTCGGAGGAGGCCGCGCGGGCCAGCAGCTCCGCCGAGGGCAGGCCGGGCAGGCTTCCGAACACCAGGCCCGAGAGCAGCGAGATCGCCAGCGTGAACACCAGCACCGACCCGTCCAGCTGCACGTCGGAGGCGCGAGGCGTGAAACGCGCGGCGAAGCCCACGATCGCGCCGTGGGTCGCGGCGGCGAACAGCAGGCCGACGACGCCGCCTGCGAGGGCCAGGATCGTGCTCTCCGTGAGGAGCTGGCGCAGCAGGCGCGTGCGACCGGCCCCCAGCGCGGCGCGCACCGCGATCTCCTTGCCGCGGTCGAACAACCGCGCCAGGGCGAGGTTGGCCACGTTGGCGCAGGCGATCAGCAGCACCAGCCCGACCGTCGTCAGCAGGATCAGGAAGGTGGGGCGGGCGTCGCGGACCATCAACTCCCGGACCGGGTCCGCCGCCAGGGCCGGAACCGCGCCCGCGGTGTAGGCGTCCTTGTGCTCCTGGGCGAGGCCGGCCATCAGCGCGGTCAACTCCGCGCGGGCCGCCTCCGGGGTCGCTCCCGGCCTGAGGCGCGCATAACCCGAGAGCAGCCGCGCCTGGCGATTGCCCGTGGCGGCCGCGCGTTCGCGGAAGGGGCACGCCGTGGCCGGCATGAACACGTCGTCCTCGCCGGGGAAGGCGGGCAGCGGCGGCAACACGCCGATCACGAGGTGCGGCTTGTCGTTCATCTGGAACCTGCGGCCGACCACCCCAGGGTCGCCGCCAAAGGCCTGCCGCCAGTAGGCGTGGCTCAGGAGCAACACGGCCTCGGCGCCATGGGCCTCGTCCTCGGCCCGGAATCCCCGGCCGAAGGCCGGCTGCACACCCAACATGTCGAAGAAGCCGGCGCTCACCACCGCCGTTCGCACCCGCAGCGGTTCGGCGCCGCCCAGCAGCGTGAAGTTCATCTGGTGGTACTCGGACACCACGTCGAGGCTGGTGCTGAGCCGCCGGAGGTCCTGAAGCTCGGGGACCGAGAAGCCCAGGTCGCTGGCGTTCGTGTTGGGCGTGTCGTGGCGCAGGGCCACGATGCGGTCGCCCTCTCGGTACGGCAGCGGCCGCAGCAGGATGCCGCTGACCACGCTGAAGATCGCCGTGTTGGCGCCAATGCCGAGGCCCAGGGTGAGCACGACCACCGCGGTGAATCCCGGGTTGCGCCGGAGTCCGCGTAGTCCGAAGCGCACGTCCTGCGACACGCTGTCGAAAAGCTGGACGCCCCAGGACTCGCGGCACTCCTCCTTGAGGCTGTCGACGCTGCCGAAGGCGAGTTGCGCGGCGCGCCGCGCCTCGCCGGGGCTCATGCCGGCCCGCTCGTTCTCCTCGCTCTGGCGCTCGAGGTGCAAACGCAGCTCCTCGTCCATCTCGGTTTCGAGCCGGTCACGCCTCACCAGGGCACCCAGCCGGAAGCGCAGGGAACGCAACCTGTGTCCCATGCTCTCAGGCCGTCTGCAGGACGCGGGCCACCGCCGCGGTCATGCGCTGCCAGGTCTCGGTTTCGGCCTCGAGTTGCCGGCGGCCGGCCTTGGTGAGGCGGTAGAAACGGGCGCGCCGGTTGTTGTCGGAGGCCCCCCACTCCGCCGTGATCCAGCCCTCGCGCTCCAGGCGGTACAGCGCCGGGTACAACGACCCCTGGTTCACGCGCAACACCTCCTGGGACGACGCCTGCAGGCGTTGGGAGATGCCCCAGCCGTGTTGCGGCCCGGGCGCCAGGATCCTGAGCACCAGCAGGTCCAGGGTCCCCTGCAACAGGTCCAGGCCCGGCTTCTCCATGCTCCCTCCTGTCGACACTCTACAGTTCGTCTTGTCGAGTGTCAACAGGAAAGACGGCGGGAGGCCGCATGTTACGATCCCGCGCATGCCCCAGGCGCCTCCCGACCTGACGCCGCAGATCGTCCAAGGCGACCTGACCGAGGAGCAGCTCCAGGCGCACCTGCGCTCCCCCGAGTTGGCCGTGGACACCGAGACCATGGGCCTGGTGACGCCACGCGACCGCCTGTGCGTGGTGCAGCTGTGCGACCGCAGCGGGCGCGCGAGCCTGGTCCAGATCCCGCGCGCGTCCCTGGCCCCGGGTGTTCCCCAAGGGAGCCGCGCCCCGCGCCTGAAGCGGCTCCTGGAGGAGCCGACGATCCTCAAGGTCCTGCACTTCGCGCGTTTCGACGTGGCGGCCGTCAAGCACTACCTCGGGATCCAGATGGCCCCGATCTACTGCACGCGCACGGCCAGCAAGCTGACCCGGACCTACACCGAGCGTCACGGTCTCAAGGACTGCGCCCTGGAGCTGCTGGACATCGAGATGGACAAGGCCGCCCGCCACACGGACTGGTCGAGCGCCACCCTCACCCCGGAACAGGTCCGCTACGCGATCTCGGACGTCACCTTCCTGCTGCCGCTGAAGGACAAGCTCCACGCCATGGTCGAGCGCGAGGGCCGCGCCGAGCTGCTGCAGGCCTGCCTGGCGGCGATACCGGTGATGGCGGACCTCGACCTGCTGGGCTTCGTGAACCTCTTCGAGCACTGAGCCGCTAGAGCAGGCCCTGGATCGCCTCGGGGTTCGCGGCCTTCAGGTCCTGCAGGGCCACCACCAGTGCACGCGCCGCACCGCGGCAGTGCTCCAGGATCGGGTCGCCGTTGCCGGCGTGACCCGCCACGGTGCCCAGCGCGAACATCCGCTCGCGGACCTGCGAGTGCGGAACGCAGGCGCCGCCCTCGACGCGGTGGGGCGGCCGCCTTTGGTACTTGAAGCCCGAGACGCCCGGGAACACGAGCCCCAGCAGGTGTTCGATCACGCGCACGATGCGCTCGCGGTCGAAGCCGAGCAGACGGCTGTCGGCGCGGATCGAGACCTCGGTGCCGCGCTCGGTGACGGCCACCGCGATGGCGATCGAGGTGGCCTCGATGCGTAGCACCTCGTTGGCCACCTCCGCGATCACGTCGCGGTGGTCCTCCCGGACGTAGCCGACGGGGGCGACGCGCACCGCCCCCGTGACCTCCAGGTTGAGGAACGCGTTGGCCCGGTAGGTCTGCCATTCGGGCGGCACGCGATAGTCGCGCAGCGCGTCGAGGATGTCCTGGGTGGGCTCGTCGCGCGTCAGTTTCTCGAACATCCGGAAGTCCAGCGCCGTGGAGCCGTGGAGCAGCGCGCTGGTGTCGGTGTAGACGCCCAGGGCGGCGGCCGCGCGGCCCTCGGGGCCGATCCGCTCCCAGACGCCGAAGGCCATGGCCAGCGCCGCCATGAAGGCGGAGGTGGACCCTACCGGCAGCCCCACGTAGGCCAGCTTGACCCGCTTCACCCCCTTCTCGCGGCAGTTCCTTTCGACGTCGTCGGGGTCGGCGTGGTGGTCGGCGACGAAGAAGAACTCGGAGACCGGCTCGACGCGCGTGGTGTTGGCGGCGCCCAGGGGCGGCGAGGTGTCCACCATGCAGTTCAGGCCGCGGGGCAGCCGGCCGGTGTTCGGATCGTGGAGCTCGATCCGGCAGCGCTGCACGAGGTTGCGGTTCTGCGGGTGGCCCAGGCTGCCGGTGAGGATGCGGGCCTCCTTGGCGCCCAGCTCCTCCAGGATCCCCTTCAGCAGCACCGCGCTGCCGAGGGCGTCGGGATCGCCGACCCACTGCGTGAAGATGTTGGCGCCGCGGCCTCGGATGCTGCGCGCCGAGCGCCGCAGCCCCATGTAGGCCGTGTGGACGAGGCCCACCAGCTCCTGGTTGTTGCGGGTGAAGCGGCGGCCCAGGTATCCCCCGAAACGCGGCAACACGGCCTGCAGCTTGGGCAACCGGACCGGCTTGAGGATCGTCCCGTTGCGCCCGTTTTTCTTCACGCGGCGATCGCCTCGCGCAGGCGGACCGGGCCCTCGAGAGCCTGCCGCCGGATTCGCTGTCGGAGCTGGAACTTCAGATCGGGGTCGTCCCGGAGGGGGTTCACGGACCCCTACATCTTCATCACAAAAGCAGGGACATTACAAAAGCAGGCCGGCTTGGGCTCGGCCCGGCGGGGCGAGGGGCCGCGGCCGACCCGGTTCAGATGGGCGTCACCTCCTGCGTGGCCGCGGCGACCACGAAGCAACGCTCGTTGTTCGACCCCGGATCGGCGGGTACCAGGAAAAACCCCGGCCGACCCGGCTGGTAGCCCTGGGTGGTGCCCACCAGGGTCTCCCCGTCCTTGAACACGACGCGCAGCTTGCGTCCCATGACCGGCTTGCCGGGGTCGAAGGCGTTCAACTCGTCGTGCTCCGGGTGTCCGGCGTAGTCCCTGACGAAGAAGACGGCTTTCAACTCGCTCACCAGGACCTCGACCGGCCTGGCGCCCGGCGGGTTGTCGGAGGGCAACACGTGGAAGCGGTCCTTGGCCGGCAGGAAATCGTTGGTGGTGCCCTTGAGCGTCCGCCCGTCCTGGTACCGCGCGACGATCCGGTTCATGCCGCTCCCGCCCCCTGGGTCCGGACCGTGAGCCGATCCGCGTTCATTTCAGGCGCGGGTCCTCGCGCCGCGCCGCTCGCGCGCCGTCTCGACGAGGAGGTACAGGACCGGGATGAAAAACAGGTTCAGGAGCGTGGAGGCGATCATGCCGCCGAACACCGTCGTGCCCACCGAGCGCCGGCCCGCCTGGCCCGCGCCGCCGGCGAGGACCAGCGGCACGACGCCCAGGATGAACGCGAAGGAGGTCATCAGGATGGGGCGCAGACGGATGCGGGAGGCCTCCACCACCGCCTCCACGATCGACAGACCACGGCCACGCAGCTGCTCCGCGAACTCCACGATCAGGATCGCGTTTTTGCTGGCCAGGCCCACCAGCATCACCAGCCCGATCTGGCAGTAGACGTCGTTCTGCAGGCCCCGCAGCCACTGCGCGCCCACGGCTCCAAGCAGGGCCATCGGGACCGCGAGCAACACGATGAACGGCAGGACGAAGCTCTCGTACTGCGCCGACAGGGTCAGGTAGACGACCAGGGTCCCGAAGCCGAACAAGAGCATCGTGGTTCCGGCTGATTGGAGCTCCTCCAGAGAGAGGCCCGTCCATTCGTAGGCGAAGCCCTGGGGCAGGGCCTTGCGGCTCAGCTCCTCCATCACCGCGATGGCCTCGCCCGAGCTGCGCCCCGGCGCCGCCGAGCCGGCGATCTCGGCCGCGCGGAACAGGTTGTAGTGGCTGATCACCTGGGGGGTGGTGGCCTCCTCGAGGCTCACCAGGCCCTCGAGGGGCAACATGGCGCCCGTCTCGGATCGTACGTAGAACCCGCGCATGTCCCGGGGCTGGGAGCGGAACTGCTTGTCGGCCTGGACGTACACGCGATACGAGCGGTTGTTGAAGTCGAAGTCGTTGACGTAGGCCGAGCCCAGGTACACCTGCAGCGCGTCCGTGATCTGCTGCAGCGGCACCCTCATGGCCTTCGCCTTCTCCCGGTCCACGGTGACGACGAGCTGCGGGTCCCTGGCGCTGTAGGTGGTGAACAGGCCGCTCAGCTTGGGGTGCTCGTTGCCCTGGCGTACCAGGTCCTGGGTCACCGTGGCCAGCTCGTCCAGCGTGTGCCCGCCGCGGTCCTGCACCACGTACTGGAAGCCGCCGAAGCTGCCCAGGCCCTGCACCGGGGGCGGCTGGAACGGGATCACCAGCGCCCCGGTGATGCCCCCGAGCTCTGGCCGCAGCCGCTGGATCACCGCCTCCGCGGAATGCTCCCGGCCCCGCCGCTCGGAATACGGCTTCAGGCCGAAGAAGATCATCCCGCGGTTGGGCGCGTTGCCCCCGAAGCTGAAGCCCGTGACCGCGAACACCGTGTCCATCTCCGGGACCTTGGCGAGGATCGCCTGGACCTGCTCGCCGATCTTCTTCGTGTATTGGAGGGACGCCCCCTCCGGCGCCTGGACCAGGACCATGCCCCAGCCCTGGTCCTCGTCGGGGACGAAGGCCTTGGGGACACGCTCATAGACGAGCCAGGTCAACCCGAGGCCGCCGACGAACAGCGCCAGCGCCGCCTTCCTCAGGCCCAGGAACCGGCGCAGCGACGTGACGTAACCCTGCGTGGAGCGCTGGATCCACGCGTCCACCGCCGTGAAGAACCGGCCCTTCTTCCCGCGTTCGCGCCCCAGCAACAGCGCCGAGAGGGACGGCGTCAGGGTCAGGGCGTTGAACGACGAGATCGAGATCGAAACCGCGATGGTCAAGGCGAACTGGCGGAACAGGATGCCGGTGGTGCCGGGGAACAGGGCCACCGGGACGAAAACCGCGATCAGCACCAGGGAGGTCGCGATCACGGCCCCGGTGACCTCCCGCATCGCCGCCGCAGCCGCCTTGCGGACGTCCCGCTCGCCCTCTGCCACGTGCCGCGCGATGTTCTCGATCACCACGATCGCGTCGTCGACCACCAGGCCGGTGGCGAGGGTGATGCCGAACAAGGTCAGGGTGTTGATCGAGAAGCCGAACAACTTCACGAATGCGAAGGTGCCGACCAGGGAGACGGGGATCGCGGCCGCCGGGATCAGGGTGCTGCGCCAGTCCTCCAGGAAAACGAAGATCACGAGCACCACCAGCAGGATCGCCCCGGCCAGGGTCAGCAGCACGTCCTGGATCGACTCGTGGACGACGTCGGTGGCGTCGAAGGCCAGGCTGTACTTCATGCCGGGCGGGAAACGCTTCGACAACCTGTCCAGCTCCGCCAGCGCCGCGCGGTCCACCTCGAGGGCGTTGGCGTTGGAGAGCTGCGTGAGGCCGATCCCCACCGCCTCGTGGCCGTTGTACTGAAGCTCCGAGCTGTAGTCCTCGGCGCCCAGCTCGGCGCGTCCCACGTCCCTCAGGTGCACCGCGGTGCCGTCGTCGGCCGTCTTCACGATGATGTCCTCGAACTGGGCGGCCTCGCTGAGGCGGCCCACGGCCCGCACGCTGATCTGGTAGGACTGGCCGGGCGGGGCCGGCGCCTGGCCCACCTGCCCCGCGGCCACCTGCACGTTCTGCTCGCGCAGGGCGGTCACCACGTCCGGGGCGGTGAGCTTCCGGCCGGCCATCCGGGCCGGGTCCAGCCACAACCGCATGGCGTAGCGGCGCTCGCCGAAGATGAACACGTCGGCCACGCCACGCACCCGCTTCAGGGCGTCGCGCACGTACAGGTCCACGTAGTTGCTGATGAAGGACGTGTCGTAGCGGCCGTCCTCCGAGTAGATGGCCACCCCGAACACGAAGTTGTTGGAGCTCTTGAGGACCACCACCCCGGTCTGCTTGACCTCGTTGGGAAGCCGGCCCTGGGCGAAGCTCACGCGGTTCTGGACGTCCACGGCCGCCAGGTCCGGGTCGCGCTCCAGGTCGAAGGTGGCCGTGATCAGGCTGGTGCCGTCGTTGCCGCTGGTGGAGGTCAGGTACTTCATGCCCTCGGCGCCGTTGATCTGCTGCTCCAGGGGCGTGGTGACGGCCGTCTCCACGACCTGGGCGCTGGCACCGATGTAGTTGGCCATCACCATCACCTGGGGTGGCGCCAGGTTCGGGAACTGGGCGATCGGCAGGCCCGGAATCGCCGCCCCGCCGGCCAGGATGATCAGGAGCGCGCTGACCGTCGCGAAGATGGGGCGCCGAATGAAGAAGTCGACCACCAGCCTGCTCGCGTTAGGTCTGGGGGCTGACGGGCACGCCGTCCACCAGGAACTGCGTCCCCGAGACGATCACCTGGTCCCCGGGCTTGATGCCTTCCAGCACCACGTAGTCGCCGCCCACGATCTCGCCGACGCGCAGCGCCTTCTGGCGCGCGACCAGGTTGCCCTGGTCCTGCTCCGCCACGAAGGCGAAGTGTTGGCCGCTGATCCTGGAGACGGCGAGCACCGGCACCAGCGGCCCCTCGAAGGTCCCCCACACCAGCCGCGCCCGGATCAGCTGCGAGGGACGCAACTCGTGGCCCTCGTCGATCTTCGCCTTCACCAGCACGGTCTGCGTCGCCTCGTCCACCTGCGGAGAGACGAAGCTGACGCGGGTCTCGGCCAGCAGCGTGCCGGCGGCGTCCAGGATCTGGACCGGCAGTCCCCGCCGGAGTTGCGGCGCGCGCTCCACCGGCACCGACACGTACGCCTCCAGCCCTCCCGCCTGGTCGACGGTGGTGAGGGTGGTGTCGGCGGTCACGCGGTCGCCCACGCGGGCAGGGATGTCGCCCACGATGCCCGCGGTCGGGGCGGCCACCGTGTGGTAGTGGAGCTGCACCTGTTGCTCGCGCACCTGCGCCTCCAGGGCGGCGAGCTCCGCCTGCGCCGCGTCCAGCGCCGCCTGGGCCTGGTCCAGGTCCTGCCGGCTGGTGACGCCCGACGCGGCCAGGCGGCTCACCCTCTGGTGTTGTTGGCGCGCGTACTCCAGGCCCGCGCGCTTGGCCGCCAGCATGTCCTGCTGGCTCTCCAGGGTGGCCTGTTGCTTGGCCTGGTCGATCTGCATCAGGGGCGTTCCGCTCGAGACGCGCGCGCCCGGCCGCACCAGGATCTCCGTGATCTTGCCCTCCACCTCGGGGCGGATCGCGGCCGAGGCGCGAGAGCGCAGGGTGGCCACGTACTCCGTGCTCTCGCGGACGCTCACGGAACGAGCGACCTCGATCTTCACGGGAACGCCACCCGGCCCCGGGGCGCCGCCCGAGCCTTTGCAGCCGGGGCTCGCAGCCGCCAGGGCAAGGAACATCACGGGGAGTCTAGGCATGGTGCCAGTACCCTAGCACGCGGCATCGAAGCCGCACCATCCGGTCCGACCGCGGGAACTTCAATAGAACCTCCGTCCCGACCCGGCGCGCTCCCGCAACGACCCGGCCGGCGCGAAGCGCGGGCCGTGCCTCTCGGCGAGCCGCTCCAACATCTCCACCGCAAAACGCGCCCCGAGCTGGTCCAGGTAGCGGAACGGGCCACCCAGGAACGGCGGAAAGCCGAGGCCGAAGACAGCGGCCACGTCGCCGTCGCGCGGCGAGCGCAGGATGGACTGCTCCAGGCACAACGCCGCCTCGTTGAGGAAGGCGAAGACCAGGCGGTCCTGGATCTCGCGCGCGTCGAATGCGCGGCGCCCCGGGCTCGCGAGCAGCGCGTAGACGCTGGCGTCGGGCCGCTTCTTGTCGCCGCCCGCGTAGTGGTAGAAGCCGCGGCCGTTCTTGCGGCCGAGCCGGTTGTCCTCGAGGAAACGCTCCAGCGAGTCGGGCGGCGCCAGACGCTCGCCGAAAGCCTGGCGCAGGACTTTCGCCACCCTGGCGCCGACGTCGATGCCCACCTCGTCGAGGAGCGTGATCGGCCCGACCGGGAAGCCGAACGCCGTCAGGGCCGCGTCGACATCCTCGATCCGCGCCCCCTCCTCGAGCACCCGCGCCGCTTCGTTCAGGTACGGCGACAGGGTGCGGGTGGTGTAGAAGCCCGGCCCGTCGCGGACCACGACCACGTGTTTGCCGAGCCGGCGGCCGAACGCCACGGCAGTCGCCGTGGCCCAGGCATCCGTCTCGGCGGTCACCACCACCTCCAGCAGCCGCATCCGGTGAACCGGCGAGAAGAAGTGCATGCCGAGCACCCGGGCCGGGCGCCGGGCGCCCTTGGCGATCGCACCGATCGGCAGCGACGAGGTGTTGCTGGCGAACACGCACTCGTCGCCGGTGGCGGCCTCGGTCTCGGCCAGCACGCGGCGCTTCAGCTCCAGGTCCTCGAACACGGCCTCGATCACGAGCTCGGCGCGGCGGAACCCCTGCATGGTGGTGGTCGCCGACACACGGTCCATCCGCTGGCGTACTCCGCGGCCATCCAGTCCGCCGCGGCGTCGGCGCCTCTCCAGCACGCCCCGGACATGGGCCAGGCCCCGCCCCAGGGCCTCGTGGCTCGTGTCCTTCAACCGCACCGGCACGCCGGCGTCCGCCGCCGCGCCCGCAATGCCCGCACCCATCAGGCCGGCGCCCAGCACCCCGAGCTTGCGCACCTGGCGGGCCTCGGTGCCCTGCGGCACCCCGGTGTCCTTCTTGATCTCCTGGGTTGCCCAGAAAAGCGAGACCAGCGCGCGCGACACGGGAGAGACCGAGAGCTCGCCGAAGGCGCGAGCCTCGATCTTCAGGGCCTCGGGCAGCGGAGCGGCCGTGCCCCGGGCCACCACTTCGAGTGCGCGCAGCGGCGCCGGGTAGTGGCCGCCGCTTTTCTTCAGGACCTGGGCCCGCGCCCGCCACAGGATCAGGGGTTTGAGCAGCCGGTCGCGAAGCGGAATTCCAATCGGTCGCGCGCGCAAGGACCCGTCGGCGAGGCCCAGGACGGCCCGGCGCGCGGCGACCAGCAGCGCGGCGGGCGGGACGACCTCGTCGACCAGACCGAGCCGCCCCGCCTGCGCCGCCTTCAAGCTGCGGCCGGTCAGGATCGGATCGAGCGCCCCTGCCAGTCCCAGGAGTCGCGGCAGGCGCTGGGTGCCGCCCAGGCCGGGGATCAGGCCCAGCAGCACCTCGGGCAGCCCGATGGCGCTGCGGGGGTCGTCGCTCGCGATGCGGTAGCTGCAGGCCAGCGCGATCTCGGTGCCGCCGCCCATGCAGGTGCCGTGAATGGCCGCGACGGAGGGGACGGGAAGCGCCGCCAGACGATCCAGGAGGGCCTGGCCTTCGCGCGCCTGCGTCTCACCCTCGAGGGCGCTTTCGATGATGGCGAAGCCCTTGATGTCGGCGCCGGCGATGAAGTTGTCGGGCTTGCCGCTGGTCAGGACCAGGCCGCGGGCCTGCACGACACCCGTCTCGATCCCGCGCAGCAGGCCCTCGAACTCCGCCATCAGCGGGCGCGACAACACGTTCAGCTTCTGTCCCGGCACGTCGAGGGTCGCGACCAGCACCCCGTCGGGACCCAATTCCTGGCGCAGCGCGTTCACCGCTCCAGCACCATGGCGAAACCCATGCCGCCCTGGGCGCAGACGGAGACCAGGCCGCGCCTCGTTTCCCGGCGCCGCATCTCGTTGGCCAGGGTCGTCACCAGCCGCGCGCCGGTCGCGCCGAAGGGATGGCCGATCGCGATCGAGCCGCCCATCACGTTCAGGCGTTCCGGGTCCACCCCCCCGAGCGCCTTCAGGTTCGAGGCGACCTGCGCCGCGAAGGCCTCGTGCATCTCGACGAGGTCCATCTCCGCCAGCGTCGCGCCAGCGCGCTCGAGCGCCTTCGGCACGGCGAGAACCGGTCCCATCAGGAGCTGGCCCCCGGGGTCCACCGCCGCCACCGCCCAGGACCGGATGAACGCAAGCGGCTCGTACCCGAGGTCCCGGGCGCGGCTCTCCGCCATCAGCAGCAACGCGGCCGCGCCGTCCGTGAGTGGCGACGAGTTGCCCGCCGTCACGCTGCCGTAGGCCTTGTCGAAGGCCGGCGGCAGGGCGGCCAGCGCCTCGGGAGTGGTGTCGCGGCGCACCAGGTTGTCGGCCGTCACGACGGTCTCGTACCCGGGAGGCACGAACACGCCACACAGCTCCGAAGGGATGCGCCCGTCGTCAAACGCCGCCGCGGCACGCGCGTGGCTGCGCCAGGCGATCTCGTCCTGCTCCTGCCGCGAGATGCCGTTCTCCTTCGCCATCCGCTCGGCCGACTGCCCCATCGTGACGCCCGTCGAGGGCTCGGCGATCGCGGGGGCGTCGGGCCGGAGGTCGCGAGGCCGCAGCCCCGAGAAGGCCTTGAGTCGCGCGGGCAGGCTCCTCGCGCGCGACGCCTCGAACAGCGCGGCGCGAAGTCCACGGCCCAGCAGGATCGGAGGGTCCGACAGGCTCTCGGCGCCACCCGCGATGCCGCAGCTCGCGTGACCCAGCAGGATCGCGGAAGCAACGTCGGCGATCGCCTGGCTCGCCGAGGCGCAGGCGCGGTTCACGGTGTGGGCCGGCGTCCCGGGTGGCAGGCCCGCGCCCAGCGCCACCTCCCGCGCCAGGTTCGGCGCCTGCGGCGCCGACACCACCTGGCCCATCACCAGCGTCTCGACCCAGGCCGGGTCGATCTCCGCGCGTTCGACCAGCTCGCGCACGCAGGCCTTCCCGAGCTCGATCGCCGTGAGCTCGCGGTAGTGCGAGCCGGCGCGGGCGAAGGGCGTGCGGCAACCCGCGATCACCGCGACGCGATCCGGCATGCGGCGGGGATCTTAGTACAATGCCCGCGGTCATGACGCCGCTGTTGTTCTACATGCTGCTGCTGCCGGAGGCGCCCGAGGAGCTAGTGGCGCGGCTCCAGCCCGTGGTGGCCGAGATCCGCGGCCTGGAGTTCAAGCGGCCGGTCGCGGTGAGGACCGCGACACCGGCGCAGGCCCGCGCCCACTTCGCCGGGCGCGCCAAGCGGCTGTGGCCCGAGGAGCGCGCGCGCCTCGACCAGAGGGTCTATGCGCAGCTGGGCCTGCTGCCGGCGGGCTTCGACCTGATGGCATCACTCCTCGACGTCCTGGAGGAGCAGGCGCTGGGTTACTACGACCCGGGCAGCGACGTGTTCACCATCGTCGAGAGCGCTGCCTCCTCAGCAATGGCGCCCGTGCTCGTGGTCCACGAGTTGACCCACGCCCTGGACGACCAGCACTTCGATCTCGACGCGCTACTCCAGGCGGGCGACGACGACGACCGCTCGGCGGCGACCGCCGCCGTGGTGGAGGGCTCCGGGACCGCGGTCATGTCGCTTTTCCTCCTGCGCGAGGTGGGCGCCGGGCGCCTGACGACCGAGGCCGTCCGGGAGCTGCACCGGAGCGAGGCCCAGCGCGCGCAGCGCCTCGTGGCCGCACCGCCGGTGCTGCAGCGGGGCCTGCTCGCATCCTACGTGCTGGGCATGGCCTTCCTGCTCCGGGGCGACCCCACCCGCCTGCCGGGTGGCCTGCCCGCGCGCGACCTCGACCGCGCGTTCAGGGACCCGCCGCGCAGCACCGAGCAGGTGCTGCATCCCGAGAAGTACTGGGACGACGCGCACCGGGACGACCCCGCGGCGGTCGCGCTTCCCGACCTCTCCGCGCTGCTGGGCGACGGCTGGACCTTGCGTGGTCGCGGCAACCTCGGCGAGCTGGTGCTGGCAACGATGGCGGGCGACTCCGCGCTGCGTCTGGACGCGCCTGAGTTGGCCCAGCCCTCCCGGTGGACGAACGCGGCGGCCGCGGGGACCGCGGGCGACGTCTTCCACCACTACGCGAACGACGAACGCAGCGTCACGCTGCTGCTGACCCGCTGGGAGACCGAACGCGACGCCGCGGAGTTCCAGGACGGCCTCAGGACCGTGCCCCGCGCCCGATCCTACCGGGCGGGCAGCGGGGTCGTGGTGCTGGCGGGCGACCCGCTGGGTGCCGCGGCCGAGCGGTTGGCCGCCCAGGCGCTCCAGGCGGTGGACCCGTGATCCGTCAAAGGAAGAAGGAAACGATGACCCCTTCCACCCGCCTGCCGGCGCCCGCGGCCCTGCTGCTCCTCCTCGCCGCCATGGTGCGGCCGGCCGCGGCGGCCGCGCCGGACCTCGCGGCCGCGGCGGCCGAGGCCGCGCAGACGCTGCGAGCGAAACACGGCGACGGCGAGGCCGAGCGCATCAACCGCGGCGTCTCTCAGGTGGCGCGGCTCTGGCGCGATGAGGACGGCGAGGCCGCGGCCTTCAAGGACTTCGTGGCGGCCGAGTTCGCGGCGCGAGGCGAGGCCCTCGACGCCGTGTTCCGGCGCTTCGAGTTCGCGATGGAGCGCGTGAACGGTCTCTTCACCTCGATGATCCGCGACCTGCGCCGCGGTGTGGACCTCGACCTGGCCCCTCTCACCAGCCTGGATCGCCGCTTCGCCGCCTGGAACCCCGCCTCCCACGCTTCCGACGACATGTTCGAGAACAAGCTGGCGTTCGTCGCGCTCCTCAACTTCCCGCTCACCACCCTGGACGAACGCATGGCCAGGGGCCTGGGCTGGTCGCGGCGCGAGTGGGCCGAGGCGCGCCTGGCGTCGTCCTTCCAGACCCGGGTTCCCGCCGGCGTACAGGCGAAGCTCACGGCCGCGTATGCGGCGGCGGACTCCTACATCAACGACTACAACATCTACATGCACCACCTGCTCACCGCCGACGGCCGGCGGCCCTTTCCCGCCGGGCTGCGCCTGATCAGCCACTGGAACCTGCGCGACGAGCTGAAGGCGCGTTACACCGACCCGGAGGGCCTCGAGAGGCAACGTCTGATCGCCAGGGTGATGGAGCGCATCGTGCGCCAGGAGATCCCCGCCGTCGTCGTCAACAACCCCCTGGTCGACTGGAACCCCGAGACCGGCGTGGTGTCGAAGTCCGCCGTCAAGGACGCCGAGGCGCCGGCTGGAAAAAGCGGCGAGCCGAGGCCCGACCGCGAGCCCGACCAGCGTTATCGCCACTGGCTGGGCATCTTCCAGGCCGAGCGGCTCCAGGATCCGTACCATCCGGACAACCCCTCCCACATCGCGCGGCGCTTCAACGTGAACCGGGAGATCCCCGAGGCCCAGGTCCAGGCGTTGTTCGAGTCCGTGTTGTCGTCAGGGTTGGGCGAGAAGCTGGGCCGCCTGATCGAAAAGCGCCTGCGTCGGACGCTCGAGCCCTTCGACATCTGGTACGTCGGCTTCAAGCCCCGCGGCCGTTACGGCGAGGCGGAGCTGGACGCCATGACCCGGAGGAGGTACCCGACAGCCGAGGCGTACGCCGCCGACATCCCGCGGCTGCTCCAGGACCTGGGCTTCGCTCCCGAGCGGGCCCGGCTGCTGGCCGACAACATCGTGGTGGAGCCGTCGCGGGGCGCGGGCCACGCCTTCGGCGCGGCGCGGCGCGACGACAAGGCGCACCTGCGCACGCGTGTCGGCACGGACGGCATGGACTACAAGGGCTACAACATCGCAGTCCACGAGATGGGCCACAACGTCGAGCAGGTGTTCTCGATGACGACCGTCGACACTACGCTCCTCCAGGGCGTGCCCAACACCGCGTTCACGGAGGCCCTCGCCTTCGTGTTCCAGGCCCGCGACCTGGAGCTGCTGGGCCTTCCCAAGCCCGATGAGACCGAAGAGACGCTGCTGGTGCTCGACAGCTTCTGGCAGACCCGGGAGATCGCCGGCGTGGCCCTGGTGGACATGGCGGCCTGGCGCTGGCTCTACGACCACCCCGCCGCCACGCCCGCCCAGTTCCGCGAGGCGGTGGTCGCGATCGCCCGGGACGTGTGGAACCGCTACTACGCGCCGATTTTCGGGGTCCGCGACGTCACGCTGCTGGCGATCTACTCCCACATGGTGGACGCGGGACTCTACACGCCCGACTACCCGATCGGCCACCTCATCGCCTTCCAGGTCAAGGAGCATTTCCGCGGCCGCAGCGGTCCCATGGGCCCCGAGTTCGAACGCATCTGCCAGCTCGGCGCCTTGACACCGGACGCCTGGATGCGCCGGGCCGTGGGCGCCCCGCTCTCGGCCGAACCCCTGCTCGAGGCCTCGGCGGAGGCGTACGCGCGCGCCTATCCCTGACGCGCCTCAGCCCCGGGCCAGGCGCGCCACCAGGTTCAGCATCTCGCCCAGGTCGAAGGGTTTGGCCAGGAAACCCTGGGCGCCCAGCTCGGCTGCGGCCTGGGGAGCGTCCCGGACCGCAGTGACCAGGGCGATGGGCGCCCTGCGCCGCGTCGTCTTTCTGTAGGCGCGGGTGAAGCCGCGACCGTCCAGGCCGGGCATACGCAGGTCGAGCAGGATCAGGTGGGGCTTGAAGCGGTCGGCCAGCTCCAGGGCGGCCGCGCCGCCGGGCGCGACGGCGACGTCGTAGCCGGAGTCGACCAGCACCGTCTCCAGCAGCTCCCCGATCGTCTCGTCGTCGTCCACCACCAGCACGCGGCGGGGGCTCACGCAGACCGCCCGCCCGGGCCCCCGGTGGGGAGCGTCACGATCATCCGCGTCCCCCCCTCGTCGGGGAACTCGGCCTCGAGCCGGCCGCCGTGCAGCTCCACGATCTGGCGGCTGATGTAGAGGCCCAGCCCCATGCCGCTGAAGGCGCGTTCGGAATGGGCCTGGTGGAAACGCTCGAAGATCAGCGATCGGTGGGCCGGTGCGACGCCCAGGCCGTGGTCGCTGACCGTCACCCGCACCACGCCGGCCTCTCGGCTCTTGTCCACTTCGATCCCGATCGGGCCGCCGTCGGGACTGTACTTGATCGCGTTGTCCACCAGGTTGCGGATGACCTGCTCCAGCCGCAGCGGGTCCACCAGGGCCAGGGCCCCCGAGGGCGCGCGCACCGTGAACTCGTGGCGGAAGGTGTTGACGCGGGCGGTCGCCACGACGTCATCCACCAGGCCCACCACGTCGGCGACCTTGCGGTCCAGCACCAGCCGCCCCGCCTCGATCCGCGAGACGTCGAGGAGGTGGTTGACGAGGCGCGCCAGCTTGGCGGACTGCTGGTCGATGGCCGACAGGGCCTGGCGCAGCCGGACCGGGTCGGGCGACTCGTCCCGGTCGAGTTGGCGCATCAGGAGCTGGGCGAAGCCGCGCAGGCTGGTCAAGGGCGTCTTCAGCTCGTGAGCCGCGACCGACAGGAACTCGTCGCGCAGGGCTTCCGCCTGGCGCCGCTCCGCGATCTCCGCGCGCAGCCGCCGGTTGGTGGCCGTGAGGTCGACCGCGCGCCCCCGCTTCTTGCGACTCGTGTTGCGCCCTGTCATGGGTCGAACGTTACAGCAGCGGCGCCGGTTTGACGAACCCCGAAAGCGCCCGCAGAATCCCGCGGTCCCATGACCACCCAGGGCATCCTGCTGGCCGGCGTGGCGGTCTACCTGTTCGTGATGCTGCTGATCGGCGGCGTGGCGGGCAAACGCGTCGCCACCACCCACGACTTCCTGGTGGCGGGCGGGCGGCTCTCCCTCTCCTTCGCGACCTTCGCCCTGCTGGCGGCCTGGTACGGCGCGGCCACCGTCATGGGCGCAGCCGGCGCCGCCTACCAGAGGGGCCTGCTCGGCGTGATCGCCGATCCCTTCGGCAGCTCCCTGACGCTGCTGCTGGCGGGGATGTTCTTCGTCCGGCTGCTGCGGCGCGCCGGCTACCAGACCTCGGTCGATTTCTACGAAGCCCGCTACGGAAAAACCGCGGGGGTGCTGGCGGCCCTCACCATGATCGTGGTCTACGTCGGCTGGTGCGGGAGCCAGGTGGTGGCCCTCGGGTTCATCCTGAACTTCCTCACCGGAGTCGACAAGGTCCACGCCACCGTGATCGCGGCCCTGGTGGTGATTGCCTACACCTCGATGGGCGGCATGCTCTCGGCGGCCTGGAACGACTACCTGCACATGGTGGTGTTGCTCGGCGGGCTGAGCGTCGTGGCGGCCGTCTTCGCGGCCAGCGCGGACTTCCTGCCCGCCCTGGGGCAACTCCCGGCCAGCCACTTCCAGCTCTGGCCCCGCGACGCCTCGCTGCGGGACTGGGTCTGGTACATCGAGGCCTGGTGCGCTCTCGGGCTCGGCAACCTGCCCGGCCAGGACCTGCTGCAGCGCTCGTTCTCGGCCAAGAGCGAGAAGGTCGCGCAGGACTCCGCCTACCTCGCCGCCGGCCTGTACCTGGTCTTCTCGATGATCCCGGTCCTGATCGGGATGGCGGGCGCCGTGATGTTGCCCGGCCTGGCCGAACCCGAGATCGTGGTCCTGGAGCTGCTGAAACGGTCGCTCTCGCCCTGGCTGCTGGCCCTGCTCGTGGCCGCCCTGGTCAGCGGCATCACCAGCGCGGCCTCCAGCGCGGTGCTGGCGGGGTCCTCCCTGGCCGGGAAGAACCTGCTGCGTGCCGTGCGCCCCGGCGCCGGCGACGCCGCCGTGTTGCTGGCGAACCGCATCGCGGTCCCGGTGGTGGGCGGCATCGCGCTGCTGGTGGCGCTGCGCTTCCAGACCATCTACCAGCTCATGGTCGGCTCCTTCTCGGTGATGCTGGCCTTGCTCTACGCTTCGTTCCACGCCGGCCTGTACTGGCCCCGGGCCAACCGCACCGGCGCCCTGGCCAGCATCGTGACGGGCGCGGCCAGCTACGCGATCGGCCCGCGCCTGGTCGCCGACCAGCCCTGGGACCTCTGGGCCTGCCTGGCGGGCGGCGTCGTGCTCGTCGTCACCAGCCTGCTGAGCTCGCGCCGCGACCCGCCCCTGCCGTTGCGCGCGGCCGACGGTCGCATCCTCGCCTACCGCGACCGGCTGGGCGTGTTACGATCCTGAGGATTCCGAGACAGTGACCGGGGCCGCCTACACCGTCGCCTGCTTCAACTGTCGGGCCTCCTTCGATGCCTTCGAGGCCACCTTCTGCTCGTGCCTCGTCTCCGAGCGCAGCCTGGTCTGCCCGCATTGCCTGCAGTGTTTCTGCAAGGCGGCGCCGGCCTACCGGCAGAAGTTCTGGCGCGAGGCACCCAAGGCGTTATGGGACAAGAAGCTCCAGGAGCTCAACCCGGACTACACGCCACCGCCCAACCCGGATCCCGACGCGGTGACCCGCCCCCTGATCCTGGTGGTGGACGACGAGAAGGACGTCCAGCGCGTGGCGGCGCGGGTGATCCCGAGCCTGGGCTACGGCCTGATCCTCGCGGCCAACGGCGAGGTGGGCCTCGAGCTGGCCAAACGTTACCGGCCGGATCTCGTGCTCACCGACGCCCTGATGCCGAAGCTGGACGGCCGCGAGATGGGCTTGCGGATCAAGGACGATCCGGAGACCGCCGGCGTCAAGGTGGTGGTGATGACGTCGCTGTACACCAGCGTCAAGTACCAGACCGAGGGTTACCGCGCCTTCAAGGTCGACGACTACCTGACCAAGCCGCTGGAATTCACGACACTGCAGGCCGTGCTCGAGAAGCACCTGGGTTAAGCCGGGAGGGCGCGTCGTGATGCCCGAACGTCTCCGCCGCCGGCCCTCCCTGATGCTCTACCTCGGGTTTGCCGGCGCCGCGCTCCTGACCATCGCCGCCCTGCTGCTGCTCAACACCCGCATCCGCTCCGCCTACGCCACCTCCGCCACCCAGGCGGCGGCCTGGGCCAGCGTGCAGCCGGGGCTGACCCAGCTCGCGCGGCTGGCCTCCGAGTTGGGCGCGCCGGTCAAGTCGGCCCTGGCCACCGGCGATGCGACGGACGCCCGCGCGCGTCTCCAGGTGGCGCAAGGCAGCTTCCTCGAAAGCCTCGCCTCCTTCGCCAAGCGCCTGCCCGAGGACGCCCGACGCGCCGCCCTGGCGGACGGCCTCGCCCGGGGCGAGGAGCGGGCCCGCAGGCTGGTCGCCGACTCCGAGCAAACGTTCCAGGCCGTGGACGCGGGACGCCTGGTGGAGGCCGCGGCGTCGCTGGCCAGCCACGACCGCGAGCTGTCGGCCCTCGTCGAGGAGATCCGCGTGTTGCGCGACCAGGCCAGCCAGCGCGAGGCCGAGATCCTGGCCGAGGCGCAGCGCGCCACCGGGCGCTTCGCCTGGTTCGAGGCGGCCCTGGCCCTGGTGGCGGGCCTGTTGACCACGGCCGCCGCGGCTTATGGTCTCCACGGCCTGCGCCTGGCCGATCGCGACGCCCGCGAGCGCCAGACCGTGATCAGCGACCTGCGCGGCAGCGAGGAACGGCTGCGCGAGAGCGACGAGCGTTACCGTTCCGTGATCGCCTCGCTCCAGGAGGGCATCCTGGTCCAGGACGACACGGGCAAGATCACGGCCTGGAACGCCTCGGCGCTGCGCGTGCTCGGGCTGGACGCGGACGAGCTCAAGGGGCGCAGCCTCCTCGACCCGACCTGGAGCATTAAAAGCGAGGACGGCTCTCCGCTCCCCAACGCCGAGCAACCCGCGATGCAGGCGCAGCGCACGGGGGAGCCGGTGTGCGGCGTCACTTTGGGCGTCGAGCGGCCCGACGGCCAGACGGTGTGGCTGTCGGCCAACGCCGTGCCGCTGCCGCGCCACGGCAGCTCGGGCCCGCGCGGCGTCGTGTTGTCCCTGGTGGACATCACCGAACGACGCGGCAGCGAGCGCGCGTTGCGCGACAGCGAGGCGCGCCTCAACGAGTTCCTGGAGGCGCTGCCGTTCGGCGTCTTCATCGTCGACCCGCGGGGCAGCCCCGTCTTCACCAACCTGGCGGCCCGCGACATGTTGGGACTGGGCGTCAGGCCGGACGTCCGGGCCCCGGACTTGCCCGCGGCTTACAACGCGTACCGCTACGGCAGCGAGGAGCTCTACCCCAGCGAGGCGCTTCCCATCGTGCGCGCGCTCCAGGGCGAGACCTCGTCCGTCTCCGACATCGAGATCCGGCGCCCGGAGGGGAGCATCGAGCTGGAGGTGTCGGCGACGCCGATCCGGGACGAGGCCGGCCAGATCACATATGCCCTGGCCGCTTTCCATGACGTGACCGAGCGGCGCCGGAGGGAGCGCCTCGAGGCCGCCCTCCACGCCGCCGCCGCCGCGCTCGCCACCGGCTACGCCCGCGAGGTCGTCCTGCCGCGCCTGTTGGAGGCCTTGGGACGGTCGCTGCAATGGACCGTCGGCGCTTTCTGGAGCCTGGACCAGGGCGCCACGACGCTCCGCCAGGCGGCCGACTGGAACGGTCTCGGCGAGGTCGCCCAGGAGCTCCTCGAGGCCCGGCGCGCCTGGAGGGTGGCACCCGGCAGCGGCGCGCCGGGTCTCGCCTGGAAAACCGCGGCGCCCACCTGGATGCCCGACATCCGCAGCGATCCCGGCTTCCCCATGGCGCCGCTCGCCGTCAAGGCCGGCCTGCGCGCGGAGTTCGCCTCGCCGGTGACGCTGGGCGGCGAGGTGCTGGGGATCATCGAGTTTCTCGCGGAGGAGATCGCGCAGCCCGATCCGGCCCTGCTCGAGGCCTTCGCCAGCATCGGGTCCCAGCTCGCCCAGTACCTCGAACGCGACGCCGCCGACCGCGCGCTGCGGGCCGGAGAGGAACGCATGCGCTCCGTGCTGGAGAACATGCTGGAAGGGCTGATCGTGTGCGACCCCAAGGGCGTGATCCATTCCCTGAACCCCGCCGCCGAGCGCATGTTCGGCTGGAGCTCGTGGGAGCTGGTCGGCCAGAGCCTGAGCGCGCTGCTGCCCCGCTCCATCCTCGACCCCGACGTTTTCCTGAAGGACGCGGTGCCGCGGGCGCTGGGGCGCGTCTCCGAATGGGACCTGCGCCGTCGCAGCGGCGAGGTGTTCCGCTCCGAGCTGACGCTGTACGAGTTCCAGACGCCGGCCGGCCGCCTGCTCGCCGGCCACGTGCGCGACATCTCGGAGAAACGCGAGCTGGAGCGCATGAAGCGCGAGTTCGTGGCGACGGTCAGCCACGAGCTGCGCACCCCCCTCACCTCGATCCGCGGCTCGCTGGGCCTGCTGGGCGCCGGCGCCCTGGGTGGGCTCCCCAGCGAGGCCATGGAGGTGGTCCAGATCGCCGAGCGCAACGCCATCCGCCTGATCGGCCTGATCAACGACATCCTCGACCTCGAGCGCCTCGAGTCCGGGCGCCTGGAGCTCACGATCCGACCCCACGAGGCGGCCGCCGTCGTGGCCCGGGCCATGGATGCCGTGGCGGGCATGGCCCGGGGCCGCGACGTGACCCTCGAGGCCGTCCCCGCCCAGGGCCGCCTCCAGGCCGACGAGGAGCGCGTGGTCCAGGTGCTCGTGAACCTGTTGTCGAACGCGGTCAAGTTCTCGCCCGCCGGGGGCCGGGTCCGGGTCGAGGCCGCCGCGCGCGACGGCAGCGTGGAGTTCCGGGTGTCGGATCAGGGCCGCGGCATACCCGAGTCCTACAAGGAGATCATCTTCAACCGCTTCCAGCAGGTGGAGGCGTCCGACTCCCGGCAGAAGGGGGGCTCGGGCCTGGGCCTCGCGATCTGCAAGGCGATCGTCGAGCAACACGGAGGCACGATCGGCGTGGACAGCGAGATCGGCCACGGCAGCACCTTCTGGTTCCGCATCCCGGCGGAATAGAGCTGGTGGGCCGTTGTTCGCGGTCCCTGCCTCGTCTACACTCCCGGCGTTGAAGGTCCTGATCATCGACGACGAGGACGACATCCGGCGCATCGCCAAGCTGGCACTGGGCCGGGTCGGCGGCATGGAGGTCGTGGACGCGTCGTCGGGGCGCGAGGGCCTGCGCCGCGCCGAGGCGGAGCCGCCGGACGTGATCCTGCTGGACGTCATGATGCCGGGCCTGGACGGACCCTCGACGCTGGCCGCCCTGCGTTCGAACACCAAGACCGCTTCGATCCCGGTCGTGTTCCTGACGGCCAAGGCGATGCCGTCCGAGATGGAGCGGCTCCGCGACCTGGGCGCCAAGGACGTCCTGACCAAGCCCTTCGATCCCTTGACCCTGGCCCAGCAACTCCGAGCCGCCCTCGGGGCGTGAGCTCCTGGGAGGAGACGGTCCGGGAGCTGCGGGGCCAGTACCTGGCCGAGGCCGAGAGCAAACTCGAGGAGATGGTGGCGTGCCTGGTGCGCCTCGCCGAGGATGCCGGCGACCGGGAGGCGCTCGAGCTGCTGGTGCGCCGCTTCCACGGCTTCGCCGGGTCGGGCACGAGTTACGGGTTTCCCCACGTCACCGCCCTGGGCGCCGAGGCGGAGAGCCTGCTGCGCCCGCGCCGCGAACGCGGCGAGGCCCCCGCCGCGTCCGAGCTCGCGCGCGCGCAGGACCTGCTCGCCGACCTGCGCCGGAACCTGGAGGGGCCCGCCGAGGGGCCGAGCGCGGAGACCGCGGACACGCGGCAGCCGGCACGACCCTCCGAGGTCCTGGTCGTGGACGACGATCCCGCCGTGGTCGCGATGGTGGCCCGCCTGCTCGAGCAGGAGGGCATCGTCGTACGCAAGGCCGCCGACCGTCAGCAGGCGCTGGAGGCGATCGCCGAGCGCCTTCCGGACGGCATGGTGGTGGACATCATCCTCCCCGACGGTTCAGGGTACGAGCTGGTCGAAGCCGTGCGCGCGCGCGCCGACGGAGACGCGCCCGGCATCGTGATCGTGAGCGTGCGGACGGGTTTTCTCGACCGCGTGGAGGCGATCCACTGCGGCGCCGACGCCTTCTTCGAGAAGCCCGTGGACTGGGAGGCGCTGCTGCGGCGCGTCCAGATGCTGCTCGAACGGACCCGGGCCGAGCCCGCCCGTGTGCTCTCGGTCGAGGACGACGCGGCACAGGCCCAGTTTGTGCGGTCCGTCGTGGCTTCGGGTGGTTTCGAGGTCCGCACCACGTCCGATCCGAAAGCCCTCGAGGCCGACCTCGCCGCCTTCCGGCCCGACCTGGTGCTGATGGACATCGTCCTGCCCGGAGTGGACGGCTACGACCTGGCGCGCCTGATCCGGCAGGACGAGCGTTACGCCGCCTTGCCCATCGTGTTCCTCACCACCGAGGGCGAGGTGGGCGCGCAGATCCGCTCCGTGCGTGCGGGGGGCGACGAGCACCTGACCAAGCCCGTGGACCCGGCGCTGCTGCTCTCGACGGTGGCGGCGCGCATCGAACGCGCGCGTTTCCTCAAGAGCCTGCTGAACCGCGACGGGCTGACCCGGCTCCTCACCCACACCGCGTTCCTGGAGCGCGCGCGCGCGGCCCTGTCGCGGAAACGCCGCGACCCCTCGCGCCGCGTGGCCTGGGTGATGGTGGACCTCGACAACTTCAAGGTCGTGAACGACCTGTACGGCCACCCCGCCGGCGACCGCGTGATCGTGGCGTTGTCGTCCCTGCTGCGGCGTCGCGTGCGCCAGGGCGACACGGTGGGCCGCTACGGCGGCGAGGAGTTCGCGTTGCTGCTCGAGGACCTCGACCCGCCCGACGCGCTCCGGCTCCTGGAGCGCCTGCGCGAGGAGTTCGCGGCCAACGAGGTCGCGACCACCGACGGCCGGCACCTGCGCGCCACATTCAGCGCCGGCATCGCGTTCCTGGACGCGGGGGTGGACCTGGACCCGTGGCGCAAGGCCGCCGACGACGCCCTCTACCGCGCCAAGGCCGGGGGCCGCAACCGGGTGGTGCTGTCGGGGGCTTGAGACTCGCGCTCGCGCGGCCGGGCCGCGACCGTCACTGCGCCGCGGGCAGGCCACGAATACGTCGCAGGGCGTTCTGGGCCTCGCGGCGCACCGCGGCGTCTTCGTCGCGCGCCGCAGCCTGGAGCGCCGGCACGGCCTCGGCCGCCACCAGGCCCAGCCGACCCAGCGCCTGGGCGGCATGCACGCGCACGTGGCGGTTCTCGTCCGCGAGCGCGCCGATCAAAGCGGGCAGCGCCGGCCGCGCCGCCGGCCCCAGCCTGCCGAGCGCACGGGCGGCGCTCCAGCGCCGGTGGTTCACGGGGTTGCGCAGGCCCTCGACCAGCGCTGGAACCGCGGCGGCCGCGACCTCGCCCAGGGCTCCCAGGGCGCCGACCGCGGCACCGCGGCCGTCGCGCTCCTCGCGCCGATACGCGGCGATCAGCGAGGGCACGGCGGGAGCAGCCGCCGCCCCCAGCCCGCCCAGGGAATACGCCGCAAAGGAGCGGACATAGGCGTCCTCGTTCTGCAGCGCGGCAACCAGGCGCGGCACCTCCGCGGCGGACACACCCAACCGATGCAGGGCCTGGGCCGCGGCCCAGCGTACGGCCTCGCTCTCGTCGCCAAGGGCTTCGAAGAGCGCCGCAACGGCGCTGCCATCCCCCGCCGCGTCCAGCGCCCTGGCGGCGCCGCGCCGACGAGCCGCATCCGCGTCGCGCAACGCGGCCCGCAGCTCCCACCGGTCCAGCAGCCCGGGGTTTGAGGGCCGATCGGGAAGTAGCGCGCGCAGCGCGCGGGCGACCAGGGCCGCGCCCGCCGGGCTCAGGTGGTCGTAGTCCACGAACGCCGACGGTCCCAGCGCGCGGATGGGCTCGAGCAGGTCCAGGCAACGCAGGCCCTCCGCGCGGCAGAACTCCGCGATACGTCCCTGCACGCCAGGCGCCGGCGCTCCCGTCTCGACCTGGAAGCGGAAGGGGAACACGACGAGGTCGAGGCGCGCGGAGTCCTGCTCGACTTCGCGGCGCAGGGCGCGCACCTCGTCGAAGAACAGGTCGAAGGCCTGCCGCACCCGAGACGCGTCCGGGTCCCGGAACAGCTCCTCGACGCTGCCGATCTCGCGCCCCTCCGCGTCCACCACCCGGCGCACCAGGGCCGAGCGCCGATGCAGCCACGACAACCACCGCGGCGGGCGCGTCAGGTTGTTCTGCAGCTCGGCGAGGTCGTTGAGGCACACCGCGAGCACGGCCTGGTCGGGACGATACGCGCGGGCGATGCGCGCCCACGCGATCCGCTGCTGACGCGTGGACCAGCCCCAGAGCGCGACGTTCATCACGTCGACCTCCTGGCCGTCGTCGTCCAGCAGTGTCTGGAGCACCCGTGGGTAGGCCTGCTCCGGCTCGATCCCGGCCCCGAGCGTCACGCTGTCGCCCAGGAACACCACCCGCCAGTTTCCCGGGAGCTTCTGCTTCGGGTGGGCGCGGTCCCGCAGGCCGTCGGCGTTCCACTCCTGCCCCGGCGGCCAACCCGCGGCGTTCGAGCCCACCGTGTAGAAGTCCTGCTCCCAGCGTTCCTCCCAGTCCCAGAGGTAGTCGGCGGTCTCCGGCTTGGGCCGGGCCAGCTCGAAGCGGCGCGCGAGCCACTCGAGGGCGAGGCCGAACAGCCCCAGCGAGGCCGCGGCCAGGGCGAGATTGACGGCCAGGCTGGAGAGTCGGCGCATCGTCCACGTTCAATCTACAATCACGCCTCGGAAACTTGAACTTGCGCTACCGCCTGGTGCACCTGAGCGGAGGCCTCACGGGACGCATCCGCGAGGTGGACGCGCCCGAGGTCGTGTTGGGACGCGACCCGGCCGTCGCCCAGGTGGTGTTCGCGCCCGACGACCGCGCGGTCAGCCGCCGCCATGCCTCGATCCGCCTGGAAGGCGACGTGCACCTGCTGCGCGACCTCGAGAGCCGCACCGGCACCTACCTCGACGGCGAGCCGGTGGCGGAGGCCGAGCTGCGGGACGGCGACGAATTCGAGCTGGGCCGCGGCGGCCCGCGTCTCCGCTTCGAGCTGAGCGCCGGCGGCACCGTGATGGTCCCGATCCCGAACCTCAAGGTGGTGCGGCCGGAGCCCGGCCCCGAACGCGAGCCGCCGCCGCGGCCGCTGCCCGGCACCAAGCTGCGGCTGACGTTCCTCTCCGGCACGCGCCAGGGCTCCTTCGTCGAGCAGGCGGCCGCCGTGATCCGAATCGGCCGCGCGCCGGGCAGCAGCGTCTGGACCCCCGAGGACCGGGTCGTCTCCGACCAGCACGCCAAGATCGTGCGCCTCGAGGACGCCTTCGTGCTGATGGACCTCGACAGCACCAACGGCACCTTCCTGAACGGGCACCGCATCGAGCGCGCCTCGCTGCGGGACGGGGACGTGATCGGCCTGGGCGCGGGCGGCCCCGAGCTGCGGCTGCAGCTCCTGACCCCCGACCTGGCCGAGCGCCTCTCCCAGGCCACGGTGGTGATCCCCAACTTCGCCGAGCTGGCGCGGCGGCGTGTGGAGGCCGCTTTCGTGCGTGAGGTGGCCCTGGATCGCGACGAGCTGACGCTGGGCCGCGGCCCCGAGGCCGACGTGCGACTCGACTCGCCGATCGTGAGCCGGCTGCACGCCCGGGCGCGCCGGCAGGACAACGCCTGGCGCCTGGAGGACCTCGGCAGCTCCAACGGCACCTACCTCGGGGCGACGCGGGTTGAGGACGCGTCGCTCGCCGACGGCGACCGCTTCGTGGTCGGGCCCTTCATCTTCGAGCTGGCCGGCCAGGTCCTGCGCCTGCTCGACACCCGCAATCGGGCCCGCCTGGACGCCCGCGACCTGGTGGTGCGTGCGGGTGGCCGGAGCATCCTCGACTCCGTCTCGCTGTCGCTGCCGCCCGGCTCCTTCACCGCGATCATCGGGCCCTCCGGCTCCGGCAAGTCCACGCTCCTGAAGGCGCTGGCCGGCGCGCGTCCCGCCGACGCGGGCGACGTGCTGCTGAACGGCACCAGCCTGTACCGGTCTTTCGAAGCCATGAAGGCGACGCTCGGCTACGTGCCCCAGGACGACATCGTCCACCACGAGCTGAGCGTCGCTCAGAGCCTGGACTTCACGGCCCGGCTCCGGCTGCCGTCCGACACGGGCGCCGCCGAGCGCCGCAAGCGCGTGGCCAACGTGCTGGCCACCCTGGAGCTGACCGAACGCCGCGACACCCCGATCCACCGCCTCTCGGGCGGGCAGAGAAAACGCGTCTCGATCGCCGCCGAGCTCTTGACCGAGCCCAACCTGATCTTCCTCGACGAGCCCACCAGTGGCCTGGATCCCGGACTCGAGGAGCAGCTGATGCTGCTGCTGCGGGAGCTGGCCCACAAGGGCAAGAGCGTGGTGCTGGTGACCCACACCCTGGACAACATCCACCTGTGCGACGCGGTGGTGCTGCTGGCGGACGGCCGTCTCGCCTTCTACGGGCGCGCCGACGAGGCCCGCAGCCACTTCAACATCGACCACATGGTGAACCTGTACGCGCGGCTCAAGGAACGCGAGCCCGCGGCCTGGCAACATGACTTCCGCATCAGTGACGGCCATGCCCGGCGCATCGAGGATCCGCTGCGCACGTTGCCGCCACAGGCCAAACGACCGACGGGCCCGGCCCTGGGCGGCGGCGGGCTGCGGCAGCTCGGGATGCTGGCGCTGCGTTACCTCACCATCGTGACCCGCGACGCCCGCAACGCGCTCCTGCTGGTGGCCCAGGCGCCGCTGATCGCCGGCCTGATCGGCCTCTCCCTGCTCTACGGGCGCAGCGACATCGCCTACAGCAAGCCCAAGAACACGATCCTGTTCCTGCTGGCGCTGGTGGCCGTCTGGTTCGGCTGCTCGAACGCCGCGCGCGAGATCGTGAAGGAGAAGGGGGTCTACCTGCGCGAGCGCATGGTGAACCTGGGCCTGCTGCCCTACGTCCTCAGCAAGCTCGTGGTCCTCACCGGCCTGGCCGCGGCCCAGTGCGTGTTGTTCCTGCTGATCCTGGACTCCTGGTTCGGCATACCCGGAGAGCCGCTGCTGCTCTTCGGCGCCATGTTGCTCACCTCCGTGGTGGGCATCCTCACCGGCCTCGCCTTGTCGGCCTTCGTCTCGAGCGCCGACCGGGCGATGACGCTGCTGCCCCTGGCCCTGATCCCGCAGGTGCTCTTCACGTTCCCCGCCGTGCAGATGGACATGAAGGGCCCGGCCGGGCTGGTGGCGCGGGTGATGCCCACCTGGTGGTCCTACGACCTGCTGCGACGCGTGGCGCTCTCACCGGACGAGGCCCTGGACGACGAGGCCATGCAAACGAAGCTGCAGGCCGAGGAGCCCGTGCTCATGACCCGGGCGCGCTTCGAGCGCATGCTGCGCGCCGGCTACCCGATGTTCAACCACCGAGGCGTGATCGAGGTGACCTGGACGGCCTCGTGGCCCGAGACCCTGGCCCAGGCCCTGCCCGCCTCGATTGGGGCGAAGCGCCCCGCCCTGACGGACACCCTGGCGTTGTGCGGCTTCGGGGCCGTCCTGCTCCTGGCGACGGTCGGCCTCCAGAAACGCAAGGACCGCCGGGATTGAGCTAGCGGCTGAGCGCCGCCGCGAAGTAGGGGTTCTTCTCCAGCCGGCGATAGCCGGCGGGCGGGACGTTGAAGAGGCTGGTGTCGAGCCTCTTGTCGACCTTCACCTCGGTGACGCGCATCTGGAACGACCCGGGCTGCGGCGCCGTGTCCTTCTTCGCCCCCTGGGGCGTGATCACGAAGCGCATCTCCAGCGGAAAGCCGATCTCTTCGGTCAACACCTTCCGGCAGGCGCCGGTGCGGTCCTGCTGGAACTTGAAGAAGAGATGGTCGAGGGCCGCGCCCGACACCAGGTGGGCCGTGTGCCAGATCTCGATCTCGTTCTGCTGCTGCACCAGCATGCGGTCGTTCTCGAAGGGGATCGAGCTGGCGTAGGTCACCGTCACCAGGCTCTTCTTGGCCGGGTAGCCGGCGATCGTCTTGCGCTCGGCGCTGTGCGCGACCTTCGCGGCGTAGGCGGTGTTGACGATGCCGGCGCCGCCCTCGAGGGCGGTCACCAGTTCGGCCGCGTCCATGATCACGTAGGTCTTCGCGGTGGGGTCGGCCAGGACGTAGAAGCGGTCGCCGGCCTTGTGCAGGGCCAACGTCCCCGCCGGCACCACGAAGTCCGTGCTCAGGATCTCCTGGCGCGAGATGTCCTGCGCGAGGCTGAACCGGCTCTGCAGCTTCGCCACCGTGCGCAGCGCGCCACTCAGAGCCTGGGCCTCGGGGGCGGCCTTGGCCGACGACTTCATCTCCGGGGCGATGGCCTCGATCTCCGCCGTGACCACGTAACCCTCCACGACCTCGGGCCTGGCCTGGGCGAAGGCGGGAACGCCGCCGGCGAGCAACAACACGAGCCCGAGACGCATCATCAACGGTCCTCCTTTTGACGGGGCGGCGATTATAAGGCGCCGCACGTTTGGCACGTGCGCCCCAACCAGAGATGTTATAGTCTGAAT
>Ga0187893_10001795_pt1 | contig 49587 bp, 31 predicted proteins | sample MA1701074metaG_FD_139574 | JGI IMG/M metagenome (GOLD analysis project Ga0187893, IMG submission 139574) | White microbial mat communities from a basaltic lava cave in the Kipuka Kanohina Cave System on the Island of Hawaii, USA - MA170107-4 metaG ... | reverse complement strand
CAGGTTACAGGTCACAGGTCACAGGTTACAGGTTACAGGTCACAGGTCACAGGTTACAGGTCACAGGTTACAGGTCACAGGTTACAGGTCACAGGTTACAGGTCACAGGTTACAGGTCACAGGTTACAGGTCACAGGTTACAGGTCACAGGTTACAGGATGCAGGTCACAGACTGCAAACACTATCCACTATGCAGAATTCACTATTCACTATATTTGCCCTGGCAAGTCGGGCACGACCAGCTCCTGCTGAACTCCCCCAGGACCGGAAGGTAGCAAGGGTAGGCGGTTGCAGCGGTGCGATGTTCGGCTTGCTTCTCTTTTTGATTGCGGATTAAGAACGGATTCCTGGATTCCGCGGAAATGGTGTCAAAGCCTTAGATTTGCCCTCACAACCACCACCACATGAAGTTTTTTATTGACACGGCCAGCCTGAAGGAAATCCAGGAGGCATATGATCTGGGTGTACTTGACGGGGTCACTACGAACCCGTCCCTGATGGCCAAGGAAGGGATCACAGGGGCCGATAATATCCGGGCGCACTACAAAGCTATCTGCAAGATCGTCGATAACAACGTAAGCGCGGAGGTGATTTCCACCGAGCTTGATGCCATTGTAAAGGAGGGCCGCGACTTAGCCAAGATCGACGACAAGATCGTTGTAAAGGTACCTATGATCAAAGACGGCGTCAAGGCCATCAAGAAACTTTCTTCTGAGGGCATTCGCATCAACTGCACGCTGGTATTCTCGCCCGGCCAGGCCATCCTCGCCGCCAAGGCTGGTGCTTCATACGTCTCCCCTTTTATCGGCCGCCTCGATGACATCTCTCAGGATGGCGTCGAACTCATTGCCCAATTGCGGCTTATCTATGACAACTACGCCTTCAGGACAGAGATTCTTGCCGCCAGCATTCGTCATACAATCCACCTGATCAAATGTGCGGAACTTGGCGCCGATGTTGCCACATGCCCGCTGAAGGTAATCACAGATTTGCTGAATCATCCTTTGACAGATATTGGGCTGGCGAAGTTCCTGGCTGACCATAAGAAGGGTAATCAGTGAACAGTGAACGGTAAACGGTAAGCAGTGAGCATGTTTTCCAGCGATCCTGTTGTGCGCGTCCAGGATGTGACCATTTTCCAGGGGCGGCAGCCGGTGCTGCAGGACGCCAACTTCGCCATTGAAAAGGGCGAGTTCGTGTTTTTGGTGGGTCGTACAGGATCAGGAAAATCATCGCTGCTCAAGACCATGTACGCCGACCTCCCGCTGCGTCTGGGCGATATGAGCGTGGCAGGATTCAATATTCGCGGAATCAGGTCGAAGCAGATCCCAAAGCTGCGTCGCAAGATCGGCATCATCTTCCAGGACTTCCAGCTCTTTCCCGACAGGACGGTCGCCGAAAACCTTCAGTTTGTGATGCGTGCCACGGGTTGGAGGGATATCATCAGGATGAAGAGCCGTTTGGTGGATGTTCTCATGCAAGTGGGCCTGGGATCCGTGGAAAAGAAAATGCCCCATCAGCTCTCTGGAGGAGAACAACAACGCATTGTCATCGCCCGCGCTTTGCTCAACGAGCCAATGATCCTCATTGCAGACGAACCCACCGGCAACCTCGACCCGGAGGTCTCAGCCGGCATTCTCAAACTCTTTCAGCAAATCAACCGCAGTGGCACTGCCGTCCTGATGGCTACGCACAGTTACGGGCTGATCAAACGTTTCCCTGCGAGGGTGCTGAAATGCGAGGAAGGGAAAATCCTCGATTCGAACAAGGATCCGATAGAGTTGAAGAGTGAGGAAGACTTTTAGTTAATCGTTAATCGTTAATCGTTAATCGGAATTTTGAATCAAATGGCGAACGAACAACGATTAACCAATAACGAATAACGGGTAACGAAACCTACACCTCCGCATCGCGCTTTTCCTTCAGCTCTTCTAACTTCTGCAACTGCTGATTCAGCAGGTCGATTCGTACCAGCATATTAAGCACCAATGCATCTTTCACCTTTTGTGAGGGCCGGCGTTTCATCTCCTCTGCCAGCACTGCATACATGGCCTCCAGTTTCTCCAGGTCCTGCGTGAATGTGTCGTCCACGAAGGGGCCTTCGTTACGAATGAGTGCCACCTTGTGGTTGATCTCTGCTGAATAGTAGCTTTCAACGTCACGAAACTCTTGCTGAGAGGCCACGTCATTTTCCCGGATCCGGGATAAAGTGCGCGGAACGAAGAACTGGTAAAGGGCAAGCGCAAGCAGCAACATGGCAGCTGCGCGCCACATGCCAACGGAATTCCAAAGCGAGACATTCGGCGTGCCGAACAGAGACCGCTCGATTCGCTTCCACACACCCTCCGGAGGTGTGTGATGGTCGAAGCCCTCGCGGTTGGCTTCAAAGAATTTTTTCAGGTTGTCGTTGTTCATAATTTACCTCCCTCCAGCAGGTTGCGTAACTTCTTCTTCGATCTGTTAAACTGCGATTTTGATGTCGACTCTGAAATACCCAGTATTTCGGCAATTTCCGAATGGTCGTAACCTTCCAACAAGTAGAGCGAAAGCACGGCACGGTACCCGTCGGGCAGTGCACCGATCGCTTTTCTGACCTGATCCACCGAATAGGGAAACACTTTTTCTTCAGTGTCCGGAGGCTCGGCCAGATCAAAGGATTCGTCATCAGGGATGTACTCCAGTCTGCGTTTGTGAAGCATGTTGATGGCTTTGTTAACCACGATCCGCTTCAGCCAGCTTCCGAATGACGCCTCACCACGGTAATACTCCAGGTTCCTGAATGCGCTTATGAACGCTTCCTGCAAGACATCTTCCGCCTCGCCGGTGTTATTGACAATCCTGTACCCAATGTTATACATGCTTTTTGCGTAGAGCTTATACAGCCTGTAGTGCGCCTCCCGGCTTCCCTGACGGCATTGCTCGATCAGTTCGGCATGGGGGTTCAGGACGGTCGCTTTCAAGCTCATGCGCTTCAGATAAAGACCATTCCCGCAGGGGAAGGTTGCATTACTTCAGGGATGCCATGTTCTGCTTCGCGGCTTCAAAGGCTGGGTCTATTTTGAGGGCCTCCTCGAAGGATTTCCGGGCATTTACCATGTCACCCTGCGCCTTAAAATTAAGGCCCTTCAGGTTGTGCAAAGCAGCTTTAAGCGGGTGCTCTTTTGAGTTGTTCCTGGAGTCAGTGAACACTACCCTGAGCGAATCCACTTGTGGGCGTGTTAGCAGGATATCGGAGTTCGTTAGAGACTCCGTGTACCGCCTCAAATCGTATTGCAACGATGCCATCTTGTAAAGGTTTGAATTGTTGTTGGTCATCAGGTAAAGGCTCTCATAACTCTGCAAAGCCTTGTCTTTGATGTTCAGGTTCTCGTAGCTGATTGCAGAGAGCTCCAACGCAGCGGCATGCTTCGGGGTGCGGGCCAGCAAGTCGTTGCAAACGACGGCACACGAGGTGTACTTCTGATTTTCAAAGTAAAAGTACGCCAACGCGAAAATGAGCGAGTCATTTCCCGGAAACTCCGAGATCAGGTCATACAAGGCATCCTTGGCAACATCGTAGTCCCCCCAACGTTGCGCCACTGCGTACTTTCTTGCATAGTGATCGATCATCATTTGGGCTGCAATGGCACGTGGATTGTTTATCTCTTCTTTAGCTGGTGAAGCCTCAGTTGGTTTGGGCGCTGCAGGTTTCGCGCTTTTCTGTGCCAATGCTGCGCACGCGCAAAGAATCAATGAAATAGTCGCAAGTGTGTTCTTCATGAAGGATTGTTTGTTAACTCCGCAGGTTTGAGTCCCTTCTCTTTAGCAATGTGAATGAGCAGGCCCAAGGCCTCCTGCCGGTCGTTGCGAATCTCGCCGTCCAGGATAGCGTCCTTAATTCGTTCCTTTAATTCACCGATAATACGCCCCGGGGGAATGTTGAACATCCGGATGATTTCATCACCTGTGATGGGCGGCTGGAAGGTTCTTACATGATCACGAGCCTCCACGTCAGCCATTTTCCTTTCAACGCGTTCAAAATTGCCCAGGTATTTCTTCACTTTCTCGGCGTTCTTCGACGTAATATCCGCGCGGCACAATTTCATGAGGGCGTCCGTATCGTCACCTGCTTCGAACAACAATCGGCGTACCGCCGAATCAGAAACATCGTTTGCGAGCGCAATGGGCCGCAGGTGAAGCTTCACCAGTTTTTGCACGAACAGCATTTTTTCGTTCATAGGCAGCTTGAGGCGTCGAAACATGCCCGGCACCATCCGTGCTCCTTTGTCTTCGTGGCCATGAAATGTCCATCCATGACCGGGTTCAAAACGCTTGGTAACAGGCTTGGCTATGTCGTGCAGTATCGCGGCCCACCGAAGCCAAAGGTCGTCTGAGACCTTTGCGACATTGTCCAGTACTTGTAATGTGTGATAGAAATTGTCCTTGTGCGCCTTGTTGTCCTGGTAGTCCACCCCCTGCAAAGCCACCATTTCAGGAAAGTACTGTTTCAGCAAGCCGCTGTGGAACAATAGCTTGAATCCGTACGAGGGCAAAGGCGAAAGGATAATCCTGTTCGTTTCGTCGACGATCCGCTCCATCGAAATAATCTTAAGCCGCTCTGCCTGCTTCACAATTGCATCATACGTATCAGGTTCGATGTCAAAATGGAATTGGGATGCAAATCTTATCGCGCGCATCATCCGCAGCGGGTCATCTGAGAAAGTAATTTCCGGGTCACGCGGGGTCTTGATGATGCCTTCACGCATATGCTCAAGCCCGCCGAACGGATCAATCAGGGTGCCATAAGACTGATCCCGCAGGCTTATTGCCATTGCATTGATCGTAAAGTCACGCCGAAGCTGATCCTCCTCCAGTGTACCATCTTCAACGACCGGTTTTCTTGAATCGTGGTGATAGGATTCCCTCCTGGCGCCCACAAACTCAAGTTCGTACTCTCCGTAGTGGATCATTGCTGTCCCGAAGTTCTTGAACACGGACACCGGCCTGTTGAGCTTCCTGCCGACAGCTTCCGCCCAGGCGATGCCGCTGCCTATGCAAACAAAGTCAATGTCTTTGCTGGGTTGCTTCAAGAGCAAATCCCTCACAAACCCCCCTACCACATAGGAGTCCAATCCCATCTCGCGAGCCGTTTCGGCCGCCAGACGGAAGATCGGTTCTGCGTCCAGGACGTCTTTGAAGTTCTTTTTCACCGGAAGGTTCCCCTCTATCGGGCAAAGGTACCCTTCGGCGTCGGTCAGGGCAAGCTTCCTGGCGGGGGATAAAATGGATCAGCGGTGGTGGGTAAACGTCGGGCAAGGTATCAGGTGTCCCTTTTTCTTATTTGGCTTGTTTGATGGGATGATCTCCAGCTTGTACCTGACTGCTACCTCGTGTGAACCGCCGGAGATGCTGCCGAGCTTTGAGGTGGTGAAATCGTAACTGTATAGAACCTCGATCGTGCGAAGCTGGAAACCAAGAATAATGACCACGGCATCCTGGCTGATATTATCGGCAACCTCCTGCTGAATGGGGATGCCCCGGTACCACAGTCCAATGACAATGGGTTCGTACAGGAAATGGGCGCCGACATCCAATTGATCAAAGTCACCCTGCTTCTTATAAACAAATGATGGCGCCAGGACGGCTTGATGATCCGGCTTCATCATACTGTGCTGCAGCGGCAAACGGATCCCCCCGTGGATGGTGGCCTTGATGGGCAGCGTAGCTTCCTGGTTCACCAGCGAGCGATTGGGCTTGTTCAGGTGGCTGACAGCGAAACCCAGCCAGAAAGTTCTGTTGTAGCCCAGCATCCCTGCATTGAAGTCGAAATAGCTCGACATCCCAAGGTTATACAAAGCAGGGTCGTCACTGGGGACCTGCCCCTGGGGATCGAATTGAAGTTGGTCACCAAAGATCAGTCTGTTGAAATCAATCGTCCGCCAGGCGTAGCCGAAGCTCATGCCTGAAGCAATCACCCACTTGTTTTCTATGATGAGGCGATATGAATAAAGAAAATTGAGCTGTGATGATTTCATTCCAGCCGTACCTGCCTGGTCAGTGGTAGCCAGGAATCCGATTCCGCTATTGTACTGCGACAAATTGTAATCATATGACACCGCAGCCGTCACATAACCGCGTGCGATGTTGGGCCATTGATTGCGGTAGTTGGCTATGAATCGATGGTCGTGCGTGGTGCCGGCAAAGGCCGGGTTCAGGTATAATGGTGCAGCGTAGTACTGAGAGAACTCCGGATCCTGCGCACAAACGGCAGTAGTAAGGAGGCAACATACGATGGTAGTGAGTCTTCTCATCGGATGAGGTTTATGTCTCCGGTTCTTACTTCCTTAAAACCGCTGCTGTACAGGGCGGTAATCTTGTACACATACACATCCTGAGGGCAAAGGCGTCCGTTGTGGTAGCCGTCCCAGCCGATAGTGGGATCGGTTGAATGAAAAAGCAGTTCACCCCACCGGTTGAAAACCATCATCTCAAACTGGGTCACGCCGATCATGATCGGAAGGAAGATATCGTTCTTGGCGCCTGTGCCCGGAATTCCGCCGGATGGTCCTGATTGTGAGGGAGAAAATGCGTTGGGTACAAGTAAAGTCCCGCCTTGCTCTACAAGCACCGCCCTGGAGACGCGCAAGGTGTCTGTACAGTTGTCTGGACTAATGGCAGTAAGTGTAATGTCATAGTACCCTTCGTCAGTATACTGGTGCTCCGGTTCAAACTCAGTTGATGTGGTTCCGTCGCCAAAATCCCAGAGAAACGTACCCGCTCCGAAGCTGTCGTTGCGGGTGTAGAGAATGCCACCGGGGATGTAGAGGACAACCGGCTTCACTTCAAACAGGGCGCGTGGTTTCTGCGACACTGTTATATACGCAACCTTGGTTTCCGTTATTACATTGTTGGTTATGTTGGAACCGGAAAGTGTTATTGTATATGTCCCTGCTTCATAATAGGTGTAAGTTGGATTGATGGCATTGGATGTTGACTGACCATCTCCAAAAGTCCAAACGTAAGATCCGGGTTCCGCAAATTGTGACAGGTTGGTGAATGCCACTGTGAGGGGAGCGCAGCCCGACAATGGCGTACCAGTGAAGTCAATCACCGGAGGGATGGCTGTGATCTCCACGGTATGGACCACGATTTCAACACAGACATTATTGACTACCGTTAGCGTTATCGGATACGTGCCATAAGTTGCGTAGGTGTGCGGCAGATTTGGACCCGGGTCAGTTGATGTGTTTCCATCGCCAAAGTCCCATTGATACGTCCATGGCCCGGGATTTGTCGTATTGGTTATGAACACGGTTGACGCTGGCAGGGACTGCGTGGCCGGCGTTACTGTGAACGCCGCGTTAATTGCATCCTGCGCAGGCACAACGACACCTTGGGTGGTAACAGTGCTGGTGCAATTGAAGCCATTCTCCGTATCAAGCCCGATGGCAAGGTTAATATCAATCGCTCCTCGCGTTACCTCGTGCTCGAGTTGGTCATTTGATCCGGTTGAATTGACGATGGTGATCCCGTTTTCAGTTACTGTCCAGTGATAGATGAGCCCACCTTGTCCGGCTGTAAACCTGAGTCGCATGCGCTGGCAGTCGAAAGCTATGGTGTCGATCAGGAAGGACGATGATGGCACAGGGCTTACCCGGATGATGTTGGTGGAGTCACCGAAACAGCCCGTGCTCAACGTGGTAGTGAGTTGGACAAAAAAATCGCGAACCGACTGGGTCGTATTATTGAATACAAATGAGAAAGATGGCGTGGTTCCCGTGCTGACATCGGCGATAACCCCTGAAATGTCAGATACCTCCCAGCGATAATCGGTCGGCGATAAAGCCTGCGTTGCGGCGTCTACAGCGAAGTTCACGCTTACAGGTGTGCAGTTATCGTTAAACGGCGAATAGTTCGTCGCCGCAAAGCCGGAGGCAGTACCGGGAAAGACCGTGATGGCAGAAGCCGGCGAAACGGTGGCGCAGCCATTGACCGTAGCGGCACGCATGCGGACGCTCACTGTTTGGTTCACCGCGGTGAGGTTCTCGTAGGTTCGCGCCAGCGTATCGACAAACAGCGGATCGGCGGGAAATTGTGTAGCCACAATTGTAAACCCGGAACCTGTGTCTTCCTCCCACTCAAATCGGTCGATCACATCCGGTTGACCGGCAACCGCTGTGTTGGTAAAGGTCACTGTAAGCAGGCTGCATCCAGACAACGTGCTCGGCGTGAAAGAAGCGATCGGGAGTGGATCAACTGTAACCGGAACGACCACCAAATCATTGCAGCCGTTCTGGTCTGCGGTTACACGCAGCGCGACCTGGTAGGTACCTGCTGCGCCCATGTCCCGGGTGAAGCTCACCTGGTTGTCAAAGAGCGGATCTTTCGTGAATGTCACCCCATCATAGTCGAAGTCCCACTCGCGCAGAACGATAGCTGCTCCGTTAATCGAGTTTAAGGCCGATGCATCTGTAAACTGAACGGGTACTCCCTCGCATTCGCGCGATGCTGTAAATGCGGGCACGGGGTTTTCATAAACCGTAACGAATGCATTGTCGATTGACTGGCATCCGGTAAGGTTATCCCTGATGATCAGACTGGTGCGATACACCCCCGTATTCGTAAAAGTCCTGTCGAAAGGACCCAGCGCCACAGGGCTGAATGCACCTGCTGGTGGCGATTCAAAGATCAGTACGTTGTTTTCATCATAGAATTCCCATCGCCACTCGGTGGTTGGGAGCACACTGCCCGACGAGATATCACGGAACCGGACCTGGAAGTTGATGAAAGGTGCAAGCGACTCCTGGCAGAAGTCCGGTACGATGGGCGTATTGGCAAAGTCGGTTGTCTCGATTTGGGCAATCAATGAGGGGGAAATGGTTATCACCGCCTCAAAAATTTCCTGGCAGCCGCCTGCTGCGTTTGCATCCGTCACTGACAGGCGCACTAGTTTCTGGCCGGAGGATAAATAAGTAAACGTCGGGTTGGTGGTAGTTGACGTGGCAATAGGAGCACCGGCGCCCGTAGAATTGTCAAAGAACTCCCAGAAATACTGAAAGCTGGCTCCGCCAATTGGCGGTGTATTGTTATCAAAAAAGATCAGGTCGTTAATGCAGAAAACCGTTTGAATTGGTCCTCCTGCCCCGCCAAGTCTTGTGACATAGTCAGGCTGAGGCGCAGCGACAATGACGATGCGGGCAGACGTCACCTGCGGGTCATTGTCTCCGTCGATCAAGTCGCCGCTAACCGGATTGAGCCCGTTTCCATCAAGCACATTATCGTCATAAGCATTGCACTGGTTCCAGTTTCTCAGTGTTACTTCAAACTCTCTCCCAATATCTGCCGGAGTAGTTACAGGAACGTTGACCGGCAGTGACGTCATGCCGGGGGCTGTTACCGGATAGAATGGATTTGTGCCTGGCGCCGGGTTGAGGTAAGGAAAAGCTCCTGGTGTGACGCCATTTACCTGCATACCTGGGATTTGGCTGGCCGGCGCACCCGTTCCATACTGCCATTGAATCCAACGCGGTTCGTTGTTTTCCCTTGTTGCCCGGGGAAAGCAGTTCCATGTGCTGTTGTCAGTAAACTGCAGGTTAGCCGCAAAGCCTGCGCAAACCCTGAACTCGGCAGGGTTGATTGATACCACGTCATCTGTCCAAACAATTACCTGGGTGTTGATGGGCACTACGCTGCCACGGGGATTACAAGCATTGGAAGCATCGATGACAATGTCGTAGCCACAATTAATATTTGCCAACGGGTAGTTGTGCGTCATCACGACACCGCCGGGGCCAACTTGGGTAAAGGTCTCTTCAGGTGTACCGTCCCCCCAAAGAACGAAGTACTGGGTGCCAGGAACAGAATTAAGGTAGATAGTTTGAATGCTTACGGTGTACGGTGCGCAGCCGCGGCTGCTTGTCAGGAACGCGAAGCCAGGCTCAAGAATGCCTCCGCATTGGGACATCCCCTCCAGTCCTAACCCGCAGGCAAACAGCAACACCAGGAGGATGCGCCGTGCCATCAAAAATCGAATCATAGTTGATTGATAAACAATCAAATAGGAACACAGCAGATGCCTATTAATATAGCCCAGGAATCAGAGGAAACCAAAGCGCTCGGTCAACCGCTGGAATCGGCCGGTGAACTGCCGCCTGGAGAGATAGATGTTGGAAAGCTATTTGCCCCAGAAGCCAGGATTGCGCCCTCCGGTCGGGCAAGGAATCAGGCGGTTGCGCTTTTTCACTCCCCTGTTGAGCGGCTTGGTGTTGAACTCGTAAATGAGCGAGATCTCGTGGGCGCCGCCCGACGAAGTTGCCAGCGGAGAAATATTGAAGTCGTAGCTGTAACCAACCGTTAGCTTGTCGAGGTACATACCCAGCTGCAGGATCATGGCGTCATGGTTGACACTTCCAATCACGCTTTCCTCCCAAGGTTTGCCGCGATACCATATCCCAATAAATACAGGGTCAATGTGATAGTTCAGTCCAAAGTTAAACTGTGTTATATTTCCTTGCGACTGGTAGATGAAGGATGGTGTGAGATACGAGACCCTGGAAGATGTTCGGAGCCCGCCGGTGAGCGGGAGGCGCGCACCGCCATGGACCGTAAATTTCATCGGAAGCCTCGTCACATCATTAAGGATAGACATGTTCGGCTCGTTGATGTGATTGACTGCCAGGCCGATCCAGTATATCGATGAATACATGATAAAGCCGGCGCTGAAATCGAAATACTGCTGATTGCCGAGGCGCTGCAAGTCAGGGTCCAGAGATTGGTTGTTGTATTCCAGCCCGTCGCCCAACGTCAGCTTGCTTCGGTCGAGTCCATTGATTCCATACCCAAACGACAGCCCGGGCGAGAATAACCACTGCTTGTTAAGCTGGATCTTGTAGCTGTACAACAGGTTGACATTGGTAGTTCTCCAACCGGCGGAGCCCATCTTGTCCGTAGTGGCCATAATACCAAAACCACTGTTCAATTCATTCACCCAGATGTCATAAGATGCCGCAAAGGTTGAAAACGCCTGCGGCAAGTTTGGCCACTGGAGGCGGTGATTGAATGTTACGCGCTGTTGCGGTGTGACCCCGGTGAAACCGGGGTTCAAATAAAGCGGCGACTGGTAGTATTGCGAGAATTGTGGATCCTGCGCAGCTGCTCCCAGGCCGGCCAACAAGAACACAATGCTCACGATACACTTCACAGTCTTCATATCCTAAAATTACCTTATCATCGTTACATCCCCAACCTGTGTTGACCGCTGACCGTCGGAAAGGAGTACAGTAAGTTTATATACGTAAACTCCTGCCGGAAGCGGCTTGCCATCGACGTTGAAACCGTCCCATCCGATGTCCTGGTTATTGCTTTCGAATATGAGGTTACCCCAACGATCGTAAATCTGCAGGTTGTACTCTACCGCGCCCTTCACAATAGGAAGGAACACGTCGTTGAATGAACCATTCGATCCTTGTCCACTGCCGCCAGAGGAGCCATTCGGGTTCGGCGTAAATGCGTTAGGTACTTTCGTTACACCGCCCTGCTTGCCCTGAACCTGCTGCTTGAGGGTATCCCTGCATACAACACCTCCGCCATGATCAAAGCTGGTGATCAGGGTGATATCATAAATGCCCTCCACCTTGTAGACGTGTATTGGCTCCTCAAAGGTTCCCTTCGTCCTGTTGTTGTGCGTCCCCGACGGCACAGGATCCTGGCTGGTGGGTGAAGTCACCGCCGTGGGGTTGGGACCAATCAGCACATCACCATCACCAAAGTCCCAGGTAAACTGGATTTCGTCAGGATCGGCGCTGAAATTGAACAGCGTCATTTCTGTATCAGGAACGAATACCACATCAGGCCGTGCGTCGAAGGATGCGAACGGTCTGTCGTAGATAGTAATATCTATAGGGGTAGCAAAAGCTTCCTGGCCGGTTTGAGAACTTGCCGTCCGTAGTGTTACTGTATACACTCCTGCAGTGGGCAAGCTGAATTCAGGGAACACACCGCTGCTGGTTGCCACAATTCGGTTGTTTTGATCGAGTACTTCCCATTCGATGATATCCCCGGTGATTACCGTGACAGCTGGATTCGTATCGACAGAAATTTTAGCCGGGAAGCAGGCGGCTTTAGGATTCACATCAAACGTCGCGACGAGCGGAGGCAAGACGATGTTCAGTTGTTTGGTAAATGTTGTCGAACACTGCGCACGAACCAGGTTAGTTACTGTCAAGGTGACCTCTTTCGGGCCCGGGCTTACATACTGCACGGTACCAGGAGCCATGGCTGCCGAATTCGGGGGATTGGCATCCGCTCCAAACACCCAATCATACTGGAAGGCAGTCGCGTCAAGAACGCTGGATATGTTGGTGAATGTTACCAGCGATTCGCCATTCATGAACGGCGGTACGGTTCCTTCATTGAAATTGGCAATGGAGTAACGGTAAACCTCAATTGGCATAATGATGTCTGGCGGATCGCAGCCCTGGGCATTGCTCGCCCGGAAAATCACCTCGTAGATAATCGGGTTGGCTGTCGTTGTATTTGTAAACGTGTACGTCATATTAAACGTCGTACCCATAATTGTCTCAGGAATCTGGCCCTGCACGCGATAAGACCACTGGATGGTTGCAGCCGATGTCCCGACGCTTGAGTTAGTGAAGGTTATGGACTCACCACTGCATATCTCCGTACGGTTAGGCACCACGTTCAGGATGGGATTCGGATAAATTGTAACCGTCTGGGCCGGCTTATTGTCGAAGCAGCCAGGGAAGGGCGCCGGCAATTCAGTTTGCATCGTCACCGGGTAGTTCAGCGTGCTCGACGGACTTAGGTTGGTGTAGGTGTGGTTGACTGTCATGTTTGGCACCGTGGTGGTCGCCTGATACACCGAATCAGGTGTATCGCCAAATCTCCAGGTATAAATCACACCTGCTACCTGATTGTACTGGAAAGTTGCCGCATTCGGGCTGCATGAAGCAGTCGGCGTAATAATCGAGAAGGTTGCATCTGTATCCCCTACGTTGATGGTTACGTCTTCAGCAAATGGAGTAGTACAGCCAAGTCCATCAGTAACCGATGTCACCGTATATGTCGTGTTCACAGACGGGGTCTTGGGGATAACAGCAACCGGAGGCTGTCCAGTCAGGTTGATGGGTCCACCGCCTTCATTATACGTGAAGGCAAACGGCGCCCGTCCGCCAATCTGCAGAATGAGATAGGCTGTGCTTCCATTGCAGATGTACTCCGGATCCGCGTTCAGCCAACCTGTGGTGATTTCCGGTGAGGACGTAACAATCATCAACTTGTCCTGACCTGGGCAACCACCAGGGCCAACCGGAGATATTGTGTAGGTAAGCGTTGCCTGTGCCCCTGAAGTATTGGTATACGCCTGGTTGATTACAGGACCGCTGCCATTTACGGCACCTCCGACCAGGCCACCGGATGAATCCACCACTGTCCAACTGTAGCTGACACCCGCAGTAACGTTGCTGTTCAACGGGATATTTAACGTTCCACCATGACAAACCAGGGCCGTAGGCGGTGTGCCTACAACCTTGGCTAGCGGATTGACGACAACAGGAATGCTGAGAATGTTACCCGCACACCCGGAAGCACTTGGTGTTACATCATACCTTACATTGAGCGGGCCGGTGCCTGTTGTATTATTGAACAGAATCTGGAAAATCATATCACCTGCGCCGTTACTTGCCCCGGTAATTCCAGGATCAGGGACGGCCACCCATGTAGGCACGGTGAATGCGACATCGGAAGTCAGGTTAATATTAACCGTACCACCATCACAGATATCTGCCTGAGGAGTCGCAGTGATAACCGGTCTGGGGTTGACCGTTACAATAGTCTGCACGTCGTCACCAACGCAACCGGCGCCACCATTGAAGCGAGGACGGAAAATGTATGTAACCGTTTGGGCAAACGAGGTGGGATTGCTCAGGATATCGTTTAATGTACCACCATTTGCAAATATGGTTGCAGGGGCTGTTGCGCCCGTCACGCCACCCGTGGGTGTTGCTGAAATAAGTTCAAACTCAATGGTACCTACCGACGGCGTAGTCGTGGAAGTGAGTGAAATTGCAGTCGCAACTCCTTCGCAAACAGTTTTCAAAGGAACCACTGTAAGCCTGGGCTTTGGTTCAACGGTAACAACCACGACAGCCGCTATTCCTGTGCACCCTGCTCCACTTGCAGCGCCGCTGGCCACCGGAGTAATCGTGTACGTAACGGTTGCGGGGGCATTAGAGCTGTTCACAAGGTTGTCTGTGATATGGAAGTTCTCCGCCAGACCGTTAAGCGCCGGGGCGAAGCCGGTGATCTGGGTGCCAATTGATGAAACCGCCGTATAGTTAAAGGTTATTACTCCTGCACTCGGATTGGTGGGGGATATTAACTCGATGTCTGTCGGATCGAGACCGTTGGCGCTGCCGCTGCAAACAGTCGGCTTGAAGTTAAGGGGCGCAGCTGTGATGGTCGGCTCAACCGTAAGGATAATGTCTTCTTGCGGACCAAGGCAGGCAGCGCCAGAAACCGGCTCTACGCGATAAGCAACCGTAAGCGTACCATTTGTCGGGTTGTTGAATTGGTCTGCTGAAACATAATTGGTGCCCACTCCATTGGCTGGAGCAACATTGCCACCTGCCGGAACAAGGCCGGCCTGAGGCGTTACTGAAATCAGGTTGTAATTTAAGGCTGCCACACTTGCTGCCGTCGTACTGAATACTATTCCGGAAGCCGAGTTAATGCAGACAGTTCGGTTTAGGGAATTAGACAAATCCGGTGAAGGATTGATCGTCAGCGTCACAGTTCCTTCAGGGCCAACGCAACCGGCTGCCGATACCGGTGAGATCTTATAAGTAGCTGTAAGTACACCGTTGGTAGTATTTACATAGACGTCATTGAAGATCGCGTTGGCGAGCTTGTTGTTGCCGATACCCGTGTTTGAACCGCCGGCAGTAAGTCCAGGGAACAGGATGGAATTGATGTTGTAGGTGGAAGCAGCGACCGATCCCCCCGCAACCCCAAGGGTAACATTTGATGCCACCCCGCTGCAGACTGGCGTGGGATTGAGCAACGGATCCAAAGTAGGTTCCGGATTTATCACAATATCATAATCCAATACGCCGCCTCTACAACCCGAAGCACTCGTTCCCTGGATCGTGTAACGAATTGTGATCGGCCCGGCAGTCGTATTCGTGTACTTGTCATTCCTGATCAGGTTGATGTCACCTGCCGCGCTCACCGGGGTATTTCCTGGAGCAGGTGTGAGACCAGGTGGCACAACGCCGCCGAAAGGACCACCCGTGCTGTACTGGATCTGCATCAGCTCGTAGCTGGCGGCACTGACAGACGTTCCATTCGTCCCCAACACGACATTGATGATGCTGGTGACAGATGTGTTGGTGCTGCAAACGGCAGGGAATCCGGGATTGGATAATACAGGTTCAGGATTGACCTGAACGGTGATGTCGAAGGCGTTGCCCAGGCAGCCAAATGCCGAGACTGGAACAACGGTATAAACAACCGTCAACTGTGCGGCGGTAGTGTTCGTGTATGTATCAGCAGCAATTGCACTTGTCGCGCCTGCTACTGCAGGGAAAGTGCCGGTTGTAGGTGTGCCAACAAGTGCCGCGTCCTGGCTCTTCAGGGTAATGATGTAGGAATCCGCCGCAATTGACGACCCGTTGGTGTCAATAACCACATTGGTCGGGTTGGAACTTAGCGGGTTTGTGCTGCAAATCACAAATGGCACCGCCAATACGGGATCAATAACCGGTTCTGGTTGAATCGGAATGGTGATCGTAAAAGGGTCACCTACGCAACCAGTGCCTACTGCCGTCGGCGTGATCGTATAAATGGCATTCTTCACTGCATTGCTGGTGTTTGTGAACGACGCATTGATTACGCCTGAGCCTGCGGGGATGGGCGAACCATCATAGGTGGCTGTCCAGGTAGACGTGGATGCCACGACCGGGACAATGTTGTTTTGAGGATCAACACTGAAGGGTACATCAGAGCAGACATCCGGCTTCGTATCCGAAACACCAACTGGCTTGGGAGCAATCGTAACCGAGTAGGTAAACGTGGCGGCGGAAGCGCACGTCGGGAAAGTCTGGTTGAATGCCTGGATGGTATAAGTGACCGTAACCGCGCTACCAGACAGGTTGGTGTAGGAGTCGGTGATAAAGGCGGCGCTGGCTATGGTTCGATCCAGTGCAGGGGGCGTAGGTACCGCAAATTCATCTGAGGAGGCTACCGTGTAAGTAAAGATCGCCGCGACCCCATTGGTAATCTGGGTCTGGATATTGTGGTTCAGTGTTGTGTTGCAATTGGGCTCATTCAGGTTTGCGCCAACCGGTTCCGGATGATACACTACTCTGAGGGTAAAGTTCGCTCCCGTACATCCTTCCGGATCACTGATAGGCGTCACCGTATAGGTGAGCATGACGTCGTGGTTGGAATAGTTGGAAAATGTTTCTGATATCAGCGCATTGGAAGCCACCGTTCTGTCGAATGTGCCGGGAAACACGCTTGGCGACAAGTCAAGCGGGAAATCAGCAACGACAGTGTAGCGGAACACACTTGGGACGGCGTTTGATATAAGTGTATTGAGGTCAAATGCAATGGCATCACCGCTGCAACGCTGAACTGTTGTGGTAGGAACACCAACCGGCGCCGGGTTAACGGGCACGGTAATCTGGTAGGTACTTCCTGTACATCCACTGGCTGAAGTCGGGGTCACAACATAGATGGCGCTAAGTTGGCCGCCCGTCAGGTTCTGTAATGTTTCCGCGATCGCACCCGTGCCCGTACCGCCTATTACCTGGGTAAGACCGGGAGGCAACGGGTTGCGGACCCAGGTGTAGGTACTTGTTCCACCAAGGCCATTGCTGATATTATCAGCACTCAGGTTGAATGCAACGCCAGAACACTGTGCCGGTCTGGTTATGTCCGCGCCAACCGGCTCAGGATTAACTGGTATGGTAATCACATAAGTCAGTCCAACGCAGCCTGCAGCCGATGTCGGCGTTACGACATAAGTTGCGCTCAGTTGACCGCCTGTGAGGTTCTCGAGAGTTTCTGCAATTGTGGAACCGCTGGCCCCTCCGACAATCTGAGTCAATCCCGGAGGCAGTGGATTTCGAACCCATGCATACGTGCTGGTACCTCCCAACCCGTTGGTGATGTTATTGGCGCTAAGGTTGAATGCCACATTGGAACACTGGGCTGCAAGGGTAATGTTAGCTCCAACCGGCTCAGGGTTAACTGGAATTGTAACGACGTAGGTTGCGCCAACACAACCGTCTGCCGAGGTGGGAGTAACCACATAGGTTGCGCTAAGCTGACCGCTGGTGAGATTCTGAAGAGTCTCCGCAATCATGCCGCTACCCGTGCCTCCGACCACCTGGGTCAAGCCGCCTGGCAACGGGTTGCGCACCCAGGTATAGGTACTGGTTGCTCCCAATCCATTGGTGATATTGTCAGGACTCAGGCTGAACGCGACATTTGAACACTGCGCGGCCCTCGTGATGTTTGCTCCGACAGGCTGAGGATCTACGGGCACCGTGATGGTAAAGGTTGCTCCGGTACAGCTGCCAACAGACGAAGTCGGCGTTACCGTATAGACAACGCTGCGTGTAATGCTGCTCACGTTGATGAGTGTTTCAGCCACGTTGCCTGTCCCGCTTCCCGCACCGCCTGTCAGCTGACCTGATCCGCCGTCATATACCGCAGTCCAGGCAAATGTGCTGGTCACGCCGTTCGTGATGTCGACTTGCGGGTTGAAGCTAAAGGCGACACCAGAACACTGGTCGGCCTTGACCGAATTCGCTCCAACGGGCTGTGAAGTAATGGGAATCGTAATGTTGAACGACGAACCTACACAGGTTCCTACAGAAGACGTGGGAGTCACGGTGTAAACAGCATTAAGTGTTCCACCAGTGAGGTTTGTGAGCGTTTCCGCCAGCGCGCCCGTCCCTGAACCTGCACCACCGGTCAGGTTGCCCGATCCACCGTCATACACGGCTGTCCAGGCAAAGGTGCTGATAACACCATTGTTAATATCCGTCTGTGGATTAAAGCTGAAAGCGACACCAGAGCATTGAGCGGCTTTGGTAGCAGGCATTCCCACTGGCTCGGAACGTACAGGTACCGTGATTACGAAGTTGGCTCCAAAGCACAAACCGGCGGATGACCTTGGCGTTACTGTGTATACCGCATTACGCGTTGCGCCACTAACGTTGTTCAATGTCTCCGCGATCAAACCTGTGCCTGATCCAGCTCCACCCGTGAGCTGACCGGAACCACCGTCATAAATGGCCGTCCACGTGAAAGTGGAAGCGACACCATTTGAAATGTCTCCCTGAGGGTCAAAGCTGAAAGCTACATCAGAGCATTGCGCTGCTTTTGAATTGTTGGCGCCGACCGGTTGGGGATTTACGGGCACCGTTATGGTAAACGATGCACCAACGCATGAACCGGTAGTAGCAGTTGGTATTACAGTGTATACTGCATTGCGCGTGATCGAGGTGACGTTCATCAACGTCTCCGTAATGTTTCCTGTTCCGCTGTTAAGCCCGCCTGTGAGCTGTCCCGAACCGCCATCGTAAACGGCTGTCCACGAGAACGTGCTAGTCACGCCGTTGGAAATGTCAGCTTGAGGATTGAACGTGAAGGCCACTCCCGAGCACTGGGAAGCTTTAGTATTGTTTACTCCCACAGGTTGAGGATTGACCGGCACCGTAATCGTAAACGAAGTTCCCACACAACCTCCTGCAGACGAGGTGGGTGTAACCGTGTACACCGCGCTCAGCGGACCCCCTGTGAGGTTGACTAATGTTTCAGCTATCAGGCCAGTACCTGAACCTGCCCCGCCTGTCAGGTTGCCAGATCCGCCGTCATAAACTGCTGTCCAGGCAAATGTGCTTGTGACAGAATTTGTAATATCAGTCTGCGGATTGAAACTGAAGGCCACCCCTGAGCACTGGGCTGTCTTGGTCGCGTTGGCTCCAACGGGCTCGGATCGAACCGGGACGGTAATAACAAATGAGGCTCCAAAGCAAAGGCCGGCGGCAGACCTGGGTATAACGGTGTAAACCGCATTGCGTGTCGCGCCGCTTACGTTATTCAATGTCTCGGCAATCAATCCAATGCCAGATCCAGCACCGCCCGTGAGCTGACCGGAACCACCATCATAGCTGGCTGTCCAGGTAAAGGTGGATGCTACACCATTGGTAATGTCTCCCTGAGGGTCGAAGCTGAAGGCGACATCAGAACACTGGTTTGCCTTGGAATTGGTAGCTCCCACTGGCTGGGGATTTACAGGAACTGTAATCGTGAATACAGCACCTACGCAGTTCCCCGTTGTTGCGGTTGGCGTTACCGTATATACGGCGTTCCTGGATACAGCGGTGACGTTTACTAGCGTTTCGGCTATTGTGCCTGTACCGGATCCTGCGCCGCCCGTCAGGTTACCAGAGCCGCCATCGTAAACAGCCGTCCATGCAAAGGTGCTTGCTACACCGTTGGAAATATCAAGCTGCGGATTGAAACTGAAGGCAACACCAGAACATTGGGCAGCCTTGGTATTGGTCGTTCCGACTGGTTGAGGATTGACCGGCACCGTAATCGTATACGAGGTTCCAACACAGCTTCCAGCAGATGAAGTAGGCGTTACGGTATACACAGCACTCAATTGACCTCCGGTAAGATTGACCAATGTTTCTGCTATGAGGCCTGTACCTGCTCCGGCACCGCCGGTAAGGTTGCCTGATCCGCCATCGTATATGGCTGTCCACGCAAATGTACTCGCGACCGTATTGGTAATGTCAGTCTGCGGGTTGAAACTGAATGCCACCCCGGAGCACTGGGCTGCCTTGTTCGCATTTGCTCCCACGGGCTCTGATCGAACCGGGACCGTAATTACAAAGGTTGACCCAAAGCAAAGTCCGGCCGTTGAACGCGGCGTCACTGTGTAGACGGCATTCCGAATAAGGCCGCTCACGTTGGTAAGCGTTTCTGCAATAAGGCCCGTCCCAGATCCTGCCCCACCCGTAAGTTGTCCCGAACCTCCGTCGTAAACGGCAGTCCACGTAAACGTGCTCGCTACACCATTGGAGATGTCATTCTGTGGATCAAAACTGAATGCAACATCCGAGCATTGGTTTGCCTTGGAATTGTTGGTTCCCACCGGCTGAGGATTCACCGGCACGGTGATGGTAAAGACTGCGCCAACACAACTGCCTGTTGTTGCTGTGGGCGTTACTGTATAGACGGCGCTTCGTTGTATCCCGGTGATGTTGACAAGCGTTTCGGCAATTGTGCCTGTACCTGAACCGGCTCCACCTGTCAGGTTACCGGAGCCGCCATCGTACACAGCCGTCCACGAGAAAGTACTTGCTACACCGTTCGAAATATCTACCTGCGGGTTAAAGCTGAAAGCGACTCCCGAGCACTGGGCAGCCTTGGTATTTGTGGTTCCTACCGGATGAGGGTTGACAGGTACCGTGATGGTGAAGTTTGCACCCAAACAAGTCCCGGTAACAGACGTAGGCGTTACTGTATACACCGCGCTACGCTGAATATTGGTAACGTTGACCAATGTCTCGGCGATCACGCCCGTCCCACTGCCCGCTCCGCCTGTTAGGTTTCCTGAACCGCCGTCGTATATGGCTGTCCATGTGAATGTGCTGTTTACTGAGTTACTTATGTCGAGCTGAGGGTTAAAGCTGAAAGCAACATTTGAACACTGTGCCGTCTTGGTCGCGTTTGCACCCACGGGCTGAGGGTTGACCGGCACAGATATGATGTAAGTAGCACCGACGCAACCAGCTGCGGATGTCGGCGTCACGGTGTAAGTTGCCGTAAGCTGTGCGCTGGTAAGGTTTTGAAGTGTCTCTGCAATTGCCCCTGTTCCGGTTCCGCCAACGACCTGGGTCAGCCCTGCCGGCAACGCGTTTCGTACCCACGCATATGTGCTGGTACCGCCAAGGCCGTTAGTAATGTTATCAGCACTTACGCTGAAAGCAACATTGGAACACTGTGCGGTTCTGGTGATATCCGCTCCGACCGGCTCTGGATTGACAGGCACCGACACTACGTAAGTAGCACCGGTACAACCCAATGAGGATACAGGTGTAACTACATAGGTGGCCGTAAGCTGCCCAGCGGTGAGGTTGCGAAGCCTTTCAGCGATATTGCCGCTGCCGGTTCCAGCTGTTACTTGCGTGAGCCCTGGCGGCAAAGGGTCCCTCACCCATGTGAAAGTATTACCAACCAAACCGTTGGTGATATTGTCTGCGCTGAGGTTGAAGGCAACATTGGAACACTGGGCCGGGCGCGTAATGTTTGCGCCGACAGGAAGAGGATTAATGGTTATGATTACCTCCCGTGCGGCAACGGGTTGTGTGCTGTTGCAACCTGCGCCACTTTGCGCCGAAATGGTATAGGTAGCAGTGATTGGCGCGGCCGAGTTGTTAACAAATACGTCGTTGATGTGAATCGTTCCTGGCGCGCCCATAGGAATGAGTCCCGCCGAGGCGCTTCCCTGAACGGAGGCATCCGACATTGTGGGGGCCGCCCAACTAAATCTTGTACCTGCTGGCAGGTTCAGGGGTGTTAACTTAATCTCATATTGAGCAGCTACGCCTGCGCAGATGGTCTTTGGCAACAAACTCAGTACCGGCTCCGCATTGACGGTAACCGCGATGATTGTAGGTGTTCCTGGACAGAAACTCGCTCCCGGGCCAATCGGTGTGACCTGATAGCTGATGGACGCGGGAATACCTGACGTGTTGACCGGCGTTTGGTTGATGTCCAGAACCCCGTTGGCGAAATCACTGACATTGACTCCAGTAATAGTCCCAGAGATACTTAACACAACCCAATTGAACGTGGATCCGGGGATGGTTGCACTCAGGCTAACCCCTGTGTTGACATTCGCCCCACTGCAAATCGGATTGACGGTTGTGGAGATTACCGGACGCGTGGCCACCGTAACCGGGAAAGGCGCAGCAGGGGGAGACAAACAGGTGCCATTTGATTCAACCACTGAAACGTTGCCGCTGATGGTGCCCATTTGCACTGTGATCGCGTTGGCTGTTACTGGCAGTGAAGTGATCACCGCTCCGACAGGAAGGGTCCAACTATAGGTTGAACCCGCTGTGAACGGCACCGAATAGTTGGCAGTAGCGTTTTCACAAACGAGGGCATCACCTGTAATGACAGAAGCCGCAGGTGCAGCTAGTACATGCACCATCATGGTAACCGGGTTACCCGGGCATCCATTGAGTGTTTCAGTAACCGTAATCGGTATCCCTCCATTATAAAGTGAACCTGCGGGCGGTTCGGTGGGGTTCGGGAAACGCATTACAAGAATGTTGGCCGAAGCAGTCACCGTTACGAACTCGCCTGGATAGGAGACTGGCGGAATTGTCCAACTAAAGCTTGATCCTGGATTTATCAGGTCATCTGTCTGGAACAGAATCGAAGAGCCGCTTGCGCAAATGTTATAGGTAGCCGGCGACGTTGCAACTGTGGAAATCGTGGTGCCGGTACCATCCTTGATCTGGTTGTCGAAGGGCATCGGCCTCACCGTGTAAATGGCGCTGGCGGAGTTGATACAACCAGTTGCATTCGTTACCACGCGTGCAAAAAGATCTTCTCCGTTTGTTACCTGGTACTGCTGATCCTGTCCAAAAGCTGGTCCAGGGGCAATTGGATTTGAGAAGACTCTTGTTCCTGGATTGTAATCCTGGAACCATGTTATGGTAACAGTAACACCTGCGCCGGCATTAATTGCAGTGTTGAGCGAAGTGAGGTTAACGACTTGTTGGTTGCCTCCGGGAACCGCTGAGCATACCGACGGCGTCTGATTGACAATCGTTGGCAGCGGATTGACCGTGAGTGTACTGACACTGCTGGTAACTGTACATGAACCGGTAGTGGTCAGTATCACCCGGTATTGATTTGAGTTCATCGCCACCTGAACATTTGACATCGACAGCGTGTTGGCTGTCGCCCCGGCGTATGTTACGCCACCAAAGGTTCCATTGGCAATATTTGTAAATGGACCAGCGCCAATCCTCTCCTGCCACTGGAAAGTAAGACCTGGTCCGGTAGCGGTGATGGCAATAGTGACGTTAAGATCAGTAGCGCATGATACAGTATTGGCCGGCGGTTGAGCCGTAACATTGGCCTGGGCGTTGATTGGTACTGTAATCGTAAAATTGTTACCAACGCAACTACCGGTAACAGAAGTTGGAGTAACTGTGAACACCGCATTCAGCGAGCCAGCCGTGGTGTTGGTCAAGGTACCTGTTACGTTGCCTGCTCCACCTGCAACGCCACCCGTGAGGCCAGGATCGTACACTGCAGTCCAGGTAAAAGTGCTGGGCACACTGTTGCCACCTGCGGCATTGATACCGACAGTCTGTGGATTAAATGAGAACGCCGACCCCGAGCAGACAGCCGTCATCGTTTGGTTGAGCGAAACGGGCTGTGGGTTGATAGGAACAGTGAATGTGAAAGTATTGCCAAGACAGTTACCGGTAGTGGCTCGCGGAGTAATTGTATAGGTCGCGTTTAATGCGCCGCCGGTCAAGTTCTGTAGCGTCTCGGCAACGTTTCCAGTACCCGTACCTGCAACAACCACAGTCAGCCCTGGATCATAGACTACCGTCCAGGTGAATCCACTAAGTACGCTGTTTCCCCCGGCGGCATTGACGCCAAGTGTCTGCGGGTTGAATGAGAATGCAACATTCGAACAAGTGGCAGTCATGGGCTTGTTCGTTGATACCGGCTGTGGATTCACCGGCTGTGTGATCGTGTAGTTAGGCCCTACACAAGTCCCTACCACGGATGTCGGAGTAACAGTGAAGACGGCGCTGAGCGCACCCCCGGTAAGATTCACAAGCGGCCCCGTATTGATGTTTCCTGCTCCACTGGCAGCTCCACCCGTCAATCCCCCGGGGTAGGCAGCAGTCCAGGCAAAAGTGCTCGCAACTCCATTCGTGATATTTAAAGCCGGGTTGATGTTGATAGTTGTCTGAGAGCAGACATCCGCCGCCATTGAATTGTTGGCTACAGGAAATGGATTGACCACGACAGTTTGTGGATTCCCCGCGGGAGCTCCCACCAGCGGGTTTCCGCACGCATCGCTCACAAATGTCACGTTGTAGTCAATGGATCCAACAGCAGTGGTCGGCACAGGAATATTGCTTCCACTCACGTAGGCGGGAAGGTTGATGACCGGTCCTGCACTTGGTGTAACTGTTACCTGGTAGGGTGACACACCTCCGGTTATTGTAAGCGTCAGGTTCTTTGGTTGGTTGAGACATACCGGGCTACCACCGGCAAAAGTTGCGCTCGTAGGTACAGAGCCTACGGTGACCACGACCCCGCCCGCAGGCAGCAACGAAAGCGCCGGGCAACCATTAGAATCGGTCACTGACGTGAGCACATAAGTGGTGGTTACAGCTGGTGAGACAACGATGTTGTTGCCAGAGATATAACCTACAACGGGAGCTTGAGGCACGCCATTGGCCGTGTAGTTTACGGTGTAGGGAGAGGCTCCTGCCCCGCCGGCGATTGTTACCGTGAGATTAGTCGATGCCAAAGGGCAGATGTTGGCGGTTCCTGCAAGTGTGGCAGATGCCGGGTTACTGATTGTAACTACCGGTGTACCGCTAATTGTGCCAGCCGCACAACCGTTGGCATCTGTAACGGAAGTGAGCGCGTAAGTAGTTGTTGCAGCTGGTGAGACCGAGATATTAGATCCGGAAATGTACCCAGCTATCGGCGCCTGCGGCGTGCCATTGGCTGTATAGTTGATGGTGTACGGCGAGGCACCGCCTACGATGGTGACCGTAAGGTTGGTATTGTTTCCCTGGCAGATAGTGGCACCGCCAGCCAGCGTGGCTGAAGTAGGATTGGCATTTACAACAATGACCAGTGTTGTAGAGAGGACTTGTGCACACACGCCATTGCCGACAACAACGCGATATGTATAGGTGCCAGACAGTGCAGGCACTTCTGAATAGGTCGACAGCGTATTGGCTATCGGGTTAAATCCAAGACCATTCCGATCCACCTCCCACCGTATGATAGTACCGGAGAATGCGGCAAGGGTCATCACCCCGGTTGAAGAACCAAGGCAGATTGGCGTCGTTCCTCCTCCCAGGGTTCCACCAAGGGGTCTTAGGTCAACGTTAAAATTGAACGTTCCATTGGCCGATGCACAATCCCTGTTGTCTGTAGTAAGGACAGTATACTTACGGAGCGCCCGCACCTGCTTGGCTCCAGTAGCCGGCGCTGCAATATCCAATGTCATATTCTGAGATGTTGGACCAGCAGGGTTGATCGTCAGGTTTGTGCCAAGGGCGCCGGCACCAAGGGACCATGTATAATTCCAGGCACCTCCGAGGGGATTAACGGCCGGAGCGACAGTCGTTGTGAAGGGCACTCCGTTGGTGTTTGAACAAATCGGGAAGGAGGCTGGAGAGGTAATTGTTGGTACGGCGAGGGTCTCCCGTTTGACAATCCTGACTTCAACGGGGTCACTCAAGCAGTTGTTCGGCGCAACACCCGTGCGGTAGCGTACCCAGGTGGAATATGTGTCGCCAGCCGCCGGTCCAGCGTCCGGTATAGGTCCGGTACCTCCCGATGCTATTGTAATTGTTTCTATCGGGCGAAGGAATCTGGATTGTGTTCCGTAGTCATTAACGATCGCACTGACATCTGCCGTCGCATTCGCCAGTGTGGTGTACCACTTGATTTCTGTATTGGCAACTGCATTTATTTCGAAGCACTTGGTGCAGGCCATCGGCACACCTGGCCCGGCAGGAGTTGCTCCACCCGACATCACCTCATTTTGGCAGAAGTTTTTATTGACCGCTGTGGCCGGCACTGGCTTGGCGATGATCTCTACATACTGAGTGGAAAGTAATCTTGGAGGTGTAACGGCCCCGCCAGCGCCATCATAGGCGTTACAAACGTTCCAATACTGAAGTTCGACATAGAAGCGCTGACCTACTGCATGTCCCGCTGTTGAGGAGGTGGTAATTAACTCCATGTTGCCCGCCGGAGTGGTCACAGACGCCGGTCTAGTTACAACACCGAATGCATCCGGAACCCCATACGGGTTTGAACCTGTCTTATTAATGTATCCACCGTCGGCAACGTGGGCAGGCAGCAATGCTCCGGCTCCGTCGGTTACCGCAACGCCACCCACTACCACATTGGGGAGGTTTGTGCCGGCAATCCCGTAGCGTACCCGTATCCAACGCGTGTCGTTGTTATTAGGCAATGCGCCAGGTGCTGCGGCGTCGTCAACACAGTTGAGATCCGTGTTGTCAACAAACCGCATATTCACATTCGAACCAAGGCAAACCCTGTCAGAGTTGGCAACGAACGGGTTGACAACCATGGTACCGTCGCCAGGACCATTCTCAGTGTTCCACGTTGTGTAGATTACGTTTTGAGCCGCATTAAAAGGCGCACATCCAAAACCACCTCCTGGCGGAACCGGCAATTGTCCGCCACCGTTGGCCCGCAGTCGCCAAAGGGATGTATATCCGCAAACGGCGCCTACAATGGCCTGCGTATACGTGAAGGGATCGGGCCCTGCATCTGAGGTGAGATACTGAAACGAAGCGTTTCCTGAGTGCGCCGCTGCCACACCAGCCGCTGTTGATTCAAAAGTTGACAGAATGGAAGTTTGACCAACCGGACCCCAGTCCACACGGGTTTGCAGAGGAAATCCTGTTCCAGCCAATCCCCAGTTCGATGAGTTTCGGGCAGCCAGCTTGACGCTGAATACCATTTTGGTTGCAGGGTTCACAGGTACGCACGGGGGGTCCGTACCGATAAGCGCCTGGAAGTTGAAGTCGGCGCAGATAATTATCCGGTTATTGACAGAGTTGGTAAACCCGAAAGCATTCGCAGAAGCGCTTCCGACCCAGCTTAACTGCACCGTTTGGCCAACACTGACTGCCGAGGCAATCGTCACAAGGGTCGTGGCTCCCACCGAGATCGCCGATATGACGGCAACTGGGATGGCTCCCGGGTTAAATCGGGCTGTAAAGCCGGCCGCCGGAGGCAACGGAGCGCCAACAACACCATTCCATGTTACAGTAATCTGCGCCTGGTTGTCTGCGTTGTGGTTGATGGCGGTCATAGTAACCTGACCAACCGCCTGCGCGTGGGCAAGGAGAAGGAAGACAACAGGAAGAAGAAGACTATAGACGGACCTTAGTGGGCCTAGTTTCATGAGGAGGGTTGACGGCTACTACAAATTATCTATTTATCCACCCCTGCTTGAGATTGTAACCTGTGGGTTCATTTGGGATTAATCTGCCAACTCAAAGGCTCAATTTAAAATAAATTCCGTGGATGCCCCCTCCAAAACCCAAATAATCTACCTTTGCGGGCGAAATTTCGACCCCGTATGCCCACCTCAGCAAAGTACATATTCGTCACTGGCGGGGTGACCTCCTCCCTTGGAAAAGGCATCATATCTGCCTCACTGGGAATGCTGCTTCAGGCACGGGGCTTCTCGGTTACCATACAGAAATTCGACCCCTATATAAACATTGACCCGGGTACGCTTAATCCCTATGAACACGGGGAATGCTTTGTAACAGATGACGGGGCGGAGACCGACCTGGACCTGGGGCACTACGAACGATTCCTCAATACCCGTACCAGCCAGGCAAACAATATCACCACGGGACGCATATATAATAATGTAATCACCCGCGAGCGAAAAGGTGAGTTCCTGGGAAAAACCGTCCAGGTAATTCCACACATCACCGACGAGATCAAGCGCAACATCCTTTTGCTGGGCGGAAACGGTAAGTACGACTTTATCATCACTGAGATCGGCGGTTCGGTGGGGGACATAGAATCTCTTCCATTCATTGAAGCTGTGCGCCAGGTTCGCTGGGAGCTTGGACCCAACCACTCCCTGGTTATCCATCTGACTCTTATCCCCTACCTGAAAGCAGCCAAAGAACTCAAGACCAAACCAACGCAGCACTCTGTCAAGAAGCTATTGGAAGAGGGAGTTCAGCCCGACATTCTCGTTTGCCGGACCGAGTTGCCGCTCCCGATGGACATTCGCAAAAAAGTAGGACTCTTCTGCAACGTACAACTCAACTCGGTTATCGAGGCAATCGATGCTGACACGATATACGACGTACCGTTGCTGATGAGGAAAGAGAAGCTTGATGAGCGGGTCTTGTCGAAGCTAAAGGTTACACCCCGCCAGGAGCCTGATCTCGAAGAGTGGAAGAATTTCCTCGGCAAACTCAGGAATCCTGCCGATGAGATCAGGGTGGGGCTTGTTGGAAAGTACGTCTCGCTCCCTGACGCCTATAAATCAATTGCAGAAGCCTTTATCCACGGCGGCGCCGCCAACGACTGTAAAGTCAATGTGCAGTGGATTTCATCAGAAGACATCACATCCGAAAATGTAGCCGACATCCTGAGTGGCCTTCACGGAATACTTGTCGCCCCGGGGTTCGGAGAACGCGGGTTGGAAGGAAAGATCGAGGCCATACGACACGTGCGCGAAAACAAGATTCCATTCTTCGGGATTTGCCTGGGCATGCAGTGTGCTGTGGTGGAATTCAGCCGCCATGTGATCAACCTCGCAGCAAGCACCACCGAGCTGGACGCGAAAACGAAGCACCCGGTTATCGACATGATGGAAGATCAGAAGAAAATTACAACAAAAGGCGGGACCATGCGCCTGGGGTCGTATGATTGCAAACTGAAGAAAGGCACCAAGGCTGCTGTGGCCTACGATTCACTCCTGGTCAAAGAACGTCATCGCCATCGCTACGAATTCAACAACAAATATCTTGATCAGATCGAAGAGGCTGGTCTCAAAGCTGTGGGAGTTAACCCCGAAAGCGGTCTCGTTGAGGTTGTGGAACTGAAGGACCATCCATGGTTCGTCGGGGTTCAGTTTCACCCGGAATTAAAGAGCACTGTTCTTGGCCCGCATCCCTTGTTTGTTAAATTCATTGAGGCGGCAATCGCCTACAAAAAACTGAATCCCTGACCGTAAGCATTTTTTATGGATCGTAATTCCGCCATTGGGCTTGTACTGATCGCCATTCTTCTTTGGGTTTACTTTGCCTGGTTTGCGCCTCAGCCACCCGTTGAACCCCCGCTGCAGGGTGGTCAGCCCGCAGATACGCTTCGGCGTGGCCTTGAGTGGATCCGCGAAAAGAAACCGGGCGACACTCTTGCGTTGCTCACTGCGCCTGTCGTGGAAGAGCATTTGATACGCATTGAAACCGCCGACCTGATCCTCACTTTCACCAGCAAGGGCGGTATCCTAAAAGAAGTTGAGCTTAAACACTACAAGACTTACTACCAAAAGCCACTCCTGCTCGTCTCGGCCAAATCCAATGCGTTTCAGCTGGGTGCCGTGATCGCCGGGAAGGATACCGACTTGTACACACTCGATTATACAGCGGAAAGAAGTAACTCAGGCGACACAACGGTTCTGTCGTACACGACGGCGCTTGGTGAAGGTAAGTACTTCCGCAATGTTTATCGCATCGCGGCATCCGGTTACTCGCTGAAATATATTATTGAAACCAGGGGGCTTGAGAATTCCTTAAACGGCGAAAGCCTGACATTTTCCTGGGCCGACTTCATTCCAGTCCAGGAGAAAGACCTTACCGACAGCCGCACAAAAACGACGGTTAACTACTTCACGGCATCCGGCAGCTTCGACGGCCTGAGCGACACATCCATGGAGCCGGAGTCTGAGACACTCTCGGAACCCATCAAATGGATTGGTATCAGGCAGAAGTTTTTCGTGAGCGCAATTGTCGCCGACAAATTCTTCAGCAGCGGGGAAATCGCTACACGGGTCAACATGGCCGACACTTCCGTTGTTAAGAAGGCAAACGTTCTCATACGCATACCCAGGGCTGACCTGGCGGCGGGCGCTGCTGGATTCACGTATTTCTTTGGACCCACCGACTACAAGATTCTCTCCGGCGTTACACCGGCATTCGAAGAGAATCTTTACATCGGCTGGCCTCCGGTCTCCTGGGTCAATCGCTTTCTGATCATTCCTATCTTCCATTTCCTCGAGAAGTTCATCGCAAACTACGGCATCATCATCATCATCCTTGTCATCATTGTCAAGCTGCTGCTCGCCCCGTTGTCCTACAGCTCGTATCTCGGAATGGCCAAGATGCGGCTACTGAAACCTGAGCTGGACCTTATCAAGGAAAAGAACGGGGACAACATGGCACAGACACAGCAGGACCAGATGAAGCTGTATCAACAGGCCGGTGTGAACCCCTTCAGTGGCTGCATCCCGCTCCTGCTGCAGATGCCGATCCTGTTTGCCATGTTCTACTTCTTCCCGGTTTCAGTCGAGTTGCGGCAAAAGGCGTTCCTCTGGGCAGATGACCTTTCCACTTATGATTCTATCGCAACGCTGCCTTTTACGATCCCTTTTTATGGCAGCCACATCAGTCTGTTCGTGTTGTTGATGACCGCTTCAACACTGGTTTATCAATGGCAAAACAACCAGCTCACTTCGGTGACCGGTCCGATGAAGTCGCTGTCTTACATCATGCCTGTGGTATTCATGTTCGTATTGAACTCGTTTTCAGCGGGTTTGAGCTTCTACTACTTCGTGTCTAATCTCGTGACTTTCGCCCAGCAGGCCATCATCAAGCGGTTTGTTGACGAAGACAAGATTAAAGCAGTGATGGACGATCACAAGAAGAAGATGCTTTCAGGTACAGGCACCAAGTCCAAGTTCATGGCAAAGCTTGAAGATGCCATGAAGGCAAGTGAAGAGGCAAGGAAGGCCAATGAGGAGGCAAGGAAACGAAGGAAGTAATCTGAAGATTTGAGCATTTGAAAATGGGGTTGTCGCGAATTGACTAATTTGAACACTCGTAAGAAGAGAACTTGGGAAAGATCATAGCAATTGCTAATCAAAAAGGTGGTGTAGGTAAGACCACTACCGCAATTAACCTGGCGGCGAGCCTGGCGGTACTTGAGAAGAAAACACTGCTATTGGATGCTGACCCGCAAGCCAATTCCACTTCCGGATTGGGAATTGATCCAAAGTCCGTTAAACTCAGCATCTATGAATGCATGGTTGACGGCGGCAATGTTCACGAAGCGATCATTCAGAACGATCTGAAGTATCTCAGCGTCCTTCCATCCCATATCGACCTGGTTGGGGCCGAAGTAGAAATGGTGAACATTGACCATCGCGAAGAAAGGATGCGCAATGCGCTCAGCGGGATCAAAGACGAATACGATTTTATCATCATCGACTGCTCGCCATCGCTGGGATTAATTACAATAAACGCCCTGACAGCGGCCGATGCACTGATCATCCCCGTGCAGTGCGAGTATTTTGCGCTTGAGGGGCTTGGAAAGCTTCTCAATACGATCAAGATCATACAAACACGACTCAACCCGCAGCTTGAAATCGAGGGCATCCTCCTCACGCTCTATGATTCTCGTACCTCGTTGGGTAACCAGGTGGTGGAAGAGGTCAGGATGCACTTCAAGAACATTTCATTTAAAACCATCATACCCCGCAACATCAAATTGAGCGAATCCCCGAGTTTCGGTTTACCGGTGATCGTTCACGACGCAGATAGCAAGGGGGCGGTTGCTTACCTTAACCTGGCCCACGAAGTCATCGACAAAAACGGCTTGAACAAATGACAAAGAAGAAGGGTCTTGGCCGTGGTCTCAGCGCATTGCTGAGTGATACACCGGAAACGTCCAGGTTCGAAGAGGCTGCCATCTCTCACGGTGGAGGGCTGAACGAAATTCCCATTTCTGAAATAGAAGCCAACCCCTATCAACCGCGCAAGGACTTTGCGGCTGAAGCGCTACAGGAACTTGTAGACTCAGTCAGGATTCATGGCATTATTCAGCCGGTAACCGTCAGGAGGTTGTCGCGAAACCAATTCCAACTTATTTCCGGAGAGCGACGTTATCATGCTGCACGGAAGGCTGGTCTAAAAACGATACCTGCATACGTTCGGTCGGCAGACGACCAGCAAATGCTGGAAATGGCGCTCGTCGAAAACATCCAGCGCGAAAACCTCAACCCTATAGAAATCGCTCTGAGTTATCAACGTCTGCTCACCGAGTGCAACCTCAAACAAGAACAGCTGGCAGAACGATTGGGCAAGAACCGGAGTACAGTAACCAACTACCTTAGGCTGCTGAAACTTCCCCCTGCCATCCAGATTGCCTTGCGCGATCTCAAGCTTAGCATGGGGCACGCACGCGCAATCATCAATATCGAGAACCCGGATATCCAACTCGTTATATTCAGGCGTATTCTTTCCGACGACCTGTCTGTTCGACAGGTCGAGGAATTTGCCCGGAGCCTCTCCAAACAAAAGCACAAGAAACAGGCTGTCAGGCCCGCCAACAGAGAGATCTCTCAACTCCAGGGCAAGCTATGCTCGCATTTTGGCACGAAAGTTACTGTAAAGAGCGACGGTAAGAGGGGAGAGATCAAAATCCCCTTTCTTTCCATACAGGACCTTAACCGGATCCTCGATCTGCTCAAACTGTAACCATGCGCACAAGCATCATCCTGGCTTTCCTGTTGATCACTGGGCCGGCTCCGGCACAGAAAGTGCAAGTCATGCATGATACTACCCGCACTGGAGCCGATTCGGTAGTCCTCATACAAAGAGGAAAAGTAATTACCGCGGATGAATACACCGCCAGGTACGTGCCGCGCAAAGCCATGCTCTATTCAGCCGTGATGCCCGGCATGGGGCAGGTTTACAACAAGAAATACTGGAAACTGCCAATCGTGTATGGCGGTTTCTACATGCTCACCTATGTAGCATTCGCGTATAATGATCTGTACAATGAGTACAAGCAGGAACTCTACGGAGTTGTCCGCGACCCATCTTTTACTCCTCCAAGCGGATATACTGAAGAGCAGCTGCGCGCGGTTACGGATTTCTACAGGCGTCAGCGGGACTTCTTCCTGGTACTGGACGGATTATGGTACTTGTTGCAGATGGTGGACGCACATGTTGACGCCCACCTGCGTGAGTTCGATCTGAATCCGCAACTCAAAGTAAGTCTTGGGCCCAGCTTGCAGCAGCATCCGCTTTACGGTCAGGCTGCCGGACTCGGCATCACCGTGAAATTCTGACAATGAACATCTTGCTGATCGGCTATGGGAAGATGGGTAAGGCCATCGAACCAATTGCACGCCAACGCTCGCATCATGTATCGATCCTGGATCCTTCCGCAGGCCAGACTTTCAATTTTTCCACTCCCATGGATGTTGCCGTCGAATTCACAACGCCAGAAGCGGCACCTGGGAACATTTGCATGTGCCTTGACCGGGGCATTCCGGTATTGTCGGGTACTACAGGTTGGCTAAACCGGAAGAAAGAGGTTGACGACTACTGCAGGAAGAAGAGCGGAACCTTCTTCCATGCTTCAAACTTCAGCCTGGGTGTAAATCTACTCTTCCGTTTAAATGAGCATCTCGCACAAATGATACACAAGGTCGGCGGCTACGACGTATCCATTGACGAAACCCATCACACGCAGAAGAAGGATGCGCCGAGCGGAACTGCCATAACACTGGCTGAAGGAATACTGAGACAACTGCCGTCCAAAAAACAATGGAGAAATCGTGAAACCCAGGACCCCACCGACCTCGTAATACGGTCGTTCCGGGTTGACCCTGCCCCGGGAACGCATGCGGTCAGCTACCACTCTGAGGTTGACGACCTGGAGATACGCCATACAGCACATTCGCGAGAAGGTTTTGCCCGCGGCGCGGTATCCGTGGCCGAATGGCTTCCTGCACATCGCGGCGTGCTGGGTATGAATGACTTCCTCCAGTTCTGACCCTTCGGCAAGCTTTCCATGGGAGTCCTTCGGACATGGCAGGCAGCTCAGGGAGAACTTCGGAAATTTTTACTTTTATTTGCGGGACTTTTTTTGACCATAAACCCTCATGAACTGGAAGTTTTGGAAATCTGCCGATCAGAAATCGGCGCCGCCCATCAAGAAATCATTTTGGCGAGAGTGGTTTGATGCCATCACCTTTGCCGTGATTGCTGCAACCCTGATCCGCTGGCTGATCATGGAGGCGTATGTCATACCCACCCCCTCTATGGAAAACTCGATGCTGGTAGGTGACTACCTCTTCGTCAGCAAATTCCATTATGGAACGCGTACACCGAAGACGCCGCTGCAGATTCCGCTCACTCACCAGAAAATCTGGTTCACGGAGATTCCTTCTTACCTTGACTGGATCCAACTGCCGCAATATCGGCTTCCAGGTTTTTCATCTGTCAAACGGGGCGACGTCGTTGTTTTCAATGTCCCTGCCCGGGAGGAGAATGAGAACAAAGACTACCCGGTAGACTTGAAGACAAACTACATCAAGCGTTGCATGGCGATTCCGGGTGATGTGCTCTCCGTGCAAAACAAACAGGTTTTCATCAATGGTGAACCTGCAGCCAACCCGCCACATTCGGAGTTTAGCTACCTGGTGTACACACGAGATGAAATCAGCTTTCGCAACCTTGAAAAGCTGGAGTTGGACCCTGACGACATTAACCCCCAGGGACGAACAGAAGACAACCAGGTTGTGTACCGTGCATTCCTTACAGAAAGCAAGGTGAAAGAATTGAGATCGCTGCCCTATGTAACGGCTGTGACAGAAGATTACCGCATGCAACAGGGGCCCGATCCCCTGATTTTCCCAAAATCAAAAAGAACAGCGTGGAATGCCGACTACTATGGCCCAATCACCGTTCCGAAGAAGGGCATGACCATTGAAGTGACCGATTCTACATTGTCCCTTTACGGCGAGACGATTTCATTGTACGATCACAACGATGCTGCAGAAATCAAAGAGGGTAAGCTCCTCATAGACGGCCAGGAGGTAAAGCAGTACACATTTAAACAGGATTACTATTTCATGATGGGCGATAACCGTCATAATTCGCGCGACTCCCGTTATTGGGGATTCGTGCCGGACGACCATATTGTTGGCAAAGGATTCTTTATCTGGCTGTCAATCGACAAATACAAGGGCTTCTTCAGCAAAATCCGCTGGAGCAGATTCTTCAACCTTATCCGGTGAGTTTCCCGGTGCCAGTAATCCAGGCTGAACGAATTTGCGCCTGTTGGTTTGACTCTAAAGTCAATCGCGATTTATTTACCCGCCTTCAAATGCGTTGCTAAACCATTGAGGTAAAACAGCAATTGTGGTTTAAGGGTGTGCTTACCAATCCACTTCCACTTCACCCATGCTACGAAGGTATTCGTTGGCTTTGCTAAAGTGTTTGTTCCCAAAGAAACCGCGTTCAGCTGAGAATGGTGATGGATGGGGTGACGAAAGGACCAGGTGCCGTGACTTGTCGATAAGATCGCCTTTCCTCTGCGCGAATGCGCCCCATAACAAGAAGACCACTCCAGATTTCTCATTGGAGACCAGCCTGATAGCGCTGTCAGTAAAGACCTCCCATCCTTTTCCCTGGTGTGAACCGGGAGCTCCTTCGCGAACAGTAAGTGTTGCATTGAGTAGAAGGACGCCTTGCCTCGCCCAGCGCTCAAGGTTTCCCGACTGAGGAATCGGCTTTCCCAGGTCCTGATGAATCTCCTTGAAGATATTCACCAGCGATGGCGGCATTCGAACCCCATCGCGAACCGAGAAACAAAGACCATTGGCCTGACCGGGGCCATGGTAAGGATCCTGACCTAGTATAACCACTTTCACCTGGTCAAACGAACAAGCATCAAAGGCAGCAAAAATCTCACGACCAGGCGGGTATACAGCCTGTGTCGCGTATTCCTTTTTCACAAAATCTGTAAGTTCGAGGAAATAAGTCTTGTCAAACTCTTGCCCAAGGCGTTCTTTCCAGGATGCTTCAATGCGGACTTCTGTTGACATAGCGTCCAAGTAAGGCTTTTAACCGCAAAAATTGATACTTTTGGACGGATGGTCACCGAAATTACTAAAGGCATCAAGGTTACTGTTGAGACAGAGTACCAGCCATCGTACTCAAGTCCAGGCCAATATCACTATGTGTTCACCTACAGGATAACCATAGAGAACGGGAGTGATTTCACCATTCAACTTCGACGACGCCGGTGGCTCATCTATGATGCGGGGTTCCTGCCTCGAGAAGTGGAGGGAGAAGGAGTTGTAGGTCAACAGCCTGTGTTGGAGCCGGGAGAGTCGCACGCTTATGTTTCTGGCTGCAACCTCAAATCAGGAATCGGAAAGATGGTTGGCTCATACCTGATGGAGAAGATTGTTGATGGGACAACCTTTTCAGTTAACATCCCTGAGTTTAATATGTTGGCCCCTATGAGGCTGAACTAGGATAAATGGAACCCCCTCTCTGTGGCTTCTTATCACCAGGCAAAATCACTTGTTAGCCATTGGCTCCTTGAGGTTGACGATCATTCGATCCACTCGCCTTTCTTTTACGACCTGTACACGAAGCTGATCAACAGGAAACGGTCTGACGTTCTCCCGGCACTTGAAGATCTGCGGCGGGACCTTGAAGCCAACCGCACGATACTTTCTGTCGAGGATTTTGGCACGGGGGCCCAGAAGCCTCAAAAAAGAACGATCAGGGAAATTGCGCAGAGTAGTCTAACGCCGGAGAAATGGGCGCTGTTCTACCACGATCTGGTGCATTATACCAAAGCAATGCGCGTTGTTGAGCTCGGGACATCGCTGGGGCTTACTACCCTTTTCCTGGCTCACAAGAAGGAAGCGCACATTTACACTTTCGAAGGGTGTCATGACATAGCAAATGTTGCACTGACAAATTTTGAATGGGCAAACCGCAAAAACATCACCCTCATCGAAGGACCTCTGGAAAAAACACTCCATCGCTTCCTTGAACCCACGGACAAAATCGATTTTGTACTAATGGATGCTAATCACCGCTACGTCCCTACCCTCGAGTACTACAGGATGCTTACACGTCGCTTGAAGTCATCAGGGGTGATGGTGATTGACGACATTCACAGGTCTGAGGAAATGGAAAAAGCGTGGAAAGAAATAAAAACCGATACGCTGGTTTATGGGAGCGTAGACCTTTATCGATGCGGAATACTGTTCTTCGACCCATCTCTCAACAAACAGCACTACATCTGGTCGTTGAGATGAAACCTACTATTTTTGCAGGACATCATGGAGACAAACGAAGCCCCGCAGCCTCAAAAGCGCAGCAGATCCGCCATCATCATTGGCTTGCTAGCCATTCTTGTGATCATTCAAAGCGTCAAGATCTTCTTCGACTATTCTGACAAGAAAGAGCTTACCGAGCAGAAAGTAGAGGTAGAAGAAGACCTTGCGGGAACCATGCAGCGGCTAAAGGAGATCCAGGCTGAGCTGGAGGTGAAAATCAAGGAAATTGACAACCTGGGCGGAGATGTCAGGGACTTGAAGAAGGCTAAAGCCGAGGTCGATGCCCAGCTAAAAAGGAATGTAGCCAGGAGTTCCAAGGCGATCAAAGAACTCAAGGATCGCGTAGAAGGATATGAAGAGCTGCTGCAGCTGAAAGATGAAGAGATCCAGAAGTTGAAGGCGAGCAACCAATCGTTATATACAGAGAATCGGGAACTCAAGACGGAGAAAAATGCAATGAATGACTCCATCAATCGATTGGCCACGGCAAAGGATCAGTTGGCTGAAAAAGTGGCCGTAGCGAGTCAGTTGAAGGCGGAGAATGTCGAGGTCAAATCTTTAAACTCCAGGGGAAAAGAGCGCGAGCCTCCATTCCGGGCGCGACAATTGGAGAAGCTCAAAGTAGACTTCAACCTGGCCGAAAACAAAGTGGCGCCTATTGAGGGGAAGAAGATCATGATCCGGGTGATAGACGAAAACGGGCACGTCATCTTCGACGTGGCCAAGGGTTCAGGTACCTTCATCTATAAGAACAAGGAGGAATTCTACACAGCCTCCCAGGAAATCCTCTTTGACAATACCCGCCAGAAACTCTCCTTTGTATACGATAAAGGCTCGGAGTATGCAGCGGGAACTTATACTGTCGAACTCTACGCCCAGGACTACGAGATTGGGAGGGTGCAGTTTATAGTAAAGTAGATCCAAAGGGCCTGAGGGCCTGAGTACCTGAGGACCTGAGTGGCGGCGACACCGATGAGAATCGCCAGAAGCCAGTCGCCAGGAGCCGGGAGCTCTGACAGCCCAAAAAAATGGCCCAGGCAGTCTTTTTAAGTGTAAATGCCGGAAATTGCACCAGATTCCCTACATTTGCAGCCTTATTTCAAAAACCAGTATAATCATGAACAACTACGAAACGGTATTCATTCTAAATCCCGTTTTGTCTGAGGACCAGGCAAAGGATACCGTCGATAAGTTCGTGAAGGTGTTGACCGGCCACAAAGCCAGCATTGTGAATGTTGAGCAGTGGGGACTAAAGAAAATGGCGTATGCCATCCAGAAAAAGTCCACAGGGTTCTACAACCTGATCGAATTTGCGGCGCCCTCCGAAACCATCGCAACCCTCGAGACAGAATACAGAAGGGATGAGTCAGTGATGCGCTTCCTGACAATCAGCCTTGACAAGTTTGCGGTTGAGTACAACAACCGCCGCCGCAAGGGTGAGTTTAACAAAAACAAGGGTGCCAAGGCGCAACAGCCCAAAAGAGAAAGAGAGGAGGCACGCGCATGACCCTCGTAAACGAACCGATCAAGCGGGCTGAGATCAAGCCCAAGTACTGCCGCTTCAAGAAGAACGGCATTCGGTACATCGACTACAAAGACCCTGACTTCCTGATGAAGTTCATCAACGAGCAGGGTAAGATTCTTCCCAGCCGCCTTACCGGCAACAGCTGGAAATACCAGAAGAAAGTCGCACAGGCCATTAAGCGGGCACGCCACCTGGCGTTGTTGCCTTACCTGGGAGATGCATTGAAGTAACCCATACCCGAAACACCATGGAAGTAATTTTGAAACAGGATGTCAGCGGTCTTGGATACAAGAACGACATCGTAAAGGTGAAGGCAGGGTACGGAAGAAACTACCTGATCCCGAACGGCGTGGCACTCGTCGCCACTGAGGCCAACAAGCGTATGATCGCAGAGAACGTACGCCAGATGGCGCACAAAGCTGAACGCATCAAGGGAGATGCTCAGGCACTCGCACAACGCATCGGAGAAATCGTACTCGAACTGAAGACCAAGGCCGGCGAAACCGGCAAGATCTTCGGCGCCATCACCAGTCTGCAAGTTTCTGAGGCGCTTAAGGCCAAAGGTTTCGACGTGGACCGTCGCAAGATTTCGTTCAAGGAGCAGCCCAAGGAGCTGGGCACCTACACCGCCAACCTCGACCTTCACAAGGAAGTGAAGCATGAGGTTAAGGTGAATGTGATTGCAGAGTAAGCCCTCCTATCCTTGATAAAAAAGGCAGCTCCAGGATGGGGCGGCCTTTTTTATTCGAATGGCTAGCCGAGGCTGGTCCCATCGCGCTGATCCGGCCTGGAAACAGAGAAAGCGGCTATCGATTTTATAGGGTGGCATTTGTGCCTTCGGTCAACGTTCGCAGGCCTGGAAACAGATAAAAGCAGCTATCGTTTTTATAGGGTGGCATTTCTACCTTCGGTCAACGTCCGCAGGTGGTACGCGTCAGGAAGACGCGCGCCAGCAGGGTTGTTGAGATTTCTAAATGATCGTCAGTCAAGTCAGTTGCCTAATCACATTTATCTGACAAATCACAGTTCAGAATGTCTTAACCTCCACCTGTCTCACCAACTCCGCGTACCATGCCTCGCCGTACTTCCTGACCAAAGGATCTTTCAAAAACTTATACAACGGTATTTGTAAGGACCGCCCAAGCGTACAGGCATCCGAACATATATGCCAGCGGTTGTAGTTAACCGCCTCAAAATCTTTCTCCCTGGTAATGCGGATCGGATACAGGTGGCACGAAATGGGCTTTCTGAAAGCCACCTTGCCGTCGAGGTAAGCCTCCTCAATCCCGCACTTCAGCCCACCCCTTTCGTCATAGTGCGCATAGGCACATTCTCTTCCTCCGATCGTTGGGGTTGAATAGTCTCCATCTTCGTCTAAAATATAAGGCCCCTGTTCAGCAATAGCCTTTTTGCCTTCTGCTGTAAGATAAGGGGCCACAGCAGATTGTATTTCGTGCATGACGGGCAGTTCGGCCTCTTCAAGAGGTGCACCCAATTCGCCTTCCACGCAGCAAGCGCCCTTGCACTTCTCCAGGTGACAAACAAACTCCACAGTTTTGACCTCATCCGACACCAGCACCTCGCCTATCTTCATCATGGGGCCTTTCTTTTTAGCCTGCTTATTCCCGGTTCGCTAATACACCGAATTGCTGCAATATAACATCATTGTTACATGCTTGTCATATACTCCTCATCGCTGGGCAGATATGGGTCACACCGAAAGCAATCCTTTCACGAGTCAAAATTATCAGGTAAACCGTCAAGCATCATTGGGTAGCCGGGGTTAACTTGCAGGCGATTTTTTGAATGGAGTATTTAGACCACCTCAACCCTCCGCAGCGGGAAGGCGTCATTCACACGGAGGGCCCATGCATGATCATCGCTGGTGCAGGATCGGGAAAAACCCGGGTCCTTACCTACCGCATTGCCCATCTCATCCAGGCCAGGGGCGTTGACCCATTCAATATTATGGCCTTGACTTTCACTAACAAGGCCGCCAAAGAAATGCGCGATCGGATTGAGCGTGTCGTTGGACTGGATGCCAGGAATTTGTGGATGGGCACCTTTCACTCTGTATTTGCCCGGATACTGCGTGCCGAGGCGCACCGACTCGGGTATCCCAACAGCTTTACCATTTACGATACAGACGACTCCAAGACCCTCATCAAACAGGTGGTCAGGGAAATGGGGCTGGACGAAACTCAATACAAGGCCAGTGTGGTCTTCAACAGGATATCAGCGGCTAAGAACAGGTTGATTTCCTGGCAGGAGTACATCTCCAATCCTGTTACTATGGGTGACGATGCCGCCAATATGCGCCCCGAGATCGGGAACATTTTTAAAAACTACTCGCTCCGCTGCTTCAAGTCGGGTGCTATGGATTTCGACGACCTCTTGTTCAATACCGACAAGCTGTTCAAGGAACACCTGGAGGTTCTTAACAAGTACCAGCACCGTATCCAGTACATCCTTGTGGATGAGTTCCAGGACACAAACCTTTGCCAATACTTCATTATCCGTAAGCTATCTTCTGTTCGGCAGAACATTGCGGTAGTGGGAGACGATGCGCAAAGCATTTACGCCTTCCGCGGCGCCGATATCACCAACATTCTCAACTTCGAAAAGGATCATCCTGACCTTCGCATCATCAAACTTGAACAGAACTACCGGTCAACCAAGAACATTGTTGAAGCTGCCAATTCAGTTATTGCCAAGAACAAAGCCCAGTTGCCGAAGGCAATCTGGACCGAAAACGAGGAAGGCAACCTTGTTGAGTTAATCAAAGCTGTTTCAGACAACGAAGAGGGGAAACTCATCGCCACATCCATTTTCGAAGAGAAAATGCAGCACCAGTTGAAGTTTAGTGACTTCACCGTATTGTACCGGACCAACAGTCAGAGCCGGGCCATTGAGGAGGCACTCAGGCGGATGAACATCAAGTACAAAGTCATCGGCGGACTCTCCTTTTACCAGCGAAAAGAAATCAAGGACCTGCTTGCCTACCTGCGGTTTTCACTGAACCAGCAGGATGAAGCCGCTTTCCGTCGCATAATCAATCTGCCGAAGCGCGGCATCGGAGACTCTACAGTTGATAAAATTCTTGTTGCAGCAAATGATCATGCGATAACCATCTGGGAGGTCTTGCAAAACGCCCCGTCATTTATCGGCGGGCGTACTTCCGGCGCTCTGGATGACTTTGTCTCCATGATCAAACGTTTCCAGATGGAAATTGGTCGCCTGGATGCCTATGATGCTGCATCGGAAATTGCCAAGGGTTCCGGATTGTTGAAGGAGTTGTATGCCGACAAAACGGTTGAAGGCCTCAGCCGGTTTGAGAACATCCAGGAATTGCTAAATGCCATCAAGGAATTCACGGACGACCGGGAGCGGATGGACAAAAGCCTGGGGGCATTCCTCCAAGAAGTTTCATTGCTGACCGGCCAGGACGAAGACAAAGACAAGGACCCCGACAAGGTCACATTGATGACCATCCACATGGCGAAGGGTCTCGAGTTCCGGTATGTCTACATAGCAGGCATGGAGGAAGATCTCTTCCCTTCACAGATGATGCTCAGCAGTCGTGCGGAACTGGAAGAGGAACGGCGGTTGTTCTATGTGGCGATCACCCGTGCACAGAAGAGGTTGTTCCTTTCCTACGCGCTAACCCGTTATCGCTTTGGAAGACTAAAGAACTGCGAGCCCAGCCGGTTCCTGGACGATATCAATGCCAACTATGTGAAAGTAAGCACCAAGTACGGCGGACTGCATGCCGAAGCGCCAAACCCGACATATGCCCGGACGTTTGTGTCAAGCATGAATAAAACCATCAGTTCACAGCCTGTGAACCGTCCCAGCAGCTACAAGCCGCCGGCAGACTTCACTCCAAGTGATACCAGCGGTCTGGACGTTGGCATGCGTGTGGAGCATCCCAAGTTTGGCTTTGGCGACGTGGTCAGGATTGACACCACCGGCGCAGACCGCAAGGCGGTGATCGCCTTCACCGATTTTGGCGAGAAAACCTTATTGCTTAGTTTTGCGAAGTTAAAAATCCATCCCCCTACTCCTCTCAATACGACATCATGATCGGAGAATACAACTCTCAGCGGCAGCATATTATCCTCAAAGAATACGGCCGCAACATCCAGAACCTGGTGGCCTATATCCGCACCGTAAAGGACAAGGAAAAGCGAACTGAGCTCGCTTACACACTCATAGAACTCATTAAGCTGCTGAATCCCACAGTGCGCGAATCGGTTGAAAACCCGCAGCGACTTTGGGATGACCTGATGATCATCGCTGACTTTGACCTGGACGTCAGCAACCCATTCAACCCTCCCGACCGCGACATCCTCAGCAAGAAGCCGATGAAGGTTCCCTATCCTCAGACCGATATCCGCTATAAGCACTACGGCAAGAACATTGAACGGTTGGTGCAGGAAGGCATCAAGAAGGAAGACCCAAAAGAGCGTGAAGATGTGATCATCTATCTGGGTCGCCTGATGAAGACATTTTACGGAAACTGGAACAAGGAGACATTGGATGACTCCGTAATCCTGAAAGACATTTCGAATATGTCGAAGGGAAAGTTGACAATGAGCCTCGACAAGGTCCGCGAAGAAAACTTGTTTGATCCGCTCTACCGCGAACGCGGCGGCAACCAGCAACGACCTCAGGGCGACGGCGGCAGGCGTCATCAAGGTCAGCGGCACGGCGGCAAAAATTTCAAGAAGCGCTTCAACCCCCACCGCAGGAGAGACTGATGAGTTCCTTCCGGATCCAGGGCGGCAAGAAACTACGCGGCGAGATCACTCCCCAGGGCGCCAAGAACGAAGCCCTTCAGATTATCTGCGCCACCCTGCTCACTGAAGAACAAGTAACCGTTCACAACGTCCCGGATATTCTGGATGTCAACAAGTTGATCGAGCTCGTGGCCGAGCTGGGCTGCAAGGTCGAGAAACTCAAGGCAGGTTCGTACCGCATCACGGCTTCCGGCATCGGCGTCCGGAACATAGAATCAGAATCATACAAGAAAAAAGCTGCCGCACTCAGGGGTTCCGTGATGCTTCTCGGCCCTATTCTGGCCCGGTTCGGAAAAGCAAGCATTCCAAAACCGGGAGGAGACAAGATTGGCCGTCGCCGCCTGGACACGCACCTGGTGGGCTTTCAGCGTCTCGGCGCCAAATTCAGTTTCGACCCTACCGGAAACATTTTTCAAATTGATGCTTCCGCGTTGAAGGGCTGCGACATGCTGCTCGATGAAGCATCCGTCACGGGCACAGCCAATATCCTGATGGCTGCCGTGCTTGCAAAGGGAAAGACAACGATCTACAATGCTGCCTGTGAACCATATTTACAGCAACTCTGCCACATGCTCAACCGGATGGGAGCAAAAATCGGCGGAGTCGGCTCCAACTTGCTCGTTATAGAAGGCGTGACCAAACTAAGCGGCACGGAACACACGATGTTGCCAGATATGATCGAGATCGGCAGTTTCATCGGCCTTGCTGCGATGACACAATCGGAGGTCACCATCAAGAATTGCCGCATTGACATGCTAGGCCTCATACCTGAAACATTCAGGAGGCTGGGGATTAAAATGGAGTTTCGTGGAGATGATATTTATATTCCAGCCCAAGAGCATCTTGAAATCGAGAATTTCATAGACGGCTCTATTTTGACTATCTCTGACTCACCGTGGCCAGGCTTTACGCCGGACTTGATCAGTGTAGCGCTTGTCGTGGCCACGCAGGCACGGGGAAGCGTGTTGATACACCAGAAGATGTTTGAAAGCAGGCTCTTCTTCGTCGACAAACTGATCGATATGGGCGCGCAGATTATCCTTTGCGACCCGCATCGCGCCAACGTGATTGGGATGGACAGAAAGGTTCCGCTACGTGGCATCAAGATGTCCTCGCCCGATATTCGCGCTGGCGTAGCGCTGCTGATTGCCGCCTTGTCGGCCAGTGGTGAAAGTGAGATTTCGAATGTAGAGCAGATAGACAGAGGGTACCAGAATATTGAGGGAAGGCTGAAGAATCTGGGCGCCAATATTGAGCGGGTCGGCGACCGCTAGCAGGTACATGAAAGTCTGGCTGGCCATATTTGTTCTGTTGCCCGTATCCTTACTCGGGCAAGAGAAGTACCTCCCAGGTTACATTCTTGATAACAATCAAAACAAAAAGTTCGGCAAGATACAGGTTTTGAATCCTGAGCTTTCACATACCAAGTGCAGATACATTCTTGACAATGAATCCAATGTCCGGGAATCATCGCCCGGCGAAATTTCAGGTTATCGGTTTCTCGACGGGAGAGGTTTCGCATCTGTACGCTTGTACAGAGATGGCTCAATGGAGCGATTCTTCATGCAGCAACTGGTTTACCGTGAGTTTGCGCTGTTCAGAATGCAGGATGAGTACTATGTAGCAAAGGGGGACTCCACGCTGACCATGATGACTTTGAAACACCATGAAGCCGAGCTACGGCAGCTATTCGCTGCTTGTTCAGGACTCGCCAATAATTTGAAATTCTTCAGGTTCTCTGAGCGGACACTGAAAGAACTCATTCACGAATTCAATGATTGCTTAGTCAAAGGGCCCTCAACGAATGCTCGCTCTCGCAGTAAAAGCCGTTTTGAATTTGGATTGTATTCAGGTGTGGAATTGACCGCCCTGACCTGCTCGTCAAATGAGCCCACCGCTTGGTTCCTGACTTATAAGCCCTTACCCGAACAATCCATGCAGTATGGAATTCAAGTCAGGTATCATATGCCGTTGCGGGTTACATTGGAAACCGGGTTGGTTATTAAGCCGAAGCATTTCAGGGCAGCCAGGATGAGCAATCAAACCATGAATTCGGCTGAGTTTGAGTTTTCTTACACAGAGTATCAGATTCCTGTTTCCGTTCAATACGCCATTGCCGGCCGGAACTCTTGGTCACTATATGGTGACGTAGGTTTGCTGTTCCCGACCATTTCCGGAGTAACGTCCAGCGGAAGAATAGAGCAAATTGAAGGAGGAATTGTCACGACCACTTTAGGCCAGCCTATCAGCAATGTCTCCAAGAACCTTCAATACAAGGCTGGGTTGTGCTCGTACTTTGCTTTAAGTGAAAAACTGGATGCTTTCCTGAACACCTCAGTATACTTTGGGCAAGGTTCCGTTGAAGTTGCAGACGCGACACCGTACCAAGTGCCCGCGGAGTGGCTGGCACTAAATGTTTCAATTGGAATTGTTTACAGGTGAAGAAATTCTTGACAGATAGCATCCTGGTTCTGTTGCTGTTCCCTGGCATACGATGCCAGGAGGAATTTACTCCAGATCGGCCGCGTGTGTACACTCATCCTGTCCAGAATATCATTGCCAATACAGGAGCAACCTTTCATGGCTTTGTTGAAAACCCCAACAATCGTGAAATAATTGGGCATGGGTTCCATTGGAGCATCGAGACTCCTGGCGACAATCCGGAGTACTTAGTTGATATGGGCACATTTGAAGGGGGTGATTTTTCCCTTGACGTCCGATCAACCTTCCAATCCGGACAACGAGTCGCCGTTCGTGCCTTTGCAGAAACCGCGGAGCACAGGATTTACGGTGAAGAAGTGAATTTTTTGGCTTTGGGGAGTGAAGGACCGCGCATTGATTATTCTTCTCCTAACGTCCTACAGCCAGGTGACACGCTTACTATTTATGGTAAGAATCTTCTTCCGCCGATGTCGCTCAGGCTTAGCAGCGCCTACGGCAACGCCAGTCATATGGAAATAGCTGCATCCAAGGTCAGCAACACTTCCATTAAGGTAATAATGCCGTCCGATCTTACTGGTTCCCTGCTAGGTGTGGTCAACGGCCTGGGAATGAGTTTTCCACTTCAAGAGCCAATTGATTCCAGACCTCCAGCCTGGAGAAGTATCGGCATTTATCCTGGTCAAAGTTTCAACATGCCAGTTTGTTTTACAATTGGCGCGAAAGGGTATTTTGGCATGGGGCAATTCAGCGACAGTTTTTGGGAGTATGATCCCGCCTTGAACCAATGGTCCCAAATTGCCAGCTTTCCTGGTGGTGAGAGGCTTTGGCCTTCCTCCTTTGTCATCAATGGGAAGGCGTATGTTGGACTGGGAGTTAATCCTGATAATTCCCAGGAAAACGATGACATATGGGAATACGACCCAGCCACAGGAGCGTGGAATCAAAAAAGTGATTTTCCAGGTGGCGAAAGGCGCAGAGCCATTTCATTCACGGCGTCAGGAGTTGCGTACATCGGGGGTGGAGATCACTTCAGTACGACCAAATTTGATTTATGGGCATATTCACCTGGCTCCGATTCTTGGAATCAAAAAGGTAATATCCCTGTAGCAACCATCTTCCCAGCCTTCGAATATCAAAACAAAGGCTACTACCTTGCAGGTGCTTCGATTTGCATCTACAACCAGATTGCTGACTCATGGACTGTCAACCCCCTGCCGCCAATACTAGGTAGCAATGGCTGGTTAATGGCGTTCGATGATAGGATCATTGTCGGCGGCTTTACGCAATTGATTCCCGACCAACAGGTGGTTACGGAAATCCCATCCTGTACCGATGTCGATCTTTATTACTACCCAGGCAATTTTGTTGTCTCCGGTAAGGGATATGTTATCCTTATGCATCCCGGCGACCTCCCTGACGTTATTGAGTTTGACCCGTCCAAATTGTAGCCCTTCGAGCGAAAGTCCACGCAACTGCCAGTCAAAACCTGTTTGCTACGTGCCCTTGAATTAATCCGTGTCAATCTGTGCCATCCATGACAAAAATGAATAGCTCACGATTACACGAATTTGCAACGAATTGATTCTCCTCTAGAATTCCAGCTTCACCCCCACCGGGCAGTGATCTGATCCCAGATACTCATTGTATATCATTGCATCCTTGACCGCGGGCATGACACGGATGTCTACGAGAAAATGGTCAATCCGCCAGCCGGCGTTCTTGTCGCGGGCGAAGGTGTAATAGTCCCAATATGTGTACTTGATCTCGGTTGGATAGAAGTGCCTGAAGCTATCAACAAGTCCAACGGAGAGCAGCCGTGAAAATCCGTCTATTTCCTTCTGGGTATAACCGGCCGATTTGTTGTAATTCTCTTTCGGATGTATGAGGTCGATCGCCTGGTGCGCTACATTGAAATCGCCGCAAACAATGACCGGCTTGCGCTTCCTCAACCACATTATGTACTCGCCAAATTCCATGTCCCAGCGAACGCGATAGTCCAGGCGGCTCAATCCCTCTCCCGAGTTTGGCGTGTAAACCGTAACAATAAAGTGCGTGTCATACTCTGCGGCAATGACGCGGCCTTCCTGCTCGAATTCCTCGTAACCAATGTCAAACGTAACATTCACTGGTTCTTGACGGGAAAGTATCGCAGTACCTGAGTAACCTTTCCTGGCTTTTGATGAATTGGTGAAAATATGATAACCCTTCAGCAGCTCAAGCGTCTCCTTCGCTTCATCGGCCGCCGCCTTGGTCTCTTGCAGACATATCACCGCCGGATTCAGTTTCTCAATGATCTTAACAAAGTCCTTCTTAATAATGGCCCTGATGCCGTTAACGTTCCAGGAAACAAAGAGCTGTGATTGCATGGATGTCAGAATCGATACCGGACAAATGCTTCAATGGCTTCGTACTCGGCAAGGCCCAGCTGATTGTACGCCGATGCCGTCGCGTGGTTCCGGTCTTCGGCCCGCATCCAGAATTCGCGCGCATCGTTTCCGGGAAAAAGCGCACTGTCCTTTTGCGACTGGTGCTTGAACACCGCCCGGCGCTTGCGCATCAATTCATCCGGGCTTACAGGGACAGCCATCTCAATCTGGTCAATGTCCCACTCCTGCCATGCGCCGCGATAAAGCCAAACGTAACAATCCTTCATCCATTTCTTCATCTTCAGGTGGTCTAACGCCCTGAAAACCGCAGCCAAGCAGACGCGGTGCGTTCCGTGTGGATCAGACAAATCCCCCGCGGCATAGATCTGGTGCGGCTTGATCTTTTCCATCAAGTCAACAATAATCCGAATATCATTTTCACTCAATGGTTTCTTCTTCACCTTGCCCGTCTCGTAAAACGGCATATCGAGGAAATGTGCCTGCGTGTCTGGTATGCCCGTGTAGCGACAACCTGCCTTTGCTTCACCCCTGCGAATGAGTCCTTTGATGGTCAATACTTCGGGGCTGTCTACCTCACCTGGTTTCTTTCCCTTGATGGATGCGACAGTCTTTTTATAAAACTTCTCGCCGTCGGCCTTGTTAAGTCCGAAGGCTGAGTTGAAGTCCCGTACGAAATCGGCAAAACGAACAGCATCGTCATCAAATACCGCTATGTTGCCCGAGGTTTGGTACGCTACGTGAACTTCGTGTCCCTGGTCAACCAATCTAATGAATGTTCCCCCCATCGATATGACATCGTCGTCAGGGTGCGGACTGAAAATCACAACACGTTTTGGAAAGGGTTTGGCTCGCTCGGGCCTGTTGGAGTCATCGGCCCTGGGCTTACCGCCTGGCCAGCCGGTGATGGTATGCTGCAGCTCATTGAACACTTTTATATTCGCCTTGTAGGCCGACCCAAATTCTGTGAGGATATCGCCCATACCATACTCCATGTAGTCATGGTTTGTAAGTTTCAGTATGGGTTTCTGAATCGTTTGACAGAGCCACACCACCGCCTTTCTTATCAGCTTGTCGTCCCACTTGCAGGTGTCGAGCAGCCAGGGAGTTTTCTTCCGCGTCAGGTGAGATGCGGCGGCATCGTCAAGCACAACAAGCGCGTTTGGATGCCGCTGGAGGTAGGTTGACGGCACCTGGTCAGTAATCGGACCTTCCACGGCCCGCTGGACGATCTGGGCCTTCCCCTCT
>Ga0187893_10001793_pt1 | contig 49595 bp, 37 predicted proteins | sample MA1701074metaG_FD_139574 | JGI IMG/M metagenome (GOLD analysis project Ga0187893, IMG submission 139574) | White microbial mat communities from a basaltic lava cave in the Kipuka Kanohina Cave System on the Island of Hawaii, USA - MA170107-4 metaG ... | reverse complement strand
CGTCGGAACAATGCGTCTCAGCTTTGGGAGCTTCTGACGCTGGAACTCTGGCATCGTGAGTTCATCGACAAGCGTCCCAGTAGCGGGTTCTCAGGTGCCAAGCGCACAGGCCTGGAAGCGCCGTTGCTACGCACCGAGATGATGACTCACGGAGCCCTGACATGAGCCTGGTGCTTGAAAAAGCGAGCGCGATGCGCGGTGGCCGCACCGCGGCAGTCAAAGCGAGTCCTCGGCCCCGTGTCCTTCACTTAATCACTAACTTTGAGATCGGCGGCACGGAGCGGCAGGCCGTCGAGTTGCTGAAACGACTGGATGTCGATCGATATGAGTTGCAGCTGGCTGCAATCCACGCAGACGGTCCTCTTTACAGCGAGATCTCAAGCAAGTTTCCATGTGTGGTGGAATTTCCGCTTACCAGCTTCTACAACGCAAATGCCGCAAAGCAGTTTGTGCGCCTCCGGTCGTGGCTAATCAGCCAACGTATCGATATTCTCCATGCACACGACTTTTACGCTGGAATTCTAGGGGTCATTGGCGCGCAGTTTACCGGTATCCGAATCATTGCGTCACAGCGCCATCTGCAGCTTTCCGACCGCTGGGTTCACATCTGGAGTGAGCGCCTTGCGAACCGGTTCGCGGATCGAGTGCTTGTGAACTCTGAAGCCATTCGACAACGCATCCTGTCAACCAGCGGCGTGGCGGCCCGCAAGATTGTACTGATAAGGAATGGAATACGGTTCCCGGGACAAGCACCTGGAGTTGAGGCTGCTCACGGTGACCTTTGTCGTGAACTTGGACTCGACACGGGTGTGAGAATCGTGGGTTCGGTGGCGAAGATGCGGGCAGAGAAAGGCCACTCATTCTTCATTGAAGCGGCTCGCAGGATTATACGCTCGATGGATGATGTGCATTTTGTTCTGGTGGGAGACGGGCCCCTCAGACATGAAATCGAATCAAAAGCAAAAGAGTATGGCATTCGCGACCGTCTGCACCTGCTTGGCGACAGGCTCGACGCCTCTCGCCTCTGCGCGGGTTTTGATGTCGCGGTTCTTGCCTCCTTGCGAGAAGGATTGCCAAACACGATTCTTGAAGCCATGGCGGCGAGGGTACCGGTTGTGGCCACCGCTGTAGGAGGTGTCATTGAGCTCATCCAAGATGGCCGCACTGGGTATCTCGCGAGACCGGCCGACCCTGTTTCCTTGGCACGGCAGATAGAGCTTGCGCTGCGAGATCGTGTGGGGAGCGCGAGGATTGCGGCGCTTGGCAGTGAGTTTGTCAAGGAGCAGTTTGGGATGCAGACGATGGTTGACGCTGTTGAAAGGCTGTACGACGAACTCAATGAGCAAAGCGGAAATGATGATCCGAGCCGATAGAACTGCAAAAGAGGGCAGAATCCGAGTGTGTATTCTGGCGCCATCCCTGCGCCTTCTGGGTGGTCAATCCAGGCAAGCCGCTTACCTCCTTGAGACGCTGTTCCATGAGCCAGCGTTGAAAATGAGCTTTATCCCGCATGACCCGATCTTGCCGGGAGTCTTACGGCGACTACAAGGCGTTAAGTATGTGCGTACCATTGTCACAACAGCGATGTACCTTGCCTTGCTGGCCGTTCGCTTGCCCCGGGTGGACGTGGTCCACGCGTTTTCCGCTTCCTACTATTCCTATCTGCTTTCCGTATTGCCTGCCATTCTGTTTGCGCGGGTTTATCATAAACAGGTTGTCCTCAATTACCGTAGTGGCGAAGCCGAGGACCATCTGAAGCGCTGGCGCCTGACTGCGGCCCCGACGATGCGCCTGGCAACTGCCATCGTTGTACCATCAGACTACCTGGCCGATGTATTCGCTCGTTTCGGATTGGTTGCACACCCGCTTGCCAACATCCTTGACTTAAGCCTATTTCGTTTCCGCCAACGTACTCCTCTTCGTCCTGTGTTCTTATGCACACGGCTACTGGAGCCGCTTTACAACGTCGGCTGTGTCCTGCGGGCGTTCGCCGCGATTCAGAAACGATATCCAGAGGCAAGCTTAACGATTGCGGGTGATGGATCGATGCGGAGTGAGCTCGAACAACTCTCGCTTGATCTGGGGCTACAGCGGACGGAATTCATCGGCAAGGTGCCGTACGAAGCAATGCCCCGCTTGTATGACGCCGCAGATGTCTATTTGAATGGAAACACGATTGATAACGCGCCAGCTTCAATCATCGAAAGCTTTGCCTCGGGATTACCGGTAGTCAGCACCGACGCCGGCGGCATTCCTTACATTCTTACGCATGAAGAAACGGGTTTGATGGTCAAGTGCGATGATCACGAAGCAATGGCTGCCAGTGCGATGCGGTTGCTCGAAAATGGTGCGCTGGCTTCCAGGCTCGCCCGCAATGCCCGTGCGTGGGTCGAGGGGGCCTTCTCTCAGGTTGCAGTACGGCAGCAGTGGCTCTCGCTCTATGAACGACTAAGTGGCGAACAGAGGACTCGAAACCATCCAGTCGATGGTGAGAGAACGTGTGAAGGCATTGCTGAAGAGGGCGCACGCTAGTCTCTGAAACTCGATACAACCATGTTGCTGACGATTGCCCAACTCAAGAAACTCCGGAACCGCAGTTTAAGGGAGTTGCGGATTCGAAGCACACAGGAAGCAGCCAAGGCAAAAGAGCGTTTGCCCTTCATGCGTGGACGGGAGATGAGCGACCGAGCCTGGAACCGAGAACTCCGATCTGAAAGCCAAAGCTCGACTGCCCTTGCGAGCACATCGTCGATTCTTGGGCGCCTCCGTGACCCGAAAGGACGGAAGTTTCTTCCCTCTATCGATCACAAGACCGAGATTGTCCAGCTAATGGATGCTCGTTTTCCTTCAGAGCGGCTTGCTATCCTAGCACGGGCTGATCGGGTGTGTTCTGGACGTTTTGATCTGCTCGGTTTCAGTGATCTGGCCTTTGGAGACCCGATTAATTGGAGTCTGGAACCTATTTCGGGCAAGCGCACAGAGATGGTGCACTGGAGTGAGATAGATTTACTCGATCCGGAAGTGGGCGGCGACAAGAAATTGATATGGGAACTGAACCGGCATCAATTTCTCGTCACCCTCGGACAAGCATACTGGCTGACGGGCAACAGGCGTTACGGGGCGGAGTTCACCCGGTTGGTTACGTCCTGGATGGACGCGAACCCGCCGAAGCTTGGAATTAACTGGGCCAGCAGCCTGGAAGTTGGGCTGCGTGCGATCTCGTGGCTGTGGGCACTCCATTTGTTGGCAGACTCCGATCAGGTGACCGACCACCTGGCCCTGCGGCTTCTAAAATCCCTCACGACACATGGGCGACACATTGAGACGTTCTTGTCGCATTACCATTCCCCCAATACTCACCTCACTGGCGAGGCCCTGGCGCTCTTCTATCTGGGAACAGCTCTGCCAGAACTGAAGGGTGCCGACAGGTGGCAGAAACTGGGATTAAGGATCCTAGTTGAACAGCTGCCGTTGCAGGTCCGCCCCGACGGGGTGTACTTCGAACAAGCGTCCTGTTATCACCGCTACACCACCGACTTTTACATGCATCTGGTGTTGCTTGCCAAGGCCACTGGCACGAGTCTGCCAGATAGCGTTCCAGAGCGATTGCAGCTGCTTCTTGACCATCTAATGTGGATCACCCGTCCCGACGGTAGCTCGCCGCTGTATGGGGACGATGACGGTGGGCGCTTGGTTCTGTTTGGTGAACGGAACGGAAATGATTTTCGAGATACGCTGGCGACCGGCGCGGCTGTGTTTGGCCGAACCGACTGGAAGTGTGTTGCTGGCGACGCTGCAGTTGAGACGTTGTGGTTGCTGGGCCCGAAAGGATTTGCCAGCTACGAAAACCTGAATGCAGAAACACCGCGAGGGTGTACGCGAGCTTTCTCGGCTGGCGGCTATTTCGTAATGCGGGATGGTTGGGAGGGGAAGTCATCCTACGTGCTCATCAAATGCGGGCCACACGGCGTGTTGAATTGTGGACATGGTCATGCGGACGCTTTGTCATTCGAGTTTGCTGGCGGGGGAGTGAATTGGATCATAGACCCAGGCACCTATACCTACACAGCCGATCAAACGGCACGTGACGAGTTCCGTTCAAGCCGCGCTCATAACACGGTGACTATCGACGGCGTTTCCCAGTCAGTTCCGGGAACGACGTTTGCGTGGGAACGCATCGCCACCAGCACCGCCAATGCTTTCAAAATGTCCGATGGACAGATGTGCTTTGTCGGTAGTCACGATGGCTACGAGCGCCTGCCCGATCCGGTCAGGCACGAGCGTTGTGTGACTCTTCATGAGGCCTCGCCAGTTGCTGGTGATCCGGCGTACTTGCGTCTCAGTGACCGTCTTTTCGCGCGTGGTCATCATCGGTATGAGCTGTGTTTTCATTTTACTCCTAAGTGCAGCGCCACAAGCGATGGGCGGCGGGTCCGGATTATATCGCCGGCCGGAGACGAGTTGATCGTGATGACATGTATCCGAGGCAGCCTGACTGGGGCGGTCTGCCTACCCGCGCGAATTGAGTCGGGGTGGGTGTCCGCTGGTTATGGGCAGCGAGAACGTGGAGCGGTGGCCGTTGTAGCACTTGAAGGGCTAGGGGCCCAGGAGTTTACGACGTTCATCGTTCCAGTGAGCCAGGGGTGCGATGTGGATGGGTTTCTCAGCCGCCGCCTGAAGGGTATCGGTATGGGTATGGAACGTGAGGTAACAGTGACCTGCACCAGGGAACGCGAAGGCTGCTTGATAGGACTATAAGTCTATGTGCGCAATATGCGGTGTGGCATATCCCGAGACGTTGAAGGGCCGAGTCGATCGGTCGCTGGTAGTTGCGATGCGCGATGTGCTGAGGCATCGGGGCCCTGATGATGCCGGCGCCTGGATTGGTCCGACAGTTGGTCTTGGACATCGACGGCTATCCATCGTCGACCTGGGCGGCGGTCATCAACCCATGTCGAATGAAGATGGCACCGTGTGGATCGCATTCAACGGCGAGATCTATAACCACCGTGAGTGGCGTCCTCGTCTCGAAGCGCTAGGTCATAGCTACCGAAGCCAGAGCGATACCGAGACGATAGTTCATCTTTACGATGAATGGGGACCTGAATGCGTCAGCAAATTGCGGGGCATGTTTGCTTTCGCCGTTTGGGACGTGGTGCGGAAAGAACTCCTGCTTGCGCGCGACAGGCTGGGCATCAAGCCTTTGTATTACACGATTAGAGACGACGGAACACTCTACTTTGCTTCGGAAATAAAGTCTTTGATCGCCGGGCAAGCCATAACTCCGAAACTGAACTACGACGCCCTCTCAGACTATGCAGCGAATGGTTACACGTCGGGCGACGACACGCTGTATGAGGGGGTCAAGCGATTGCCAGCAGGACATACTCTTCGGTGGAGAGACGGGGAAGCTCGAGTTGAACCGTACTGGGATTTGAGTTTTGCCAAATCGCAAATGCCGCTCAAGGATAAACAGCACGTCGATCGGTTCAAGGAACTCTTCGGAGAATCGATACGGCTTCACATGATGTCGGATGTGCCACTGGGCGTCTTTCTCTCGGGTGGACTGGACTCCAGCGCGATCACTGCGGTAATGAGCACCATGGTTCGCGAGCCCATCAAGACGTTTTCAGTGGCCTTTGCTGACCGCGACGCGAATGAGCTCAACTATGCGCGCACGGTCTCACAAGCTTTCAGAACCGATCACCACGAGATTGTTGTTACGCCGGAGCAGTTTTTCGAGAGATTGCCTCAGCTCGTTTATCACGAAGACGAGCCGCTGGCATACTCATCGAGCGTCCCGCTGCACTTTGTATCCGAACTTGCCAGCCAGCACGTCAAAGTTGTGTTAACCGGAGAAGGTAGTGACGAGCTGCTAGCGGGGTACAACAAATATCGATTCACAGTCCAAAACCTGATGCTCGGCCGCAGTTACGGCAGCGCCATACCGGCTTTTGTGCAGACTTGGGTTAAGGAACGGGTTCACAAGCTGAACACCCGTTCAAGCTTGAGGCGGAACCTGCAGCGAAGCTTTGTTTGTGTGCCCGCTCAGTTGCGCGAGATCTATTTCGACAACTTTGCCGTGTTTCCGCAAGCAATGCAGCGGCGGCTCTTCTCAGCGGCGACACGGGAGCAAATGGTCGTTGATGATCCCTACCGGGACACGTTCCGACATTTAAGCGAATCCGATGCCGAAAGTGTGCTTGACCAGATGCTTGCGGTGGATCTCAAGACATACCTGCAGGAGCTGCTGATGAAGCAGGACCAGATGAGCATGGCAGCTTCTCTTGAGAGCCGTGTCCCGTTTCTGGATCACAAACTGGTTGAACATGTGGCTGGACTGCCCGTTGAGATGAAACTACGCGGCTGGACAACCAAATATGTTCTCAGGCGTGGAATGGCGGACCTTTTGCCGGGAAGCATTCTCAAGAGATCCAAGATGGGGTTCCCGGTGCCTGTGGGATCATGGTTTCGAGGGCCGTTCCGGCAGGTGCTCGATGAGTACGTCGTGAGCCAGCGGGCTCTGCAGCGAGGGATTTTTAACGATCAATATGTTCGTGAACTTGTCGCTCGACACGATGCGGGAGAAAACCACACACAGCGGTTGTGGATGCTTCTTAATGTCGAAATCTGGCAACGGTGCTTTTTCGATGGTGAAGGCCCCGCTTCATACGAAACCCCGATTCAGGCACTGGCGGCGAACTAGTGACACATGTGCTAGCAGGCGGGGATGTAGCAAGTCGACTCACGTCGCATGTTAGTCATGCTTGCGGCGGCTCAAACCGATCGGTTATGCCCCAACAATTTTAAAGGACCCGTTCATGATCAAAGGCTACAACATTGTTTGCTTCAGCAACGATTGGGATGGCGACCCGCTGAGCAAAAAACACATCATGCTGCAACTCTCCCAGTTCAATCGTATTCTGTGGGTGAATTCGATCGGCAACCGGAACCCATCCGCGTCCGCCAGGGATCTCAGACGCGCTCTCAAGAAGGTCCGCGAGTTTAGACAAGGCTGCCGGCAAGTTGCCGACAACATTTACGTCTTTTCACCGCTAGTGATTCCATTTCACTCCAGTGCCTTAGCGCGAGCCGTGAATCGCCGGATTCTTGTGCGGAGTTTGAGACGGGCCTGTCACCAGCTCGGATTTGACAGCTGGATCACTTGGACCTTTCTTCCAACATCGGCTGACGTGGTGGGGAACCTGGGCGAGAGACTGCTGATCTATCACTGTGTGGACGAGTTTTCAGAATTTACCGGAACCAACAAGCAAGCGGTCCTTAAGCTGGAGCGTCGTCTTCTTGAGAAGTCAGATCTGGTTTTCGTTTCTTCCGATCCCCTTTATGAAAGTAAACGTTCCCATAATCCTCATACGTTCTTGGTGACTCATGGGGTGGAAACGGAACACTTCCGAAAAGCCTGTTCTGTGGAAGGCATACTCCCGGCTGATATCGCCGGACTCAGCCATCCGGTGGTGGGGTTTTATGGGCTGCTGGCCGACTGGGTTGACTTGAACCTCATCCGATTCTTGGCTACCCAGCGGCCCCGTTGGAATTTTGTTCTGATTGGAAAAGTTGACACGGACATCTCGCTTCTCGGCGGCCTGGAGAATGTTTACGTGATATCTCAGAAACCATACTCACTTCTTCCTGCTTATTGCCGAGTCTTTGACGTCGCGATTCTTCCCTTCGTGGTGAATGAGCTCACGCTCGCAGCGAATCCACTCAAGCTTCGTGAGTACCTGGCGGCGGGCCTGCCCGTGGTTGCCACAGACATCCCGGAAGCCAGGCGCCTGGGCCCAAACGTGCGCATAGGTAGGAACTACGAGGAGTTTTTGCAACAGACTGAGAGTGTCCTGGCGCAGGGTGCTGGCCCTAGAGCTTCAATCGCCGACACAATGTGCGCAGAATCCTGGGCGGCGAAGGTCGATGAGATGTCCGCGCTGATCCAACCTGTGATTGCAAGGCGGCGACAACCTGTTCCCTCGCAAAGGCCTCCACATGAGCCTCTACGGCTTACCAATCTCTAGCCCGTGTGGGGAGGTATCCATCATCAAGACACGAGATGCACACTTTCTAAGTAAGCTGCGTTGGTCTCTTCCCTGGCTTTCGTCTTACCCGGTGTGGGCGATAGGAGAATGGCTGAGAAGGGCTGAGAGAGCAGGTACTGCGCGGCATTTGATACTAGTTGTGGCGAACCACTTTGAGCCGTCATGGAACGAGTTACGGCTTCCGACGGATTGGTCCATTCAACGCTCGCGGTTGGAACAATGGTGCAAACTAGCGCGACGGATCGGCGGTGCGGTTCCTGACGTTGACGGGACCCCTTTTCGTCACACTTATTTCTTCCCCGGTGAGCAATACCACCGCCCCTTGCTGGAACAGTTGGCCGATCTCCAGGCAGAGGGTTTCGGCGAGGTGGAGATCCATTTACATCATGGTGTAGAGCGCCCGGATACCGCGCTCAATCTGAAACGCACCCTGGAAGAGTTTCGAGACGTGCTTGCCGAGGAGCACCGATGTCTATCTACAATGGAAGGAGGCAACAAGCCTCACTACGCATTCGTTCATGGAAATCTGGCCCTCGCGAACTCCAGCGGGGGTCGCTTTTGCGGAGTGGATTCGGAAATGCAGATCCTCGCTGACACGGGGTGCTATGCTGATTTCACATTGCCTGCCGTGCCCACTCGATGCCAGGTGCGCCGCATTAATGCCATCTACCAATGTGGTCGGCCTCTGCAGGAACGTAGTCCTCATCGCAGCGGACGCAATCTCCATGTTCACGACTCCCCGGTTCTTCCAGTGCTGATCACAGGTCCGCTCATATTGGACTGGAGCGATTCGTGGAAGTCCCTGGGAAAGCCAAGGGTTGAGGATGGCGTCCTAAGCGAAAGGCGGCCCCCGAGTCTGAATCGCCTGCGTCACTGGAAAAGAGCAGACATTGGTATACGCGGGAAGTCAGAGTGGACCTTCATTAAACTCTATTGCCACGGATTCTTTCTCCAGGACCAATCCGCAATGATTGGTGAGGCAATGCACCGATTTCTGGACGAAATGCTTGCTTTGGGAGACCGTAGTGGCAACTTCAAAGTCCACTTCGCCACGGCTCGCGAAGCCTTCAACATCGCGATGGCAGCTGTCGACGGACAAAACGGTGAACCCGGCTCGTACCGAGACTATCGGCTCCGCCAAATCATGCGGCCCCAGCCTTCGCCCCTACTCCAGAACCAGCGCGCGGAATTCGCAAAGCAGTCCCCAACGCTCTCCATTGGTTGATTGCGAACGCGAGCTTATAACCCCCCGTATGAGCTCTATTGACTACCATTTGAAGGAACTTGAGATCGCGCTTACGGCTGCCGATCCGCGGCAGTTGAACCCGACTGTCCCAGACCACTGTGCCAGTGTGCTCGATGTGGGTTGCGGGATTGGGCAGACTCTACTTGCGTGCCCGTTGACTCGAGGGAGCTTCGCTTGCGGTGTGGATATCGACGAGGCGGCGGTGCGCTACGCGAAACAACTAACCCCCTCTCATCATTTTGTGTGTGCGACAGCAGAGCGACTGCCGCTGCGCAGCCTTTCGTTCGACCTGGTGATTTCCCGTGTGGCGCTGCCGTTTGTGCATGTTCCCAAAGCGCTCGGAGAGATTGCTCGAGTGACCCGGGAGGGTGGATCCGTGTGGTTCACACTGCATTCCTGGCAGATGGCTCGAAGCGACCTAGTTAAAGCCATTCGGTCCGGCAGTCTGAGAAATATCTTGTTCAGGTTGTATGTGATTGCCAACGGAGTGTGGTTTCACATCGCTGGCAACCAGTTTCGCTACCCCTTTAAGCCGCGGTGGTGTGAGTCTTTTCAGACCGTTCGTGGAATGACCCGAGCGATGCTCCGGGCAGGATTTGAACAGGTGCAAGTGCAGGTGAGCCAGTTCTTTGTAGTTACGGCGGTAAAAATGAGTGCGCAGAATCAGGCGGGCGCCACTCCAGACCATGGTGCGAATCCCGAAGTGGCAGCTCAAGGGGCGCCCTTGGAAGCCAGTTGAGCGGATATCAGGACCGTCTCGTTCTATACAGCCAGGATAACGTGTCCAGGCAACAATGCTTCGTGGAGCCCGGACACCGAGGAATAGGGGTTCACCTGAGACGAATATGAAGCGTGGACACGTTGACGACAAACACGATTCATACCAATGAACAAGTTGTCCGTATGCCTATCGTGAGTGTGATCATGCCGGCTTACGGTGTCGATCGATACATCTCCTTCGCACTCGACTCCGTTCTTGCCCAAACCTTCACGAGCTACGAGATCATCGTTGTCAACGACGGATGTCCCAGGACCAAGGAGCTCGAACGGGTTCTTGCGCCATATCGTGAGCGGGTCATTTATATCAAACAGCAAAACCAGGGTGCGAGCGCTGCCCGCAATACTGCGATACGGGAGGCGCGCGGCCGGTATCTGGCGCTACTTGATCCGGACGACTACTGGGAACCGGAGTATCTAAGTGTCCAGGTGGGCGTGCTGGAGACTCAACCTGCGATCGATGTGCTCTACCCTAATGCGCGGCTCATTGGAGACACATTCAACGCCGGAAAGACTTACATGGATCTCTCCCCATCCAAAGGCGAGGTGACATTCGAAACTCTGATCACAGAGCAATGTCAGGTGCCGATTTTCGTTACCGCGCGTACGGAGGTTGTGAAGCAGGCTGGAATGTTTGATGAATCCATCCGCATCAGTCAGGACTTCGACCTCTGGATTCGAATCGTGAAGCAGGGGGGACGCATTACCTACACTCGGCAGGTCCTGGTAAACCGGCGTCGCCGGCCCGAAGGTCTCTCGTCCAACGAGGTTGCGTTATGCAGAGACATACTCATCATTTTTGACAAGGTAGCGCGCACCTTCAGTCTGACTCCGAGCGAAAGTGGCGTCCTGAAGCACGAGCGGGCGAAGCGTCAGGCAATGCTTGAGCTGTGTCAAGGCAAGGAGGCCTTTCTCAAAGGTAATGCAAAGACGGCTATCAATCATTTGGTTGCAGCGAACGCTTTCCTGAAAAGCCGCAAGATAGCGCTGGTCCTCGCTGGCCTTCGCACCGCTCCCCGATTTCTCTTGCGCTGCCACCGGATGCGCGAGCGCCTTCGATGGATGGGAGTGCGAGACTTCGAAGCACCCATGATGATGATGTCAAGAAGTGGATGAAAGCGTTGAAGCGGGCATGGAGTCAGCGGAGCGCCCGAGCATGCCTTGGAACAGGAGATGTTGTGACGAAAGTCAGTGTGTCGCTGATCACCTACAATCATGAAAACTTCGTCCAACAAGCCATCCGGAGTGTGCTGAACCAGGAAGTCAGCTTCGACTACGAAATCGTTATTGGTGAGGACTGTTCGACGGACCGCACCCGCGAGATCGTCTTGGAGTTTCAAAAGAGATACCCCGGCAAGATCCGCCTGTTGGAGCGCGAGTCCAACGTGGGTATGCAGGAAAATTTCAGGACCACTCTTGAAGCCTGTACAGGTGAGTACGTGGCTCTTCTGGATGGCGATGACTACTGGACTTCCACATGCAAGCTTCAGAGACAGGTTGATTTCCTGGACAGCAACAAACAATGTGCCATGTGCTTTCATAGCGTTGTGAGCATGCCTTACCCTGAAGGTGAGCCGACCCTCATTTTTCCAGAACGCAAATATAGAGACAAGCGGTGCACGACCGAGGATTTGCTGGTCGAGAATTTTATTCCAACATGTTCGGTGATGTTTCGCAGAGGATTGTTTGGCAATCTGCCAGACTGGGTTTCTACTTTGGGATTCTCGGATTGGCCACTCCATGTCCTCAATGCCGAGGCTGGGGCCATTGGTTATCTCAGCGAGATTATGGGAGTGTACCGGATTCATTCCGGTGGTGCATGGTCTGGGCGGGCCTCGAATCGACGCAATGCCGATATCCTGAGATTTTATGAAGGTATCGACGCGCAGCTCAACTTCAAATATCACAACCTCATAAAGCGACAAGCGTCGCCACTTCTGTTCCCGCTGATGGCGCTGAAACTAAAGGGTGTTTCAAACCCTGGTCTTTACTTCTTTCGAAACACTCTGATGCATCCCTACATCCGCGTCCTTCAGCAGCTTGATCTTTTCGGAATCGTGTTTTTTCCTCGTATTCGACATACGTTGACCAGGATCGCAAAATACTGGCTTCTGAGTATGAACGTGCGAAGAACAGCCAGGGAAAAGAGTCAGTATCCCAGGGAGGCGACGAGCGCCGCAGGCCCGTCGGCCACAATTGCAGAAAGCTAACTCTCATCCGTCATATCTAGCTTCTTTCCATACATTGGTTGAAGTTAAGCCTGACACAGCCGAGGATCGAGAACTCGTCATCGAGGCTGGAAACTCTGAGCGACTCTATCTGCGCGATCTGTGGCAGTACCGAGAGTTGTTTTATTTTCTCGCCTGGCGCGACATTCTGGTGCGCTACAAACAGACGGCTCTGGGTGTGGCGTGGAGCTTGCTTCGTCCGTTCCTGACAATGCTGGTCTTCACTGTGATCTTCGGCAAACTGGCGAAACTGCCCTCAGGAGGAGCTCCCTACCCCGTGTTGGTGTTTGCGGCAATGCTGCCATGGCAGTTTTTCGCGAATGCGCTGACCGAGTGCAGCAACAGCCTCGTCACGAACGCGAACCTGGTGTCAAAGATCTACTTTCCACGTGTGATCGTGCCGGCCAGCGCTGTTGTTGTCAGTCTTATGGACTTCATGATCAACGCACTCATGCTTGTTGGATTAATGGCTTGGTATCGGGTGGCTCCTGACTGGCGAGTTGTGACGCTCCCGATTTTCACCCTCATCGCATTTGCGGCGGCCATTGGGGCCGGGCTCTGGCTGGCGGCGTTGAACGTGAGGTACCGCGATTTCCGTTATGTCGTTCCATTTATCGTGCAGTTAGGTCTTTATGTTTCGCCGGTCGGGTTCACGAGTGCGATTGTACCGGATCAGTGGCGCTTACTTTATTCGCTGAATCCCATGGTTGCGGTCATCGACGGCTTCCGCTGGGCCATCATCGGCGGAGACTCAACGCTGTTTTGGCCCGGCTTACTGGCTTCTTCAGGAGTGGTGTTGGTGATGCTGATCAGTTCGATCTGGTATTTTCGACGTGTGGAACGCACTTTCGCTGACGTCATTTGATTGAGAGATTATGTCCGACACTGCCGTACGAGTAGATGATTTAGGCAAGAGATACATTCTTGGCCCTAACCAGCAGGGATCTGCTGGCTATAGAACTCTCCGCGACGAGATTGCGGACGCTATGATGTCGGTACGACGCCGGCTCGTGTCTCGCTTGGGCAAGAGGCCAGGTGAAGCTGCAAGCGGGGAGTTCTGGGCACTTACCGGTGTTTCGTTTTCGATTAGAAAAGGCGAAGTCGTCGGAATCGTGGGACGTAACGGTGCCGGCAAGTCGACGTTGCTTAAGCTGCTTAGCCGCATCACCCAGCCAACGCGCGGCCGCATTGCCATTCGTGGCCGCGTGGGTAGTCTGTTAGAGGTCGGAACCGGTTTCCATCCAGAACTGACCGGCAGGGAAAACATCTATCTGAATGGCGCGATCCTTGGAATGCTGCACGCTGAGATCAAAAGGCAATTCGACGCCATTGTCGCCTTCGCGCAAGTCGAGCGTTTCCTTGATACCCCTGTTAAACGCTATAGCAGCGGAATGTATGTCAGGCTCGCTTTTGCAGTCGCAGCCCATCTGAATCCAGAGATCTTGATTGTGGACGAGGTGCTTGCGGTGGGCGACGCGGCATTTCAGAAGCGGTGCCTGGGCAAGATGCGGGATGTCTCAGCCCACGACGGTCGAACTGTACTGTTCGTCAGTCACAATATGACGGCGGTGCAAGGATTGTGTCAGCGAGTCTTGTGGTTGAATGACGGTAGTATCAGGCGAGATGGCACACCCAAGCAGGTTGTTGCTGACTATCTGAGCCACGATGTCGCCACATCCAGAGAGCGCGTGTGGCGAGACATGAACACTGCGCCAGGCAATGAGAAAGTCCGAATTCACCGTGCCTATGTCCGTCCTTCGGACAGAGATCGAGAGGATCGAATTACTCTAGAAACACCGTTCACAGTGGGATTCGAGTTCCAGAACCTCATCCCAGGAGCACGCCTTAATCTCAGTGCTGTGCTCTACAACCAAGAAGGCATCGTAGTGCTCAACACCGTTGCTACCCGGGAGGCTAAATGGTTGGGGCGCCCCTCCCCGGTCGGCAGATTTCGCAGCGAGTTCTACGTGCCAGGTAACCTGCTGAACGATGGGACCTATCGCATTGAGCTCCACGTTGTTGAAGATCTCAACAAAAGCATCTTTCGAGAAGACGACATACTGTCATTCGATGTGTATGAGGTAGCTGAACGGCCAAGCCAGTGGTACGGCAAGTGGGCTGGCGCTGTTCGGCCTGACCTGGAATGGCGTACGGATCTTCTAGAACTGGGACCCACATCGTGAACCAAACCAACTGGACTCCATTGCACGTTCACGCAAGAAACGCGTTCAATCGCGTCAATGCCTGTCTCAGTCAAGGGCCTTTTGCTGGCTTCGAAGGAGTGCGGAAGTTTTTCGCTGAACAGGAGGACACGACGGGGCCGCTGATTCTCGATGATTTGTTCCCGCAAACATTATCTGCATTTCGGATTGCGGAATATAACACGTATCTTGAGGTGTTTGAGAGCGCCCGGGTTCACTCCACAGCTACATCGTTTCCCCTAGTCGGTGAAACACGGTCCTTCAGGGCGGTCGTGAAGGAGTACGAAGACCGGTATCCTCAGCATCGAGGTAAAGTGCAGAAACTTCGACGGAGATGGAGAGGCGACCTGAGGAGCAGTGTCGTTTACACGATGTTCCTCAACGATGCTGTCAATTTCGTCAAGGTTGCAGAAAAGTATAGATGTCCCTTCGTTTTCACACTGTATCCAGGGGGAGGATTCAGGTTGTCAGACGAGCAGGCAGACAATTACTTGCGGAGAGTGTTCTCGTCCCCAAGTTTCCGTAAGGTCATTGTGACTCAGGAGATCTCCCAGCGCTATCTGCTCGACAACGGATTATGTTCAGCGGATGAACTCGAGTTCATATACGGAGTGGTCTCGCCATCATCCCTGCTTACAAATTCTGCCCCGGAAAGACGACGTTTTCCAGAAAGCAAGAGGACATTTGATGTCTGCTTTGTGGCCCACAAGTATACACACCGAGGGGTGGACAAGGGCTACGATACATTCATCGAAGCAGCCAGATGTTTATCGAAGATCTGCAACAAAATGATCTTCCACGTGGTTGGGCCTTTTGGCGCGGCTGACATCGATGTCAGTGATCTTCGCGACAAACTGCGTTTTTACGGTACCAGGCCCACGGAGTTTTTCCCGGCCTTTTACGCCAACATGGATGTCATCTTGTCACCCAACAGAGCTTTCATGTTGGGTCCTGGAAGTTTTGACGGATTTCCAACCGGTGCCTGTGTGGAAGCTGGCTTGTGCGGTGTGGTGGCAATTTGTACGGATCCACTGCAGCAGAACATTTCACTTCAAGCGGAAGAAGAGATTGTCATAGTCAAACCAGATGTGGACGACATCTGTCAGCGAGTGCATCAATTCTATACCAGACCGGAAAATGTGTATTTGGTAAGTGCCAGAGGCCAAGAAGCATTCCGCAGGATCTTCAACGTGGAAGCCCAAATGAAACCGAGGCTAAGGACTCTTGCGAGCCTTTTGGACGACCAGGAGGTTCGAAGCAGTGGAAGAAACCTGGTCGCAGGCCTCGAAAGCTCGATACGTAAATGGAAACCCTAACCCAGAAACCTTCGGTTGCCATATGGGGTGCGTCTGGACACGCGAGAGTGGTGGCAGACATTGTTCGTTTACAGGACTGTTTTCGGATTGCCGGGTTTATCGACGACTTGAATCGAAACCGACAGGGCGCTGAATTCTGCGGTGCCACTATTCTGGGCGGGCGCGAGCAGTTAAAGCTGCTTCGAGCCGAAGGGGTGGAGCATTTGCTGATGGGCTTTGGGGACTGCAGGATGAGACTCAAATTGACGGAGTTTCTCCAAGCTGAAGGTTTTGTGCTTCCCTTGGCGTTGCATCCACGAGCGATAGTGGCGGAGAAGGCAATAGTCGGCGCAGGCACCGTGGTGGCGGCAGCTGCTGTGATCAATCCAGGGGTAACAATCGGGCGGAGCGTCATCATTAATACCGCTGCCAGCGTCGACCATGACTGTGTCATTGGCGATGCTGCCCATATCTGCCCAGGCGTGCACCTTGGAGGATCCGTTGAGATCGGACAATCGACGCAGATCGGAATTGGAGCCACCGTCGTGAGTGGTGTTCACATTGGAGCCGGCACATTGGTCGGAGCCGGGGCTGTGGTGGTTCGGAATATTCCAGACAGAGTCATTGCTTACGGCGTTCCGGCGCGTGTCAAAAGGAGGATAGACCAATGAATAGCAAGGTCGCCATTGGGGACTTGGCCATCGCGGGTGGGCAGCCCGCTTTCACCGATCCAATTCACGTGGGTCGCCCCAACATCGGCAATCGGGAGCGCTTCTTAACGCGTGCGAATGAAATGCTCGACAGGAATTGGTTGACCAACCGTGGCCCGTTCGTGCGTGAATTCGAGCAGAGAGTGGCCGACTTTCTTGGAGTGAAGCACTGCATCGCCACTTGCAATGCAACCGTTGCTCTGGAGATCGCCATCCGCGCATCCGGAATGAGCGGCGAGGTAATTGTGCCCTCGTTTACCTTTGTGGCAACGGCCCATGCCTTGCAATGGCAAGAGATTACTCCTGTTTTCTGTGACATTGATCCTCGCACCCACTGCCTGGACCCTGAGAAGGTGGAGCGCATGATTACGCCACTGACCACGGGGATCATCGGAGTCCACCTTTGGGGTAATCCATGTGCGGTTGACGCGCTCTCCGACATTGCGGGCCGGAACAATCTGATGCTGATGTTCGATGCTGCACATGCTTTTGGCTGCTCCTGGAAGGGCAGAATGATTGGTAGCTTTGGACTGGCGGAAGTATTCAGCTTTCACGCAACCAAGTTCCTCAACACTTTCGAGGGCGGCGCAGTAGCGACGAACGACGATGCGCTGGCTGCGAAGATTCGGCTTATGCAAAACTTCGGGTTCGCCGGCTATGACAACGTGATTTACATTGGTACAAACGGCAAGATGGCGGAGTTTGCTGGAGCCATGGGTCTGACGAATCTTGAAAACATCAAGGCCATGATCGAGTGTAACCAGCGTAACTATCGGGCTTATCGCCGGGGGTTGTCTGGATTAACCGGCGTTTCTTTGTTCGCGTACGATGAGACGGAACGAGGAAACTATCAGTATGTCATCGTCGAAGTGAATGAAGGTCTGAGTGGAGTCAGTCGTGATTTCCTTGTAGAAATCTTGCATGCAGAGAACATCCTGGCACGGCGATATTTCTTTCCCGGTTGCCACAGAATGGAGCCCTACCGATCCTATTTTCCGCATGCGGGGCTCTTGTTACCGGAGACAGAACGCGTCTGTCGTAGAGTATTGGCTTTGCCGACCGGTACGACAATCAGCGAAGAAGACATTGACCGTGTCTGCGGGGTCATTCGCTTCGTCATCGAGAATGCTGAAACCGTACAGGCCCGCTTAGCTCGCCAGGAACTTGCCCTGGTTCATTAGTTGAAAAGGAGAGTTAGGTGCTCTCAGAGGACTGATCCGTGAACAACCACCACACTGTGTCTGTTGTGATCCCGTGTTACAAGCAGGCCGGGTTCTTGGCTGAGGCGATCGAAAGTGTCCTTGCCCAAACTCATCGGCATTTCGAGATTATCGTAGTTGACGATGGCTCGCCCGATAACACCTCTGGTGTGGCGGCAAGTTACCCGAGCGTTCGTTGCATCAGGCAGGAGAATCGGGGTCTATCTGCGGCTCGAAATATGGGCCTGGGGGTGTCAAAGGGCGAGTTTTTAGTCTTTCTTGACGCGGACGACCGCCTTACTACTAATTCACTTGAAAGTGGATTAGATTGTTTTCGGAAGTTTCCGGTTGCGGCTTTCGTCGTTGGTAAGCACAAGAGAATCTGCGCCGAGGGCCTGCCGACAACGATACAACACCGGCGTCTCATAGAGAAGGACCACTATATTGAGCTCTTGCGGGCCAACTACATCGGATGTCCCGCAACCGTCATGTATCGACGCAGCGTCTTCGATGTGGTGCGCGGATTTGACACTACCGTCAATGCTGCGAGTGATTACGACCTTTACCTCCGGATCGCCCAGAAATTTCCAATCTGTTGCCACGCAGAGTTTGTGGCCGAGTACCGCTCGCATGGCGAGAATATGTCGAGCAACCATCAACTGATGGGGGAACAAGTGAATAGAGTCCTAGGCTCTCAGCTCAAACAAGCTAGTGGAAACAAGGCGTATGAGGAGGCGTGCAGATCAGGAATAAAGTTCTATCGGCGTCTCTACCGGACTGCGGGCCTAGTTCAACGAATGCAAACCAATGCACGCAGAAAGGACTGGAGCGGAACCCTAGAAAGTATGGTATCGCTACTGTGGTTTAATCCACGGGTATTCGGAGAAACTATTGGGCGAAAGCTGCGTCTTGTTATCTCGCAGGAGCTAGGTTTATCTCGCGAAGCGATGTAGTCGATTCAGTCGCGCCTACTTCGAAGCAGGCAGAACTTTTGTGGAGCAGGGGCTTTACCGAATTGGCACCAGGGCCTGAGCTCCAATCGGAATGCCCTCTGTGGCAGCTGCAACATAGGGACTGGCGGCGTCCAACCTAAGATCTTCCTTGACGTTGATGAATCCCACCTCTGCAAGGCTTTTGGGATAGTAATTATCGGCGGGATATGCAGTGGCGTTGGCCCCTACCATGACGTTGCGCCGCACCACTGCACTGGGAAAAAACTGGGCTAAAGTGGCGTTTCCGACACCGTATCCGGAGCCCTTGATTCCGTAGGAATTGTGCTGCACGATGTTGTTGGTGCAGATGAATCGGGCGTAGGGTGCGCCGTCGGCAATAATGATGCTACCTGTGTGTATGGCTGTGTTGTGGTCGATCGTCAGATCGTCAACGCCCCCGGTGAGGGCGAACAAGATGCTATCCACGTAACTCGGGGCTTTTCCTTCTCCCCATTCGGCGCCGCCGATTTCGACCAAGACATTGTCCTTGATTAAGAAGCGTCTTCCTCCTGCGCTGGGATAACCCCCGTCGTCTCCTGAGATTGTGATGCCGGAGGTGGAACGTCGTATCGTATTGCGCACAAACGTCACATCTTCAATTGTGCTCCACGTTGCGAATCCGTCCTGATCCTTCACGGTGAAAAGGATCGCTCTACCGCTCTGCGCAGCAACCCAGTTGTGTTGGAAAAGATTATCGGCAATCAGCACCCGGCGGGCGTTTTTCAACTCGAAGAGGTTCTTGATTGACCATGCCGATCCATCGTAGGCGGGATTGAAGGGATTCCACTCCAAAGGCTTGCTGAAGGTATTGTTGCGCACCTCGATGTCTGAAGGTACCAGACCAACGATCGCTGGGTCGGCACCCCCCACCATCATGTTTTCACCGGCCGCTTCCAAGTAATTATTGATGACGGCCCAAGGGCCGTTGCCGGTCCATCCTGCGATCGCCTGCGTATCGTGACCAACTCCCTTCCAATCGGATAAATAAGAATCGATCACGGCCAGCGAGTTGCCACTGAACATGACGCCGCGCTTGCCACCTGTGGCCGGGTCGCCGTGGATGTAGCAGCGATCCAGAATGATGTGGTGCGGGAAGTCAGCCGATTTCGTTTCGGAGCCGGTCCCGAGCCGCACGAGGCCGTTGTTGTACGTTCCAGCTTGGGGAGCGAATTCAATGGCGATGAAGCGAAAGTGATGCGCGCCTGGCGCTGTAATGATCGCGGGGTTTCCTGCCGGACCCAGGATTCTTGCCATCAAGTGGCGGATGGCCGGAGTGACTCGGGTTCCAGCCGCCGGCAGACTGCCGTCAGCCGTTGCCGAACGCACAACAATCCAGCCAGAACCTGATTTGACGGGCAGTGTGAACGGGCCACTGTAAGTTGCCCCTGGCGTCAACGTAATGACATCTCCCGGTTGAGCATCATTCAAAGCGGCTTGAAAGTTCCCACCCACAGCCACACTGATTGTTCGTCCCGACGGCCGGACGTAGGTGGTGTCCACCTGAATCTGCGGCAAGATAGGTGTTGTGGACCCTGCAGCTGCCGCGGTGGGCTTGGCCGTGATCCTGACGTCAGCCGTGCTGACGAGCGCGCTGTCAGACGCGGTCAAGCGGAGGACATAGTTGCCAGCGGATGAAAAACTGGCTGTGGTGCTTGTCGCACTCGCATTGTCGAATGCAACGGTACCGGGACCACTGAGCTTCGACCAAGTCTGGGTCAACGTTCCCAGCCTGGGAAGACCGTCATCGGTAACGGTACCTTTCAGCGTTGCCGATGCCGGCAAGACGATCGTCTCACTGGCGCTTGCACTGACTAAGGGCGGTTGATTCTTGGGTGAGGGCTGCGAGTCGATGCTAACAACTCTGACTTTGCGCGGTTTCGGCAAGGGGCGAGTCTGGGCCTCCAGACTAGCCGTGATCGCCACCATTACCAACAGGAAGTAGAGAACGACTACGGAGCGAATGGGAATGACATCGCGATCTATCAATTGTATTCGTCCTTTATCTCGTATTGTTGGGGACACTTTATGAAGTCATGGAATCTTAAGTCCAAGAATTGCGTCAGCAACTTGGGGTCCATTGCGGAGCGTCGATGGTCGTATCGGAATCAAGGGACCCAAGCTTAGATTAAGGCAAATTTGCGGTTGCTTAGCCAAAATTGTACAGTACAGAAACCAGAGACGGATGATACTTTAGGTTTGACTGGACTAACATTGGATGAGGTGCCATTAATGCGACTCCTGGTGACGGGTGGTGCAGGCTTTGTCGGTAGCCATTTGGTGGAGCGACTTGTACGAGAGCGAACAGGGTCGGTAGTCGTTTTTGATAATCTTCATCGCGGCAAACGGGCTAATCTGTCTCCCTGCGAGAAGCACCTCTCATTTGTGGCCGGAGATATCAGAGATACCGTTGCCCTTCAAGAGGTTATGGCGGGATGTACGCATGTATTTCATCTGGCCAGTCAGTCAAACGTGATGGGGTCATTGCAAGACCCCGACTTCACTTTGTCGTCCAACGTCACTGGAACATACAACGTTCTCGAAGCCGCCCATCGCGCTCGAGTGGCTCGCGTGGTGTTCGCTTCCTCACGTGAAGTTTATGGCGAGCCATCGTCCTTTCCAGTCGCCGAGGATGCCCCGTTACTGCCTAAGAACTTGTATGGAGTGACCAAAGCTGCGGGAGAGTCGCTTTGCCGGCTGTTTAGCTCGGAGGGCCTTGAAATCGCAATTCTACGGTTAGCAAACGTTTACGGAAGCCGTGACGTTGGGAGAGTGATACCACTCTTCGTTGAGAAGTCATTAAAGAATGAGACACTTACAGTTTTCGGGGGACGTCAGACCCTGGATTTGGTCTGGGTCCACAGCGTGGTAGAAATTCTGATGCGTTCTGCTTTCGATCGGTATGTCGAGGAACCTGTCAACGTTGGCAGTGGCCGAGGCGTTTCCATTACCGAGTTGGTGCAGCGGGTGCTCGATGTGACTCAGTCCAAATCTTCAGTGGAGGTAGTGGCCGCCCGGGGGATCGAGGTTGTTGGATTCGTAGCAGATGTAACACGGGCGCAACGATACTTCAATCTGGTCCCACCTACGGACTCGCTCGAGCATTTAGGGGAAGTTGTCGAGTGGTTTCGGACGGACCTGATGCAGCGGGTCGACGGTTCCACAAAGCAATACCCGTGGCGGTGAGCACGACAAGTAGTCTGAGCATGCAGGGGATAGTCGAGCTGCTTCTGTGGTTTCAGCAATTCGCTCCCGCCATGTAGCCCAGAGTAGGCTTAACTTCGCCGTTTCTGACGACCTCTGGGTTCTTTCGGCAAGTCTTCTCTGCGAGAACAAAGGCGATCAATCAAAGATCAATGAAAACTGTGCTCTCTGTGGTTGGTGCAAGACCTAACTACATGAAGGTCGCGCCAGTGCATAAGGCATTCGAACTCTATAGCGACCGAATCCAGCACGCCATCGTACACACGGGCCAGCACTACAGCGCCGCAATGTCTGACGTGTTCTTCGCCGACCTGCAGATGCCGCAACCTATTGAGTTTTTTGAAGCCTCGTCTGGAACGCACGCCGAACAGACGGGTAAAATCATGGTTCGCTTTGAGCAGGTTTGTCTGGAGCGGAAGCCAGATTTGGTCCTTGTTGCCGGCGATGTAAACTCGACGATCGCTTGCGCTTTGACGGCCGCCAAGTGTGGCATTCCAGTTGGCCACATTGAAGCGGGCCTGCGCAGTTTCGATCGCGAGATGCCAGAGGAAATCAACCGCGTGGCCACCGACTCTATCAGCACCTATGCTTTTGTCACCGAGCGGAGTGGCTTGGCCAATCTTAGCCGTGAGGGCTTCCCAGTGGAGCGGACCTTCTTCGTTGGGAACACCATGATCGATTCGCTTCACTTCGCCTTGCCGACCGCTCGAAGCGCCAAACAGTCAGCGTCCATGGGTCTCGCACCGCGCAACTACGCGGTTGTCACGCTGCACCGCCCAAGCAATGTCGATGATCCGGCGCAGCTGCGGCGGCTGTTGGAGGTCCTCGTTTCTTTGTCACGACGCCGGACCGTCGTGATGCCGCTTCATCCTCGAACACGAAAGAACCTCAGAGAGTTCGGGCTTGATTCCATCATTAGCGGAGCACACGATTTTCGCCTGATCGACCCTCTCGGCTACATCCGCTTCTTGTCCCTCCTTTTAGATGCAGATTTTGTCTTGACGGATTCCGGAGGAATCCAGGAAGAAACCACAGCTCTTGACATCCCATGCCTGACGCTCCGCACGACGACGGAGCGACCCGTCACGTGTGAACTTGGGTCTAACCAACTGATTCGGCCAGAACCGGATCCATTGCGCGAAGCACTGGAGAATCTGCTCGAGAAACCCAGAAAAAAGGCAACAATGCCCCCCCTCTGGGACGGACAAGCTGCGCACCGCGTGGTTGACGCCCTTATCTCGGTTGTCTAAGAACCCTTGAGCACATCGAACCTTTGAGATCCATTCGGACGGAGGTACCTGACCCAAAACCAAAAAACTGTACCAAGTGGGACTTAAGGAATCCTGCGAATGTAAGCCAAAAACGGGAGGGCCGACATGAAGCAGAAACGGTACAGTGAGGAGCAGATTATCTACGCGCTGAAACAGGTGGATGCAGGACGGAAAGCCAGCGAGGTCTGTCGGCAGTTGGGGGTCAGTGAGCCGACCTTCTATGCCTGGAAACGGAAGTACAGTGGGATAGGGGTTCCGGAAGTCATGCGACAACTACGGGAGGAAATCGGAAGCTGAGGAGTTGGTAGCGGACCTGACCCTGGACAAACACATTCTGCAGGAGCTGCTGTCAAGAAAGGGTCTGAAGCCTGCGGGCCAGCGCGAGCTGGTGAAGTGGAGCATCGAATCGTTTGTGGTGAGCGAGCGACGAGCTTGCGGGCTGATTCAGATTCACCCGTCGAGTTTTCGCTACCAGGCCAAAGATCCAACGGCACGCGGCTGCGATTGAAAGAATTGGCGGCGGTGCGAGGGTGCCTGCGGAAGCGAAAGTTCGTGATCACGACCGATTCCAGTCACGGGTTGACGATTTACCCGAACCTAGCCCGCGGATCTAGTGCCCAAAGGGATCGATCAGCTCTGGGTGGCCGACATCACCTACGTTCGGCTGGAGCTGGAATTTGTCTACTTGGCCAGATTGTCCTGTCGCAGAATCCGATACACCCGCTTCGGATTCACGCGCCAACCCCGCCGCCAGAGCTCTTGGGTGATGCGAGGTCGCCCGTAACTGGGAAACTCCGCCGCGATCCGCTGAATCGCATCCCGCAGTTCCACGTCCTGATCAACACCAGATCGAAGGACCGGCAGCGACTCGAGAGCCGCTGGCGGCCCAGCGTCGGAATGAGTTTCCGGTTGGCTATTCCTTGGCCGGTTGCTCTCCAGCAGAGCCGACCTCCGCTTCGCCAACTGCGTGCCAGTGTCAATCAGAGTCTTTGGGAGTCGAGAAATTTTCAGTCAACGGTACACTGTCTCTTAACCGTTTTTCTCACCCCAGGGGGCAGGTCCAGTGAAATCTGCTCCAGCCTTCCAGTTTGGACCAAGTTGATCGTTTCGGCGCGCTTCTCGGAATCCGAGAGTACTTCGTAGGCTTCATTGCTCTCCTTTAGTCCGCAGACTGAAACGTCTTTAATTCCGCCGAAAAGATCCTGACTGCTTGGGTCTCGTCCTCGGCTGCCAACTGGTAAGGGTAAGATCAACGTAGGAAAGCCGGATGAGTACCTTCATCGTTTATCACTCCGAGTCCGGGGGCAACACCCTAAGTTCGATCGGATTGTCCTGGAACAGAAACAAATCGCGTGTCAAGAGGGCACCCCTGGAGAGGCTCACAAATACGATCGCTATAGAGACAGCAAGAATGATCTGCGGGTGTGCAAAATGAGACTGTCTGAATCTGCTGGTGTGCTAATTTCCCAACCAGAGGGAGATGAGGTAGTTCCAGATGGGTTTCGATCCAATCTGTAACTGAAACGTGCTATTTCCTCGGAATGGCGCTCTATTCATCTCCCTCCAAACAGAGGGCACCCAGATTGTTTTGTCGGCTTCCAAACCCGACAAGCAGAGCATCTTCGGATGTGAGATTTCTGGTGCCCTCTTCTCTATTTCGTTGACTAAGCGAATCGCAGCTGCTTTAGTTTTATTTGCCGAAGTGTGGGGGTGGCACGCCGAGTACGCGGCCCCCCTCGTTCTCCCATTCACGTACCTGGTCCTTGATGTTGGATTTGGATCGGCTGGGGCGCTTCCAAATCGCACGAAGAATGACGCTGGCTGATACAAATCCTAAAAGCACGATGAATCGGTTCATGGCTTCTCCTCTGTGACTGACTTTTCAGGTGTGTTCCGTTTTGCGAACTAGCTCGACACTACCCCGGCATGGTTGGCAACCGACTCGGCCTCGCTGCCAGGATGCCAGCTTTACCTCCCGAGTGTCCAGGGGCACCGATGACACGACGTCTGCCGAATAGCGGGATCCATCACAGTCAATAAGTATTCTCATACAGAGATTCGGGCCCGACGCTCGCTCGAGTTCCTGACGGGCGAACGGCAGCCGAGCGATCAGTGCGATACCGACACTTTAGCTGGCCGCAACAACTCGTTATGCCATCGATAGCCCCGAGAGAATTCCACCACGATGGTGCCGGAAGCCAGGCTGGGGGTTGCCTGCTGTGGCGACGGCTTCATGGCATGCTGGATCGAAGACTTGCCCAAGTGACTCTATTGCAGTGACACCCTCGGTCTGTAGCAGGCTCAGAAGCTGTCTATGGATTGCCTCGAACCCCTCTGTCAGAGAATCTGGCAATCCCGTGGTCTCCTCCAACGCACGATCGAAGTTATCCAGGACCTCGAGGATCTTTAGAAGGATGTCGCGCTTGCCTGCCTGAGTCGCTCGTGCCTGCTCCTGCTGTACTCTTTTCCGGAAGTTGTCCAAATCTGCCAATGTGCGCAAATACAGGTTCTGAAACCGTTCGCACTCTGCCCGGAGACGAAGCGTTTCGTCACTCGAGTTCTCAGACACTGCTTCTTCACTGTCGTCATTGCGAAAGGTTTCCATGTAGCTCCCCGATGTTTAAACATTATCCTCTAACTCCGCTGCTACGAGGCTCTGGCAACAATCAAGATGTCTGTCAATTCTGGAATTGCTGCTACCAGCACATCTTCGATCTTTTCCGCAAAAACAAACTGCATCTCCTTGCTGACGGTATCAGGAAGTTCTGCCAGGTCTTTTTCGTTCCCTTTCGGAAGTATCACCCGCTGAATACCTGCGCGGCGCGCTGCGAGGACCTTTTCTTTGATTCCGCCAACTGGAAGAACCAATCCTGTCAAGGTGATTTCGCCCGTCATTGCTGTGTTGGGTTGAACAGCAATCTTGCTGTAAAGAGAAGCGAGAGCAGTGGCCAGGGTAACTCCTGCCGAGGGCCCATCCTTTGGAGTTGCACCGGCGGGGACGTGCACGTGCACGCTGTGCCTTCGAAATAGGGCCGGGTCGATGCCGAGAGCGTCCGCATGAGACCAGATATAGCTTTGTGCCGCTCTGGCAGATTCCTGCATTACATCACCGAGCTGTCCTGTGAGCGTCAAACCGCGGCTGCCAGGGAGAAGTGTTGCCTCAACGTAGAGAACATCTCCTCCGGTTTCAGTCCAGGCGAGCCCGGTAGCCACACCGAATGGTAGTATCTGCCTTGTCTGCTCAGGCATGAAACGCTGTGGACCAAGGAAGTTCGCGAGGTCTTCGGGTCTTGCTTCGACTGGTTGTGTGCTCCCCTCTGCGTGACGGAGCGCAATCTTCCGCGCGACCCGGCCGATCGTGCGCTCCAGTTGTCGTACTCCCGCCTCCCGTGTATACCGTGAAATCATCCAGTGCAGGGCGTCACGCGTGAGGATCACCTGGCTGTCGGTCAGTCCGGTGTCTTTTAGCTGCCGAGGAATGAGGTAACGCAGGGCAATTTCGATCTTCTCCTCTTCGCTATAGCCCGGTAACCGCAGAACTTCCATACGATCGAGCAAGGGTTGAGGGACCGTGTCCAGTGCGTTGGCGGTGGTCACAAAAAAGATGCGCGACAGATCGAACGGTAAATCGAGATAGTTATCGCGGAATGTCCGGTTCTGTTCGGGATCGAGGATCTCTAGCAAGGCTGCGGCAGGATCTCCCCGGAAGTCGCGGCCCAACTTGTCGATCTCATCCAGCATTAACACCGGATTGTTGACGCCGGCGCGACGTACGGCTTGAATGATGCGCCCGGGCATGGCCCCAATGTAGGTCCGCCGGTGTCCACGTAGCTCAGCCTCATCGTGCATGCCACCGAGACTTAAACGCTCAAACCTGCGTCCCAAGGCTCGCGCAATGGATTGTCCGAGAGAGGTCTTACCGACCCCGGGAGCTCCCACAAAGCAAAGAATCGGAGACTTAGCGCTGGGATTCAACTTCAGGACTCCCAGATACTCCAGGATGCGTTCCTTGATTTCCTTTAGATCGTAATGATCTTCATCCAAAACCTGCCTGGCCTTTGAGATATCGAGAATGCCTTCAACCGAAGTGGTCCATGGAAGCTCGAGCAAGAGCTCAAGATACGTGCGGGTGACGGAATAGTCCGGGGCTCCAGCCGGGAGCCTCTCCAAACGGGATACTTCCCGCTGTGCTTCTTTGCGGATCTCATCAGGAAGCTCAGCTTTTTCGAGGCGCTCCCGAATCAAATCCACCTCAGCGTCTTCGGGATTCTTGCTGCCGAGTTCCTGCTGTATGGCACGGAGCTGTTGCCGCAATAAATACTCGCGTTGTTGTCGGCTCATTTCTGTCTGCGCTTCACTAGCAATCTTCGAACGCAGATCGAGAACTTGTAGTTCATACGATAAGTAGGAGTGCATGAGGCGCAGTGCGTCCACTGAGGTTTCGGCCTCGAGGAGAGATTGTTCCCTTTCCAGCTCCATGTTGAACATGGACGCCAGAACATAAACCAGCCTGAAGGGGTCTTTGCTCTCGCCGAGCAGCCGGTTAATCTCATTGAACGCTTTGGGTTCGGTCATTTTAAGCGCTTTGCCGGCCATTTCCAGCAGTTCGCGATGCAATGCTTCCACTTCTACGTTCTTATGCTCCGGAAGAGGCAGAGGTTTAATTCGCCCTTGGAGGTAACTGGCTGTCTGTTCAAGCTTAATGATGACTGACCGCTCAGTACCCAGCAGAATGACTTCGAGGCCTCCGTGTTCCTGGTTGGCTTTCTTCTTAACAACGGCTTTGGTGCCTATGGCATAAAGATCATTCTGAGTCGGCATCTCAACCGAGGCGGAGCGTTGAGCGACCACGACCAGTTCCTTGTCTTCACGGGCCAAAGCGGCTTCCACGGCCGCCATCGAAAACGGTCTGTCGACGGACAGGGACAGAAGCAGATACGGAAACAAGACCGTATTTTTCAACGGCAACAGTGGCAAGGCTTCAAGAACGTTGGGATCACTCACGACGATTACCCTCCGTGATCAACTCGATAAGTAAAAGGCCGTTCGAACAGTCGATGCGAATAATCTCGGCACCCGTCAAATCGCCAGGGAGCGAAATGAATCGCTGAAAGCTGTTGTAGGAAATCTCCATCGAATAGTGCTTGCAGCCCTCCACCGCCTGAAAATCTCGTCGAGATCCATGGATCCGCAACCCGGCTTCTGTCAGGTTGGCCGTGACGTCTTCAAGTCGAACTCCAGCTGCATCTAGCTTAACAAGCCACCCTGCCCGAGTCTGATAGATGTCAGCTGCGGGTTGCCACGAGCTCTGCCGATGACAAAACGAAGAGAAGAACACCGGCAGCTTTCTGGGTTTATTGTGCATTCCTGCCCATCGAAACCTTATTGGGACGTTGGATCACCTCTGCCAACTCCGAGTGTAGATCCGTCAAGGACGGTCTTGCCAAGCCGGTTGCTCACTCGGCTATCTGCACCCACCATTTATGTATACCAAGTTGTAAAGGCTCCCTTCTGTCTAATTTTGCTCGACTCTCGAAGCCAGCCGGAAAAGCTCTGCTGGTATCCCGTCAAGAGAATCAGCAGGAGACGGGTCTTTTCCAGTGCGGTCAAGACTCGCCGTTCGCGGAGACTGCAATTTTCGCGACCTTCCCTGAGGTCGTCAATGGTTGAGCAATTTTGACCGGCCGTGCGTAAGCATTGTCGTCAGAATGCTGGATAGACGTTTCCCGGCGGAACAATTGTGCGGTTGGGGAAGGGTGAGCTCAAGCTCATGCCAATGAACGCAGCGAACCGGTGGCACAGATTCCTCTTACTCGGAGGCTCGCTCGGCAAACTGGAAGGTTTTTCGGAGAGCCGACTGATCGCGGGGTTCCGGTTGATGGCGCAGACTTATGGTGATCTCTTAAGGCCACAAACACAGGTCTTGCGGTTCTTATCAGAACTGTCGGGAAAGCTGAGACGATCCACAGGGAGGATGAACCCTGTTGTGCTGCTGGTCCTTCTGGGTGTTCTGGCTTACGAATGGCGTACCTCTTCACTGCAGTCCCTGGCGCTTTGGTCTTTAGCCGGGAATATGACGTATTCATTGGAATCCGGTGCCAGCTCGCACATTGTGTTTCCGCAGACGGGCCCTTTTAACGAAAGGCTCGGTTATACACGAATTGCAACCTTTCAGAAGCGATTGCAACACAGGGGCTTCACCGTTACCCATCAAGCTCGATTCTCTCCACTACTAGAGGCGGTTGCGCAGTTTGGTGTCACGCCTCCTTACCGCGAGTTACCTTTGGCTGGCTTGCGAATTCATGGCGCGGACCTGGCTCCTTTGACGGACGGCGCCACAGACAGCAGTTTCCAAAGCTATGCGGAGATTCCGAAGCTACTGGTGAAGACCCTGCTGTTCATTGAGAACCGGGAGTTAGACAATCCGCCCGACGCGCGCTCCAACCCGGTTCTCGAGTGGAATCGGTTGGCGAAGGCGGTGGTTCTCTTTACTGGCAGCAAGATAGGCCTGCCGGTTTCAGTGGAAGGCGGCAGCACACTGGTTACACAACTTGAGAAGTATCGTTATTCGAAAGAGGGCAGGACTCGTTCGGCCTTTGATAAAGTCCGTCAGTTGGTGAGTGCCACCCTCCGAGTGTATCGCACCGGTGTCGATACACGCCCCGTGCGTCAGGAGATCATTCTGGATTACCTGAACACCATGCCGCTTTCGGCAGCGCCAGCGCACGGTGAAGTTAACGGGCTCGGTGAAGGCTTGCGAGTCTGGTTTGGCGAATCGTTGCAAAGCGCCTGCGGCGACCTCAAGCTTCCTTCCACATCGGTGCGGAAAGCGGCCGCTTATCGCCGAATGCTTACTCTGCTAGCTGCGGTGCGAGCGCCCACCTTCTATTTGAGAGATAACAGGACAGCCCTGGAAGGACGAGTACTTCGATACGTTGGGTTGCTAACTCGAGCCGGGATCATCGACACGCAACTGGAAGCACTTCTAGTACGGTCTCCCGTACAAGTGTCGTCGTCCTATACAAGTCCCACGGCATCTTTTGCGCCGGATCGCAAAGGAGTCAATGCCATCAGGCACCAGCTCGCTCAATTGCTCAGGATCCCCCATCTTTATGACTTGGACCGGCTGAACCTGGAGGTCGAGACGACACTGGATGGTCCTTTGCAAAATGTCGTGGCGCAAACCTTTCAGAATCTGAAGAAGAAGGAGTTTCTTGCGGCGCGTGGTTTATTTCAGCAACGGCTTTTGGAACGCGGCAATCCCGCCAACGTCATTTACGGACTGACGCTGTTTGAACGCACTCCTGAAGGAAACTTGCTCCGGGCTCAGGTCGATACATATGAAGATCCATTGGACTTCAACCGGGGAATCAAGCTGGAATTGGGCAGTACCGCAAAACTAAGAACACTCGCGCATTATCTGGAAGTCGTGGCCTTACTCTACGAGGAGATCAAGAGCGGAAAAGGGCCGACGTCGCCCGATCGCACGGACGCTATCAGCGAGTTCGTTGCTGATGTCCTTGCCGGAAAGCCTGACAGCACGCTGGGAGATGTTTTGCGAATGGCCCTCGATCGCAAATATTCCGGCAGTCCGTACGAAACATTTATGACAGGTGGCGGTCTCCACCGCTTTCGCAATTATGATCCAGCGCAGGATGCGCGCCGCATGAGCGTTCGCGAGGCAACGATCCAGTCGAACAATTTAGCCTTTGTTCGGCTGATGCGCGATCTCGTGCGATTCCATCAAGCTCGCTTGGACTACGTTCCTTCCGAGGTATTGGCGGTTCGAGACGGTGCGACTCGCAGACGCCTTCTGGAGCGGGCCGCAGACGATGAGGCGCGACAGATTCTCTGGCGAACGTTCAAGCAATACCGGAATCAACCTTCGGAGACGGTCGTAAAGCGTCTACTGAGCAAGCGGTCCGAGACCCCTCGCGATAGGGCGATTCTTTTCTTTGCCTTGGAGCGCGAGGGCGCTTCGGTAGGCGGTCTGTCCCGCTGGCTGGAATCAGGAGGCATGAAGCCCACCGAGATGGAGCTTTCGCGTTGGGAGAAAGCATACGGAAAACCTTCCTTGAGCTTACTCGACTACGCCTACTTGTTGAATGTTCGGCCGCTGAGCCTATGGTGTGCCGGCCAACTCCTCCGTGCACACTCGAGTTCGTGGAATGAGATCTGGGAGCGAAGCGCTGGGGCGCGAAAACTGTCATCGGCGTGGCTGTTTGAAGAACGGCAGCGAAGAGCCCAAAATCTGCGCCTGCGCATTCAAATCGAGCGGGATGCTTTTGCTCGAATGACCCCTGCATGGCGTCGCCTTGGCTTTCCCTACGAACAACTCGTCCCCTCTTTAGCCTCTGCCCTTGGAAATGCGGGCGATAGGCCGGAGGCGTTGGCGGAGTTAATGGGCGTGATTCTAAATGATGGCGAGCTGAGGCAAACCATCAGAGTCAAGACGCTGAATTTCGGGCCTCAAACTCCCTACCAGACACGGTTCGGTACGGCCCGCAGGGCGCCCGTTCGGCTCATGAATGCCGAAGTGGCACGTGCCCTCCGGACTGTGTTGGTTGGAGTAGTGAATGAAGGCACCGGTCGCCGATTAGTTGGAGCGTTTACCGGCCCCGGGGGGCGAGCCGTTGCGGTGGGTGGGAAAACGGGGACGGGAGACAATCGGATCAAAGCTTTCGGAAGCAGCCGGTTGCTATTATCCGCATTATCTGCCAGTCGAACCGCAAGTTTTGTCTTCTTCATTGAGGATCGTTACTTTGGCGTTTTGTCCGCCACCGTCTTGGGTAGGGGAGCAGCTCAGTATGGCTTCACCAGTGCTCTTCCAGTCGCGATACTGCGACTGCTCGCTCCGTCAATTAACACTCGTCTGCAGGCGCCATCCATGCTGCATCAGCGTGAGGATCCTCACCTGTACACGGGATGGCCCGGTTCGCCACGCACTACACCCACTTCAACAGACAGTGTTTCATTCCTACACTCCGGTACCTCACGTAGGTCGCAGAAACCTAATCCGCAGAATTCTCCACCGCTGGATACACGCTTCAACTTAAGTGCCTTACCGGTCGATCCGTCCAATCTGCGCTGGAGACGCTGGGCGGCTATAGCGCCGTAAAGTATGCAGGATCACCCCATGGAAAAGATTTTCGGGTGCCATGCGCATGCCTTTTCGGTTTGGGTCGCCAGGTATCCGACAATCGCCCCTAAAATAGCTTTTGAATATGGGTGGGCAACATTCGTAGCCGCTCTGCGTGCAACGTGCGCGGCGACGCTTGCCTTTGGGATTGGCCGCTACCTGGCCCGAAAAGTACTGAACAACGAGCGAAGGACAATGAAAAATGCGAAGCGCTCGATGACGCTATTGGCGACGGACCGTCTTGCCAAAAAAACGCCGGAGGGAAGAAAAGAGACCGTTCTAGCGACTAATTAGCGTCGGGAAAAAAGCCGGCGTCTTACCCTCTGAGATACTTTCCCATGACGGCTTCGGCTTCATTTCACTTTCTCAGCGTTCTTCAAACGGGAACCGAACAGCGAGAGCTGCTTCCGCTGCTGTTTTTCCCGCGATACGCTTCTCCGTTCCTCGATAATTTCTTGCTCGATAAGAATGCCAACAGCATGCTTGTAGGTTTCGTCAAGCGTTTTGGCGATGTCGTTAATAGACAGCCCGTGGTTTAGAAACAAGTTACAAATCGTGATCTTTCGTTTCAACTCAGCTGCCAATTGAACCGAATCACGTGGCGGCGAATAGCTGGCTTTAAGAACTCGAAACCCTTCCCGGACGATTGACTGATTGGACTGCATTATGAAAACTCCTACAGAGAATGTGATCGACGCTTTGATAAAAACTTAGGAAGAGGTGCTCCAGCAATCTGTGGCAGGAGCTGAACGGCAGGGACTTGCAAAAGCTGTTCGGTTTGAATCACGCTTTGCAGAGTAAACCGCAGAAATTCCCCGATTCGGGCCGGGTCAATGTATGGTTCCCCAGATGCCGCCTTTCCCTGAAGCTTGTTATGCCAAGTCCCGAAGCACAACCTTTAGCGCCAGGAAAAGCCAGCGACGCCTCCAGCAGTGTATTTGGTGCCGGAGTGAGCTCAAAAGATGCTGCGCGCTCTGCAGCATACGAAAACCCTCCCAACTCCCTTGAGGACAAACATGACAGTTAAACTTCTAGGGTGTCAATAAGGGTTAACCTGATGACCTGCTGAGAGAAAGGTTGGTACCCTACAAAGGAGCACTGAGAGCGGCTCTTCGGCCAGTGCGACTGATGGTGATAACTCTGGGCCGATGATGTTGCGGATGAATTGTGTTGCCTACCCAGGTCCTTTCTTCCGCGAAAAAACCCTTCCCAAATCCAGGCCAAATTCAGGTTGCTCACGAGTTCCGCCGATCTTGATCGGTATGACCGCTCCTGCGCCGTTTCTTTTGAACAGAGGATCTGCAAACTTCAGGAGGAAAGACTTCACGCCAGTCGTCATCTCGGAGACTTTAGCCTGAGTCTGCAAAGTGCCTGCGAAGCCCAGTTGCTCGTTTTGAAGTCCGTAGCTGCCGTCGAGACGCACTTTTGCCCCCGGCACGAGGAATGACAAGTTGGTAAAGTCGATTACTCCATCGCGGAGCTCGAACCTCCCCCGAAGATCAGAAGCATTCCGATTATCTGCAACTTGATCGCCCAGTTTTCCGCTTGCGCGCTGGCTGAGCTCATCGACCTTGTCTTGAACCTTAAATCTGGTGAAGCGCGCAGAAGCAACCCGGAATTTGCCGTCGAGTTGAAGCTTCTCAAAGATATCTCGATTGCCGGGCGGCAGTTCAAACGTGGCATCGAAGGCGATGGACCCTGTCATAAGAGGTTGCGGGCTCTTGACAGTGAGCCACAGGAAGTCCTCGACCCGCGAGTTCGAGACGGTAACGGCAAGAGAAACCGTTTTTCCTTTTTGCCCGGCTTTTCCGTAGATCCCGCCGCGCGCCACAATGGCAGATCGCCTGAACTGCGCGTTCACCGGCTGTAGGTAGGTATCGCCATCGGTTCCATCGACAACGGCGTGAAACTGGGTTTTCAGGTGCACGGGATGACCGCTGATTTTCAGCGTAAAGTCAGGAGTATCGGTCGTGCCATTCACCTCGATGCGCTCCAGGATTCCGTGGTATTTGCCTTTCGAGGATAAAGTGCCTGCCAGGCCACGAAAGTCAGAAAGGTCGGCATCGTGAAACGTATAGCCGCCGGACACAGGCGTCAGGCTGGGTTCATCGTTTTCCCAAGGGCCGAATTGACCTGAGCTTTGTATATTGCCTGGCGGCTTGGGATTGGTGAGCGTCGCGCGGAAATCCATCGATTCTGTTGTTCCGGCCGAATGGAGCGTGAGCTTTGATATGTCAAAGGTGAGGGGGTCTTTTCCTGGTTTCTTGGGAAGAATCTGCAGAAAAGTGCCATCGGCAACGACCTCGTTGATGACGAATCGAGGGGGATAACGCTTTAGCTCTTTAGGTTTGGTCGAGTCATGTTGCTTTGGTGGAACGTTGATGCGCAAGCCCTCCAGGACCACACGTTGGATCTGCAAGGGCTCACTCAGCATTCCGCGAAGGGTAGCACTGACGGTCAGCCGCTGCACTTCGACCATTGGGTGTAATTCTGTACGGTCCTTCTGGTAGATTATCAGACCCTCGATCGTCGCTCCGAATCTTGGCAGCACAGAAAGGGTGAGGTCCTTCACCTCAATCTCGCGCCGGTAGTGTTGTCGAATCGCCGTGATGAGTCGCTCTCTCAACAGTGGCTTCAAGCGCACACTAGCCCAGACGAATCCGATCGCAGCGATCAGTAAGAGCAGCGCCGCCAGTCCCATTAACCATTTGCGCATTTGCATGCCGTCTCCAGCATTTCAACAGATTGGTGGCATCGCAGGCGGTTCCCGACACACTCTCTTCGTGCGAGAGAAGGTTGGGCCTCACCTTGAGCCAGCAATGGAACGTTAACGAAGCATCCGAAGACTTCCAGCATGCCGAAAAGGCTTCAGAAATGTTATGAGGATAAGGGAGTCTTGCTGATGGATCCGTTCAAAATTGCTCTGCGCAGAGGAGCAACTCGAGTTTGATGGCGGGACTGGTCGGGTCAGGAGCGAACAGACTATTTGGCCGAGTAAGCTACTCTCAAAGGATGGTGGATAGCGGTCGAACGATAGGAAACCATCTCAGGCTTTTTGTGGACCATCCGTTTGGAATTGCATGGAGCTCTCGGTCAAGGGGTTTTTTGGATACGTGTGGACGCGGTTTCCGTGCGTCCGAGCCCATTGTCGACTCTGGCTCTTGCCAGTTGTTGATCAATAGTGGCGACTGTAGAACGGTTCTTAGCCTTGTCGAACCTGGTTTTGAATCGATAGCTGTCTTGCTTGAACTTGATCTTCAGGGTGTCGCCTCGTTCCGTGCCAACAATGTCGGTTAGTTTGAAAGCAAAGGCGTGTCTATTGTCGCCCGATGGAACGTAGCTGATAGAGTGCCCAGTAAATCTCAACGTGCCCCGGCAGCTTCCGATCAAGTGGTCATGAATCACTGTGTATGTCAGGTTTTCGGATGAAAGTTGTCGGACCGTCGGTTTAGATGGGCCTGAGGTGGGTTTGCCTGTTTGGAGAGATCCGGTTTTGGGAACGGCGTGTGGGTTGGCCGGCGCTGCCCGACGAATACTTTCTTTCAAATCTAAGGCGAAAGAATTGTGAGGTTCTTTCAACAATATTGCGTCGCAACTGCGGCTCGCTTCTTGCAGATCGCCCTTGTCATAGAACGATTTGGCCATCGCTTTCAATTGGGATAGTTCGGATTGAATAACTTTGGGCTGGTTGATTTCAATCGCCGAACTCCCCGCAGAGTGTTGTTGTCCATTCACCCAAAAATCGATGATGACGCCCACAGCAATGGTAAGGACTACCACCAAAAGAGCCAGTACTCGCTTGTTTCGTGAAATGCTTGTGGAATCTGACTCGGGGACAGGTGTGCTGACGTTGCCGTCAAGCCGACTGCAGGTAAGAACGTGAGAGGCGAATGAGCGATCAATCTGGAGGCTCTCTTGGGTGTTTTCCTGCTCCATCGAAGCAGTGGCTTCTCCATTGTCTCGCTTCGTCGGGGAAGCATTGCTTTCAGGGACGGGAGCCAAGCTTTCTCCAGGAACTGGGAGATGGGTCGCCGAGGTCTGCACTGCGGTGGCTTCCTCGCACAGTTGCCGGCTGAGTTCTAAGTAGTCTCTCAAAGTATGATTGTCGGGTTCCAATTCACACAAGAATTGAAATGTCGGCAGGCAAGCACTGTAGAGTTCTTGGTCAAATTGCTTAATGGCAACTTGCTTGAGATCTTCGATGTAAATTTCAAACTCTTCCCTGAGTTCCTGATCGAGAGTCCCGTGTTTCGGAATGGAGTTTGTATTTTCTTCCGACCATTGAGCAGCGGGATCTGAAGACAGATTCATCATCTTCCTCAGTGCTTCATCATCTCTGTTGTCAAGATGCGTCCGCAGTGAGCTCACCAGGTTTGTTGACTCGTTCAGGTTTGCCAGCGATGCTTCGGGTGCGCATTGGCCAACCGGAGGTTTGCTTGCATTGAGGACGAAGCCTGCCTCTTCCTCCAAAACAGCTCCTGGCATCGCGGGCTGAGCCTGCAACTCCTTCGCGATCAGTTCCTCCGCGCGCTCCGTTATCACCGGTCGAGAGTAAAAATAGCCTTGCCCAAATTCACATTTCAGTATCTTCAGCATCGCAAGATGGATGGGTGTCTCGACACCTTCGGCAACCACGTCCAATCCGAGGTTGTGTGCCAGGGTAACAACCGCACGGACAATTTCGAGGCTTTCCTTGGCGTCTTGCAGCCTCGCGATGAACGAGTGATCAATCTTTAGAGTGTGGACTGGGAAGGTTTGCAGATAACTCAGGGAAGAGTAGCCCGTACCAAAATCATCAATCGCCAATTTGACGTTCAGAGCCCGCAGCTGCAGCAGAATGTTTCTGGCGGACTCCGAGTTCCGCATGACCAATGTCTCCGTGATCTCAAGTTTCAAGCTCGCAGGGGTGAGCCCTGTTTCATGCAAGATATGACCAATCTGTTCAACGAGATTTGTCTGCTCAAACTGCTGGCTGGAAATATTCACCGACAAGTACAACAACGGATTGTCCGAAAATTTCAAATGCCACCGGTGCATCTGTTGGCAAGCCTCTCGCAGCACCCATTGTCCAATGGGAACAATCAGCCCGGTATCTTCTGCCACCTGCAGGAAATCTGCCGGAGACAGAAGTCCACGGGTCGGATGTTGCCATCGAACCAGAGCTTCAAATCCCGCAATCCTGCCTGTGTCCAAGTACACGATGGGTTGGTAATATACCCGGAAATCTTGGTGTTCAAGGGATCGTCTGAGCTCGGCCTCGAGTTGGCCACAATTTCTTGTCGGATCAAATCCAGTCCCATCGAAAGGATTGGGAGGGTAAATTTCCGCAATCGAATGGGTGCTGCCCGATCGCGAAACGCTGGGCTCATTCAAAGCGACTCCAATAGCTGAGTCGAGGTAGCTGTCACCACATTTGGACGCCACAGCGAACTCCTCTCCTTGACGTGTCGTAGCACTTTTCACATGATTCTTCATAGATCTGCTTCCGCTTGAGCGTTCACTGTTTCGAAACTGTCGGGAGCGTCCGTCGGCTACCGCAATCTATTGCCTTGAGAGATCTTTTATTGCACACCGGCCTTCCGAGCCTGCAGTAGCGATTGTTAGTTCGGATTGGCCGATCCCTTCCGAAAGGCCGCGTTCCACCCGCTTGGCTCGCACGCCGCGTTCCACTGGGCTGGTCGTCAGTAAGTGCCTAAGAATCAGTGTTTGGAGGACTATTACTAAGGGGCAAGGCAGGTCCTGCAGTCGGCTGGAAGTGACAAAGAGTCCGTTTTTCAGACACTGTGTGGCACTTATCACCCTTTGGTCCACAGTAGATGGTTGATTCTACTGGCCGCCCGAGCCTTACCGAGTCTCGTGAACTCGGATCCAGTTGAAGGGTCCGGCCCCGTCCTCCGATTCTCCCAATCCTCAAAGCGTTGGAAGGCCAGCCACTTGGCTGCTGCTTCTAACCTTCAGCCGCCGTTCCCGATTCCGTCTTTGCAGGGTGTTCCTTCCAGGACTTTTCGACTTCCCACAGCGAGTCGGCAAAGAAAGTTTGTGAGTCGTAGAGGTGGCAACGGACATTGAAGCCGGTCGAAGCCGCCAGGTGTTCAATGTCGGCGGGGAGATACTTGTAAGAGTATTCCGTATGCAGCGGTTCCCAAGACTCGAAAGAAAAAGCCCGACCAATCGAGTCAATAAAGACCGTTTGTTTCTCCTGGCTGACCAAATAGCTTTCCATGGCCCCTGAAGATACATTATAGGTGCCGAAGTAACGGAACTTGTTGCGGTCGAAGTGTCCGCCCAATTCGTGATTGATTCGCTGCAGAAGGTTCAGATTAAACTCTCGAGTCAGGCCTTCAGAATCGTTATAGGCGCGGAGCAAAAGATCGATGTCTTTCTTCATGTCGAAACCGATCAGGGTCATGTCCCCATGGTTGAGGCAGTTCCACAGGTTGCGCAAGAAGAAGCAGGCCCCCTTGTAGGTGAAGTTTCCGATCGATGAACCTAGAAAAAGGACCAGGTTCTTTTGGCGATGGCGCCGATTCAACCATTTCAAGCCGTTGAAATAGTCGGTGACCAATCCGTTCACTTCCAGCTGTGGAAATGAGTTCTTCAAAGACTCTACCAAGCCTGCCATCGCTGATTCTGAAATATCAATCGGCACATACTGAAATGCGATGCCGGCCCGGATGAACCCTCGAAGCAGGGTCATCGTCTTTTGACTGAATCCAGCACCCAACTCGACTAGGTTAACGGACGCGGTCCCGACGGCCTCTGTGATTTGTTTCGACTGGTGTTCAAGGATTTCGAGCTCTCGCTGCGTCAAATAATATTCCGGAAGCAGGCAGATTTTCCGGAACAATTCGCTGCCCCGAGCATCGTAAAAGTATTTCGATGAAATTGACTTCGGCGTCGACGAAAGACCCACAAGCACATCCAGGGCGAAAGAATCTCTTTGGTTGAAAGAGTCCGCATGGTCGGATTCCAGCAGTACTCGGTACCCGCACTGCATACTTGGTTCCTCTCACGGGTCAATGGCCAGACGAATTCCAGTGAACTGCCAACGCTTCTCGCACTGAAAAAAGTTTCGATAGCTTGTCCGGATATGGCTGTTCGGGGTCGCACAGGAACCGCCCCGGAGCACCATCTGGTTGATCATGAATTTGCCGTTATATTCTCCAAGCGGCCCACGCTCCTGTCGATAGCCCGGATAGGGGAGATAAGCGCTGTTAGTCCACTCCCATACATTCCCGAGCATATGGAGAAGGCCTCCAGAGTCGTCGTCTTGCTGGAACGAAGTAGGATGGAAACTTCGATCTTCCAGGAAGCAGCCAGAAGCAGCGGGATGTGCCAGACTGGCTGCAACTTCCCATTCCTGTTCGGTCGGTAATCGTTGGCCGGCCCACCGGGCAAAGGCTGCCGCTTCGTAGAAACTCACATGACAGACCGGTTCATGGGGGGATAGGGGCCGCAAACCCGCGAGTGTCCATAAATGCCACAGCCCGTCTTGGTTCTCCCAGTAGAGCGGAGAATCCCATTTGTCCCTCATCACCGTGTCCCAGCCATCTGAAGACCAGAGCAGCGGGTTCTGATATCCCCGGTCCCTGATAAAGTCTAGATACTCACCACAGCTAACGGGCCGATGCATCAGCTGGAAGTCCTCAAGAATCACCCGGTGTCGAGGACGTTCGTTGTCCCAGGCAAACCCTTCGCCCGGTGCTCCAATGTCGTAAACGCCGCCCGAGACATCAAGGGGCCGGGCGGGACACTGCGGCACCGCAACGGCCTTTCCGCCATTGTCGACAGTGGGGTAGACAGGACGAAGCGGATTGCTGCCATAGATATGCTTAATGTCGGTGACGAGCAGTTCCTGATGTTGCTGCTCATGGTGGATTCCGAGTTCAACAAGAGGGTTCACTTGTGACAATGTCTCTGCGTTGGACCCCTGTAACAACGCCAGCAGACGCTCATCGACAGAACGACGATACGCGTACACCTCCTGCACCGTAGGACGGGATAGCACTCCGCGTGAGTCGCGCAACACCCGTTGGCCGAAGCTCTGGTAATAAGAATTGAAGATGAACGAGTAGAGCTCGTGATAGGGTTTGTGGCCCGGTTCAAACGTCTGCAGAATCACTCTCTCGAAAAACCAGGCGGTGTGTCCGAGATGCCACTTAGGCGGGCTTACGTCGGGCATCGACTGAACAACGAAATCCTCCGTGCATAGAGGCTCGCAAAGCAGTTCGGTTGTTTTGCGAACCGTCTGATACTCTTCCTGCAAGCCACGTGTTCCCATCGTGGAGGGTATTGTATCCCTTCCGGACGGATTTCCCGTCCATAATGGAACACTTTCGGGTCGAAAGTCCTTCCCATCAGGCTTGGGCAGATTTCGCGGAGCAGGGAAGGGGGGACAGCGAGGCCGGACCGCTTTCCGGAATGAACTGTTCTTTGAACGAAAACAGCCGCCTCGGGAATGGAGCGTTTTTGCTGATCCACCAGCTTGTTGGCTTGACGCATAGTCGCATTGGAGATCTTTCCGAGCACCGCAGTGAGCGCCGCCACCAGTTCAGGCCGACGAGCCGCCGCCGCCGACAGCAGAAGGACGGCATCATAAGGAGGCAACGCGCCTTTGGGATCGCCAAGCACGACGAGATTGTAGTCGATGATTCGCCCGTCCGTGGAATATGCCGAAATCACATCCACAGATCCTGCCTGAATTGCCGCATACATTAGACTGGGGTCGAACGTTCGCTGCTCCGAGAAGCGGAGTCCATATTGGTCTTTGAGGCTCCGCCATTCCGGCCGCCCGAAAAACTCGTAGTCGCTCCCGATACGGAGCCTTGGGGTGTGTGGGGCTAATTCCGCGAGGTCAGAGATGCCGTGCCTTTTGGCAGTTTCTTCAGGGAGGGCCAGGGCGTAGGTATTCTCGAATCCCAGAATGCCCAGAAGCGTAACTTGATGACTGTTTTCAAGCCATCGAGCCAGTTCTTCGATCAGAACATCCCGGGGTGGAATGTCGCTCCGTTTCATCAGGTTGGCCCAGAGAGTTCCGGAATAGTCGACGTAACAATCCACTTCTCCTTTGGCAAGAGCATCGAACAGGATAGTGGAGCCCAGGCTTGTTTTGCTTTCAGCCTCCAAACCGGCTTGTTCCAACGTCAGACGTAGAAACTCTGCGAGCACATACTGCTCGGTAAAAGTCTTGGCGCCCACAACGACCTGCGTGGAGGACGTAGTACCCGGTCCCCACCGGGACGCCAGTGGGAGCAGCCCAACCAGAAAAAGACAAATCAGACTTGCTCCTGCGGCCAATCCGCTGCGATAACTTCGCCGCTCTGCAGCACGCTGCAGCCATCCGATGAGCTGATCGAGTGTCATTGCGAGAGCTGCGGCGGCGAGGCAACCAACCACGACGGCGGTCGGGTTCTGCGTCTGCAACCCAGAGAAGATGTGATTTCCCAAGCTCGTGGCCCCGACTGGGGTAGCGAGGGTGGCGGTGCCTACAATCCAGACGGCCGAAGTGCGGATGCCTGCCACAATGACAGGAGCTGCGAGAGGAAGTTCCACTTGCAGCAACTGTTGGGCGGGGCCCATGCCAATGCCGCGAGCTGCCTCCAAGATCGAGCGATCGAGCCCAACAATTCCACTTACTGTGTTGTGGAGGATCGGCAACATGCTATAGAGCACCAGCGCTAGAAAAGCAGGGAGAAATCCGATCTGGCCTAACAAAGGCACCATGAGAGCCAGCAGGGCTAGACCGGGAATGGTTTGAACCACACTGGCGAGCGCCAAGGCCGGCCACTGCAGAGCCTTGATGCGTGAAACGAGAATTGCGAGGGGAAAACAAACCAGAATGCCCGTCAACAGGGCTGAGAGGCTCAACAGCAGATGATGGCTGAAGGTGTCAGGCAGCGTTGCCAGTTGTTCGGCGAGACGAGGGTTCATAACTGCCCTGGTTTCAGAACACGCTCCAGGCTTGCCGCTTGACGGCGGGGCGTTTCCAGCAAAGTAGTGATATGGGCGTCTCCCGGGTGAGTCAGCATTTCGCGGGGCGTACCAATCTGGAGCAGGCGACCTTGCTGCATTACCGCGATCCGATCGGCGAGCAACAGGGCTTCCGTCATATCGTGAGTCACCATGACCACGGTCAAGCCTATTGATTTCTGAAGGGATTGGAATTCTCGCTGCAACGCATCACGCGTGACCGGATCGAGCGCTCCAAACGGCTCGTCCATAAGCAGGATTTTTGGCCGGCCAGCGAGAGCCCTCGCCACTCCAACGCGTTGTTGCTGGCCTCCCGAGAGTTCCGAAGGCATTCGCTGCAGGTACTCTTCCGAGGCCAACCCCATCATTCCCATCAGTTCATCCACCCGGTGCGCAATGGCTGACGGTTCCCACCGGAGAAGTCTAGGCACGATCCCCACATTCTCGGCCACAGTCATGTGCGGAAACAAACCGATCCCCTGAAAGACATAACCGATCGCGCGACGCAATTCGATTGGATTAGACGACATCACGTCCTGCCCATCGACGACAATGCGGCCCGCCGAGGGCTCCACGAGGCGGTTGATCATTTTCAGCGTAGTCGTTTTGCCGCAGCCGGACTCACCCACGAGAACCAAGAATTCTCCCGTGGGGATCTCCAAGCTGATCTCCTGGACTGCCGGAACGGCGGATTTCTGATAGACCTTTGAAACCCGCTCAAGCTGGACCATGGTGTGGCGTTCGGGCATCATGCGAAAAAGCTCCGGTCGGAAGCCGCCGACAAGCTGGACGTCAGTGAACCTTTCTGGGATCGAGCCAGCCGGGGATATTATTGCCCATTCCCGGCGATTGATACCGTGAAAGAACAGTCGGCCGCTTTGGAAGGTAAAGGACTGGCAGGCCTTCGTTTCGCCTTTACCGGATTTCCAGTCAGGGTTGGCGAGTGAAGGCGGGAGATGGTCTTTGAAGCGATCTCGGGCCCAACAATCAAGTCAAACAGCCGTAGGGCGAAGCAACCTGGACTGGATCAGGATGCCCACAATAACAAGCATCACAAAGCAAAGTGTTGCCATCGCTTGATCAAGGGGCAGCGCTTGGCTGATCAGATTGGCACCTATTAGCGACGAAAGTATGATGAGTCCCCAGTCAAGCAGCATCAAGGTCAGCAAAGCGCCCAGAACTCCTCCAACCAGAAAGAGCCACCAGAGATTCTCATTTTCCCAGTTTGGAAGACTCAGGAGGCGTGTGACGAGATGGCTTCCTGCCAGGAAGCCGGCAATACCGATGGCCACATGCTGAAGAAAAACGGCCAGCAAGGCACCCATCAGGCCCGCAACGAGACCGATCAGGAGGACTACAACTTCCGGCTCATTCGGGAAAAACCGGGGAGCCAGTTGAATGCCTGAAAGAAATCCCACGATAGCGACAAACACCCAGAATAACTTCCGGCCCAACAGCAATAACAAGGATCCGGCCAAAACGTTAAGAAGCTGGTTGTTCATGGCCACCTCCATCACCGAGGTTATGGGGGAGTTCCTTGTAAGTCCTGCGAAGGTATGACAGCTTACGACGAAGCCGGGCTGCAAAGCAGTTCACAATTGACCTGAAGAAAATCGAATCTTCCACACCAGCTGCATATCACTGGGGTTGGCCCAGGCTCCTGGCCATTCTGGCTTCCCCTAATAAGAAGTTGAGCGTAACAATCAGCTCTGATGGTTCGACGGGCTTTGTCATATGCGCCTGAAAGCCTGCCGAAAGGGCCTCAGTGCGCTCCTCGGCTCTTGCATAGGCAGTCAGTGCCAAAGCAGGCAGCCGTGCGATTTCCTGGCGGTCCAGGGTGCGAATCTTGCGAATGAGCGAATATCCGTCTTCATCCGGCATGCCAATATCGGCGACGATAATGTCGGGCTGCCAGGATTCAAGAATCTTGAGGGCTTGTTCGGTGGAGGCTGCTAGCTCGACGCTGGCGCCTCCCTTGCCCAGTATGAAGCCCAGCAGCTCGCGAGCATCCGGCTCGTCATCGACGGCCAGGATTCTAGTTCCCTCCAGAAGCCGGGGCAGCTTGGTGGGCAGTGTCAGCCGAGGTTTCCTTTCCGTCCGATCCCCAGTTGGCTTCGCCTTTTCCTCCTGCTGCGTTTCCTGTGCAGCGAGAGGCAATCTGAGTCTGAAAGTTGCGCCCTTGCCCTCGGCTTCGCTAGAGGCCTCTATGGTGCCGCCGTGCAACTCGACCAATTGCTTGACAATCGACAGTCCCAAGCCTAAACCGCCGTGCTTGCGGGTGGTGGAGCCGTCCGCCTGCCGAAAGGGCTCGAAGATATAAGGGAGAAAATCGGATGGAATGCCAAGACCTGAGTCTAATACCGTGAATTCTATCTGATGCGGGTCTGCAAGTTTGAGTTGAACCTGAACGTGCCCTGCTTCGGGAGAAAACTTGACCGCGTTCGAGAGCAGATTCCAGATTACCTGCTGCAGACGATTCGGATCGCCTTTGACGAGAGATCCGGGAGCGTTCAGTTCTGTCACAAGACGAATGCGTTTCGCTTCCACTGCCGGGTTGATCGAGTCCAGCGCCGCCCGGACTACCGCGGTAAAGTCAACTGTTTGAGGAACGAGCCTCAATTTGCCCGAAATGATTCTTGAGACATCGAGGATGTCCTCGATCAGTTGTGCTTGTGCTTTGGCGTTGCGCTCAATCGTTTCCAGTCCGTGGGCTGTTGTTTTTGCATCGTTCGATTGAAGTCGAAGAATGCGGGCCCATCCGAGAATGGCGCCTAACGGCGTCCGCAGCTCGTGCGATACGATTGCCAGAAACTGATCTTTGGCCCGATTGGCGGTTTCGGCTTCGGTTCGCGCCTTGTGTTCAGCAGCCAGCAGCTGGTTGCGCTCTTCCTCAGCCGCTTTGCGTTCCGAAATATTTTCCACCATGACCAATCCGTACAGAATCTGGCCGTCTGCGTTGCGGATGGCCCGGCCGGTTATGCTGATCCAGATGACCTCCCGCCGCTTGTTCAGGCAGCGCTTCTCCAGTCGACAAGTATCAATCTCTCCTGCCAGCAGCTGGGTTAGGAGCACCGCATCTTTATCACGGTCCTCGGGTAATCCCAGTTCATCGATACACAGGTCAGACAGTGCCTCAGGCTCGGAACCCAGCATCTCTGAAAGGGCACGGTTGGCCCGGAAGATCTCGTGGTCAAAGTTAACCAAAGCCATTCCGATCGGGGCGCCTTCAAAAGCAGCCCGGAAACGCGCATCACTCTCGCGTAGCGCATCTTCAGCGGAACGTAATCGCAGATAGGCGTTGACGGTTGCAATCAATACCTCAGGGTCGACAGGCTCGGCGAGATACCCGTCTGCGCCGCCTTCGAGTCCACGTTTCTGGTCAGAGACTCTGACGAAGGTTGCCGAAACGTGAATCACAAGGATCCTCGACGTTGCCGATGTCGACTTGATCTGGCGGCACACTTCATAGCCCGTCATGTCCGGCAAGTTGACATCCAGCAAGACCAGTTGCGGTTGTTTCGTGCTAACGAACTGAAGCGCTTCGGCTCCTGAGCCTGCTTCGAAAACCTCAAACCCAGCCCTCAGCAGCGCACGCGTGCGAGCGTAGCGGCCGGCTTCGTTATCGTCAACGTTCAGTATCGTGATTTTGGCTGATGCCGCCATGATCAACTCCGTGCTGTCTGTAGGAAGCTGTTCCATCCCGCCCGTTGTAGGGCCCCGAGCAGTACAGGCCAACCCTCTGAGCGTGACAAGAGGGTTTTGGGCAGAATCGCTACCACTTTCTTGCTCAGAGAATCGTGCTCCTGTGGCTGGAGCTGTTTGGACGAAACGATGATGACCGGGATATGCTTGGTGGCGGGATCGGACTTCAGCTGATCCAGAACCTCTTCGCCCCTCATGACTGGCATCACCAAATCCAGAAGGATGACCTGAGGTTGCAGCTCTCGAGCCATTCGGATGCCCTCCAATCCGTGGGCGGTCTCAAGAAAGCGGGCTCCGGTGCTCGACAGCAAGTTTTTCAGCCAGTATCGAGTCACTTCCTCATCGTCGATGAGCAAGATCTTCCTCTTAACTTCGCGCTTGCTGAACTGGGTTAAGCTGTCGAGCAGCCAGGTGCGGTCAACCGGTTTCAGTTTATAGATACTGGCCCCAAGTCCTAGCGCCTTTGCTTGATCGGCAACGTCGCCGATGGCGATCACCGGCACTTTTCGCGTCTCCTCCTGACGTTTTAGGCGAGCAAGGAAAGTCCAAGCATCCTCACCCTGGAGTTGAAGATTCAGTACGATCACCTGAAACTCGTAACGCTGCACGGCGACTTGAGCCTGTTTTGCGGTTGATGCGTGAATAGCCTGGAAGCCGCTGCCCTTCAGAAACCTTTCATAGTACATGAATATTTCTGGGTTGTTTTCTACCACCAGGACCGGGGTGCAATCTGGGTCAAGCTCCCAGTTCGATTCAATTTCTACTACAGCTGAACCTGGAGCCGCATAAATGGGCGGAATGACAGCGTAAAATGTGGACCCTTCTCCCGGTCTGCTGTCGATGCCGACGGTCCCGCCCAGCAATCCAGCCAACTTTTTCGTGAGTGGAAGTCCCAGTCCTGTTCCTTTCACCTGCTTTTGAGATGGATGTGGAAGCTGCGTAAACTCTTCGAAAATGAAATCGTGCTGGCTGGATGGAATGCCGGCGCCGGTATCGGCAACTGAAAAGACCATGGCACCAGAAGAATTCAGTTCTGCGGAAACGCGGACCTTACCACGCTCTGTAAACTTGAGGGCGTTGGAGATGAAGTTACGCAAGATCTGCGAAAGCTTCGCTTCATCAGTTTGCAGAGTTGGAATTCCCTCTGGCTCATCGAAGACGAGAACAACTTGTTCACTGACGAGCAGCGGCTTCAGCATCCCGCGGAGAGTGCTAAACAGGTCTTGCACCGTAAATTCGGACGGATGAACCTCTACCCTGCCGGCTTCCACCTTGGCCAGGTCGAGAAGGTCGTTTACTAGTGTGGAAAGATCTTCCGCAGCCTTGGAGATGAACCGTACCTGTTTTTCCTGTTCTGGCGTTAACTCCCCATCAGCACGCGCGTAAAGTAGACGCGAGAGGGCGATGATAGAATTCAGAGGTGTCCGAAACTCATGGGTCATGTTAGAAAGAAATCGCGACTTGAGTTCGCTGGCTCGGCGCAAATCGTCGGCCTTCTGGTCAAGCTCGGCGTATAGGGCAACCACTCCGCGATTGGTGTCTTCGAGCTCATCATTCATCCGCGCAAGATCTTCCTGACGAATCCTGAGTTCTTCGAGGGCGCGCAATAGTTCCTGATTCTGCTGCTGGACCTCCCCTGACGCATCCTGCGGGCGCATGTGCGCGAGTTCGGCCGTAATCTCTGAGAGTCGACTCTGAGAAATCAGACTGACTTTGGCCGGTAGCAGTTTCTTCAGCAGCACCTGAGTGCCGGCACCCGGGCGGGATTCAATTTGAAACTGATCCATCAAACGAAAGGCGCCCAGTATACCCATCCCCATACCCGTGCGGGACTGATACCGGCCTTCCAGGATGTCGTCGAGGTCGGCGATTCCAGGACCGTGGTCTGAAATGCGAATCACGAAAACCTGCGGCGCAGTTTTTCCATTCAGCAAAAACTCAACCCGGCCGCCGCCTCCATACGTCAGGGCGTTGCGCGCTATTTCAGAAACGGTCGTGGCAATACGCGTCTGGTCCTGAGCTTGAAAGCCCAGCAGTTTGGAGAGTTGGCGAGCGCGCTGTCGCACCAGCACCACATCCTGTTCGAAGCTCAACTTCAATGTCAGAATGTCAGCATCCATGTTGCCGCCAGAGTCATACTGATGACCCCCGCAATTGATTTCAGTTCAATATCAAACAGACCAACTTGGTTCTTCCAAGGCTGCCGAACTGGCTGCCAGCACGGTAACATCGTCATGGACTCGCTGACAGTCGCGGTACAGCACGCCCGCAATGAGGCTGGGAGCCTTCACGCTCAGCCCTGGATAAGCTTCGAGATTCCAGCGAGCTGTCAAGCCGTCAGAGTGAAGCACGAGTAAAGCCCTGTCGGGGAAGGGATACGAAAACTCCTGCACCTTGCGAACGTCGTGCCCAAGGGTTCCCATTGTGGAGACCAGATGGCGAGTCGTCGAGCCATCGACAATCGCACCCGAAATGTTGCCGACGCCGGCATAGCGAATCACCCTTTCAGACAGGGCGAACTCGGCAATTCCAATCACAGCGCCCCGGGTTGGACGGAGGGCCGCATGGGTGCTCTCGACAATCCGGGCTGGGTTCTGATCAAGGTTGGCGCGGAAAATTCGAATGGCTTCCTGCGCGGCGATAGAAGCCCCGAGTCCGTGACCCAGCCCATCGACCACCAGCAGCAGTTTGCGTCCTGGCAGGCTGACAGCTTGCCAGCCGTCTCCGCAAATAACTTCGTTACGCATCGCGCGGCAGACGACTCCGACATCTAGCAAAGCCGGAGACGTTGCCTCAACAGACCGGCCAGGCCAGATCCTGGCCATGACCGCTGTCCCTTTCTTTGGAACGGAATGCAGATCAAACTGTGTTGCGAGCCGACTGATGGCGCCCATTCCAGTTCCAGGACTTCCCGCCGTCGAATACCCGTCACTCAGAGACTGAGCTATGTTCATGATCCCGGGCCCCTTGTCGAGAGCCAGAATCTCAATTCCCGTTTTGCTCGGTGCTGCAACACACCGAACCACGATTTCTCCCTCTACTGCGTGTTTGGCAAGGTTAGTGGCCACTTCGGTGGCAACGATTGCCACCTTGCCTGAATCTGTTTCGCTGAACCCAAGCTTGCCCGCCAGCGCAACAACCTGGCGTCGCACTTCCGCAACCTGGCTGGTTTCTGTCACTGCAAAAAAGAGTTGTTCAGTCATCGTCAAACGACCTGCACGAGCGCTTTCCTGGGAGCTTGTAGGCATAGAGCGGGCAGCCTCTTTCGACGTTCAGTAACTCTGTCGCGTTCAGTGATACCTTCAGTCATTGCGTCATGCGTGGACGGGCCCCGGAGACTCGCTATTTCCATTTCGTGATAGTCACCTCAGTGCCTTTTCCGACCTGGGAGGAAATTGTAAATTCGTTGACAAGTCGCCTGGACCCGCTCAGCCCGAGCCCTAACCCGCCGCCGGTTGTGTATCCATCTCGCATGGCAAGTTCCAAGTCTGGAATGCCGGGCCCTTCGTCTCGAAACGTAAGCCGCAAACCCTTCCGGGGGCTGTTTTCCACAACCTCGATAGTGAGAGTGCCGCCACCACCATGCTGATAAGTGTTCCGCGCCAGTTCGCTGG
>Ga0187893_10001792_pt1 | contig 49602 bp, 44 predicted proteins | sample MA1701074metaG_FD_139574 | JGI IMG/M metagenome (GOLD analysis project Ga0187893, IMG submission 139574) | White microbial mat communities from a basaltic lava cave in the Kipuka Kanohina Cave System on the Island of Hawaii, USA - MA170107-4 metaG ... | reverse complement strand
GCGCTGATCGCGAGCGCCGTGCTGCCGGCGCTGGGCGGGCTCGGAGGCACCCAACAACTCGTTGCAGCGGGCCGCTTCGATCCGGTCCTCGCCGCGATGATCGCGATCGACGCGGTAGTCGTCGTCTGCGCCTTGGCGAGCCTCGTCGCGCCGAGGACGAAGGCCGCCTGATCCCGAACGCGGACACGATGGCCGCAGGAAACCAACGAAGGAACGACGCAACGTGATGGCGCGCTCCGTCGTGTCCGCGCTGCTGCTCGTCGCGAGCGCCGCACATCTCGCCGAGTGGGCGCTGGGAGGCGACGGCAGCGCTCCGCTGTCATTCGGCGCCGGGTTTGCTGCGCTGACGCTTTGGTCGCGTCGCTCCGCGGATGCCCCGATCGTCGCGGGCGCCGTGCTGGGGCTGCTGTCGGCAGCGTTCAGCGCCCAACAACTCGGCCGCGGCTTCGATTGGTCGCTGGTCGGGCTCATCGGCGTGAGCGTTCTGGTCGTCTCGCTCGGTGTGTACGGCCTCGTGACCGGCGAGCTCCGGGCGGCGGGACGCCTGATGAAGGCTCACGAGTTCGGTGAGACGGAGCCGCGCGTTGCCCGAACCCGGCGTGCGCCAGCGGCGCAGCTCCCTGCCGAGACGGTGCTCAGCTACGTCGTTCTCGTCAGCGCGTGGGCCCTCTCGATGCGCTGGGTCGCGCTCGCCAACGAGATCTCCCTCCGCGACTGGCCGCTGCTGCTCTTGCCGGGCTTCGGCCTGGCGATCCCTTGCGCGGTGTTGGCGTCCGCCGCGGATCGCGTCCGCGACACGCGGTCAGCGCGCCTGGCGATCCTCTCCGGTGCCGGAGCGATCGCCACGGTCGCCGTCGCGGTCTGCATGGACCGCGAGATCTCGCGCCCGCGCGGTGACTTCGGCGCCGGTTGCCTGCTGGTCGTGATCGCTCAGTGCGTCCTGCTCGTCCCGTTCCTCGGGATCGTGCTCGGACTGCGCTCGCGAGATCTCGCAAAGCTCGGCCGCGCCGAGTGGCCGCTTTGAATCACCGCTCGACTCACGAGAGCAACGGCCCGCCGCTTCGATCGCGACCATGATCCCGAATGCCAGAAACGTGCGCGCGTTCTGGTTCGCGGATGCGCGCAACGAGAGTGCGTCGCGCGCAGCCGCGCGCTGTCCGAGAGCGGCGCGCCGGAGTGGAGAGACGCTGTGCGGGTTCGTCCCGTACGCGGAGCAGCACCTCGCGCTGATCGAGCGCTTCGGTCGCTTCCCGCATCGCAACCGCGCGCTCGGGCGTCGCTCGACGGCGGAAGAGGAAGCGTTCCTCGCGGAAGGCGCGGAGAGCTACGGGCAACGGTGAAGAGACGATCGCATTCTTCAGTCCAGCAGCTGGACCGTGCCGATGTTCGAGATGAACCAGACCTGTTCGGCGCTCGTCGAGCAGAATCCGTCCTCGAGTAAAAGCAGGGGTCGCTTCCACGACCAGGTGTGCCCGCCATCTGTGCTGCGCGTGAGGGACGGCCTGCCTCCCTCAGCAAACGGGGCGGTCAACGCGACCACGATTCCATCGTCGTGAACCGCCAGGTAAGCCGGTCTTCCTGGAGGGAGGGACGAGATCTCGATCGCCTCTCCACCGTGATCGACGTCGATTCGGTAGAGGCTGCTCACGCCTTGCCCGTTTGGCGTATCCGTCACCGCCCAGAGATCACCTTGGTGACTCGTCAGCGCAGCCAACGTAAACGGGTCGCTCGAACGGACGACACTCACGTCGTCGCCGCACACGCGAACCAAAGCGTTGATCCGGCTGTCGGGCCCGAGTCCGTGATTCAAAGGCACCCAAAGGTTTCCAGATACCACGATCGGTAGGGGGCCACTTCGGGAGATGCTGCCGTCGGGAATGGGAAGCTGCTTCCAGTCATCGCCCGAGTTACTCGTGGCGTACAGCGCGTGATCCGACCAGCTCCAGCCAATCTCCGGATTCGCGAAAGCCACGCCGGTGACCTTGGGCGGAGGCGACTCGAGGGGCCGCCAGGTCCTTCCGCCGTCTCGCGTTCGCACGATGTGGTGCTTGTCAGGCCGATCGCCTAGCACCGAAAACTCGTACAAGACGGCCACGATGGTCGGACCGAGGAAAGCCACGGAATCCATTACGGCTCCCGTGCCGATCGGGACCGTGGAGGTGGTTCGCCCTTCAACGTCGATTCTGGAGAAGTACGCCTCCTGCGGCCCGGTGGGGTCTTCCCCGTAATCGTCGCTGAGAACTTGGAGATGGAGCGCATCGCACGAGATCGCCCCCACATCGTGCGTGATCGGAAGCAACCGCGGACCGCACGAGAGCGAGGAGAGTCCTGCGAAGAGGAACGCAGCCGCGCCAGATCGTGTGAGCACCAGCCCCCTAGCGCAGCGCTTTCGCCAGCTGCCCGAGCGCGCGCTCGAGGATCGCGCGCGAGGTCGCGAAGTTGAGGCGCACGAAGCCTTCGCCCGGCGGGCCGAAGTTCGGGCCCTCGCTGAGCGCGACTTTCGCGTGCTTCAAGAAGAACTCGTGCGGCGTCGGCGCCAGCTTCAGCGCGCGGCAGTCGAGCCACGCGAGGTAGGTGGCCTCGGGCGCGTGGTGCACGACACCGGGCAACTCGCGCTTCACGAAGTCGGCGACGAAGTCGCGGTTCGCGCGCAGGTAGGCGAGCGCGTCGGCGAGCCACGCATCGCCGTGCGTCCACGCGGCCTCGGTCGCGAGGATGCCGGGACCGTTCAGGCCGCCGCGCAGATGGCGCGGGAACTCGTTGAAGCGCCGCTTCAGCTCGGCGCTGCCGAAGATCGCGACCGCGCAGCGCAGGCCGGCGATGTTGAACGCCTTCGACGCGGCGTAGAGCGTGATCGTGCGGGCCGCGGTGTCGTCGCTCAGCGACGCGAACGGGATGTGCCGGCTCGGCGCGAACACGAGGTCCGCGTGGATCTCGTCACTGATTACGGTGAGATCGTGCTCGCGCGCGATCGCCGCGACGGCCTCGAGCTCTTCGCGGCGGAAGCTGCGACCGGTCGGGTTGTGCGGGTTGCACAGCAATAACAGCTTCGCCTGCTTCGCCTTCGCGCGCAGGTCGTCGAGCTCGAGCGCGTAGCCCTCCGGCCCGGGCCGCATCTCGTTCGCGAGCAGCGTGCGGCCGTGCTCGCGGATCACGTGTAGGAACGGCGGGTAGATCGGCGTCTGCGTGATCACGCCGTCGCCCGGCTGCGTGAGCTGCACGAGCGAGACGTGCATCGCCTGCACGACCTCGCTGACCAGCTCGACCTGATTGCGCGCGAACGCGTAGCCGAAGCGCTCGCGCATGCGCGCGGCGGTGAGATCGGGGATGCGCGTCGGGCGCGGGTGGAGCGGGTAGCCGAGATCGCCGACCGCGAGCGCGCGCGCCAAGCGGCGGCGGATCGGGGCGGCGACCTCGAAGTCCATGTCCGCGACCCAGAGCGGCAGCGCTTCGGGGCCGTACTGCTGCCACTTCTCGCCGCTGCGCGCGCGCAGCACGGGCTCGGTCAGCGCGTCGAACGAGTGCGGCGGATTGCGCAGCGCGAGCTCGACGCGCGCGAGCGCGGCCTCGCACTGCGCGGCGGGCGGGAGCGGCTCGCGCAGGCCGGCGCGCGCCGCGTAGCCGGCGAGGTCACGGCGCAGCTCGGCGAGCGCGAAGTCGATCGCGTCGAGCTCGAGCGGGATCGCGTGGATCTCGTCGCGGCCATCCGAGTCGTGGTGCCAGTGAGCGCCCTCGACGAAGCAGTCGAAGCGGAACAGCTCGTAGCCATCGGCGACGCGCTTTGCGCGCAGCGTCGGCCCGCCCGAGGAGCCCGGGGTGCGGTGCTCGACCTCGAGCGCGAGCGGGCCGAGCAGCTCTCGGGCGACGGCGTCCATCGCGGCAACATACCCGCGCGCGCGCCCGAACAATGCGGGCGAAATCGCGCGCGCCATCGCCGTCTCGTCCAGGCCACCGCCGAGGAACGCCGCGATGCGGGCGCATTCGGACGCCGGCGAGCGCACGAGCTGCGCCGTCTCGACCCGCAGCACGGCGCAATCCGGCCGCGCCGCGAGCTGCGCGATCGTGTCCTCGAGCTGGACCGCATAGATCTGTTCGAGCCGCTCAGGCCCGAGCCCCGAATCCGGGCCGCGATGGCCAAACGGGGTCTGACCCCGTTTGGCCATTTCGAGCATGAGCGCTTGGGACGCGACCACGTCCGGGAGCGGCCGCTCGGCGACGAGCACACGCAGCGGCACGTCGGCGGGCAGCGCGGCGAGCAGCGCGTGGATCACCTTGACTGCACGCCCGCGCGCGCCGCGGATCAGCTCGGCGGCGCGCGGATCGCTGCCGAGCCTCCGCACGAGCGCGTGCTCGAGGTAGCCGCGCGGGTTGCTCGCGTCGGGCGGACGCTCGCCGTCGCTCACCCCCGAGATCCCGCCGGCGTCCAGCACCTGCATCAGCAGCGAGGTGCCGGAGCGTGGGACGCCCGAGACGATCGTCACGAACCCGCGTTCCGTGCGAGCCATCGCGCCTAAGGTGCCGCAATCACTGCGGAACTGACTGCCGGCGAAAATGAGCGCCGCTAGTGTGTGCCGATTCCAAGAACGCTCAGGATTCCCGCGACGCCATGTCCGCCCGCGCGACGATCGACCCCGAGAAGCTGCCCAAGCACTTCGATTCGCCCGAGGCGGAGAAGCGCTGGGACGCGCATTGGCAGAAGCTCGGCGTCTACCGCTGGGATCCGACGCGCCGGCGCGAGCACACCTTCATCGTCGACACGCCGCCGCCCACCACGTCGGGCTCGCTGCACATCGGCCACGTCTTCTCGTACACGCAGACCGACATCATCACGCGCTACCAGCGCATGCGCGGCAAGAGCATCTACTACCCGATGGGCTGGGACGACAACGGCGTTCCGACCGAGCGCCGCGCGCAGAACCTGCTGCACGTGCGCTGCAACCCGGAGCTGCCGCGCGGCACGAACGTCGAGCTGATCCCGACCGCGCCCGCGACGTCGAAGCAGCGCAGCGGCCCGCCGCTGCAGCTCTCGCGCCCCGACTTCATCGAGCTGTGCGCGCGCGTCACCGCGGAGGACGAGCTCGCGTTCAAGGCGGTCTGGCGCCGCGTCGGGCTCTCGGTCGACTGGCGCTCCGAGTACGCGACGATCGACGCGACCGCGCGCCGCATCTCGCAGCTCTCGTTCTGCGATCTCCACGAGAAGGGCCACGTGTACCAGAGCGACGCGCCGTTCATGTGGGACGTCGACTTCCAGATGGCGGTCGCGCAGGCCGAGGTCGAGGACAAGCTGCGGCCGGCCGCGTACCACGACATCGAGTTCGGCGTCGAAGGCGGCGGCGCGTTCACGATCTCGACGACGCGCCCGGAGCTGCTCGCCGCGTGCGTCGGCGTCACCGCCCACCCGAGCGACGCGCGTTATCAGGGCTTCTTCGGCAAGCGCGCGACGACTCCGCTCTTCCGCGTGCCCGTGCCGATCTTCGCGAGCGAGCAGGCCGATCCCGAGAAGGGCACCGGCATTCTGATGGTGTGCACGTTCGGCGATCAGACCGACGTCGAGTGGTGGCGCGACCACAAGCTCGCGCTGCGGCAGCTGCTCGGGAAGAACGGACGGCTCCAGCCGGTGACGTTCGGCAGCGATGCGTTCCCGTCGCGCGATGCGGACGCCGCGAACCGCGCGTACGCCGAGCTCGTCGGGCGCAACGTCAAGCAGGCGCGCGCGCGGATCGTCGAGCTGTTACGGAATCCGGACGCGAGCGCGACCGGCGGCGGCGCGCCGCTCGTGCGCGAGCCGAGAGCGATCGAGCATGCCGTCAAGTTCTACGAGAAAGGCGACAGCCCGCTCGAGTTCCTGCCGACGCGGCAGTGGTTCGTGCGCCTGCTCGACAAGAAGGACGCGCTGCTCGCGAAGGGCGCCGAGATCGAGTGGCACCCCGAGCACATGCGCAAGCGCTACGAGGACTGGACGCGCAACCTCGGCTTCGACTGGTGCATCTCGCGGCAGCGCTACTTCGGCGTGCCGATCCCCGTCTGGTACCGGCTCGATGCCGACGGCCGCGCCGACTACGCGAAGCCGATCGTCGCCGATCCGCGCGATCTGCCGATCGATCCGATGAACGACGTGCCGCGCGGCCATCAGGAACACCAACGCGGCAAGCCCGGCGGCTTCATCGGCGAGGCCGACGTGTTCGACACCTGGTTCACCAGCTCGCTGACGCCGCAGATCGCGAGCCGCTGGCTCGACGATCCCGATCGGCACGCGCGCCTATTCCCGGCCGATCTGCGCCCCCAGGCGCACGACATCATCCGCACCTGGGCGTTCTACACGATCGCGAAGGCGCTCTTGCACGAGGACGAGGTTCCGTGGCGGCGCATCGCGATCTCGGGCTGGATCCTCGACCCCGACCGCAAGAAGATGTCGAAGAGCATCGGCAACGTGACGACGCCGACCGAGCCGATCGAGAAGTACGGCGCCGATGCGATCCGTTATTGGGCCGGTAGCGCACGGCTCGGCGTCGACACCGCGCTCGACGAGAACGTCTTCAAGGTGGGGAAGCGGCTCGTCACCAAGCTGTTCAACGCGAGCAAGTTCGCGCTCGCGCAGACGGCCGCGCCCGGGCCGATTGCGAACGAGCTCGACCGCGCATTCGTCGCCGAGCTGCGCGCGCTCGTCGGCGAGTGCACCGAGGCCTACGAACGCCTCGACTACGCGCGCGCGCTCGAGTCGACCGAATCGTTCTTCTGGAAGCGCTTCACGGACACCTACCTCGAGCTCGCGAAGGCGCGCGCGCGCAGCGCGAGCGACACCGCCGGCCGCGCGTCCGCAGTGAGGACGCTCCGGCTCGCGCTCTCCGTGCTCGTGCGCCTGTTCGCGCCGGTGCTGCCGTACATCAGCGAAGAGATCTGGAGCTGGGCGTTCGCGCACGAGACCGGGCACGCGTCGGTGCACGCGGCGCCGTGGCCGAGCGCTGCGGACTTCGCCGGCATCGCGGAGCCCGCGGACGCGCAGAGCTTCGCCGCGGCGGTCGCGAGCTTCCTCGCGATCAACAAGGCGAAGGCCGACGCGAACGTGTCCGCGGGCCGCGAGACGCTGCGCCTCGCGCTCGTCGCGGAGCCGGCGACCGCGGCGCGGCTCGGGCCGGTGCTCGGCGACGTGCTCGCGGCCGCGCGCTGCGCAGCGCACACGCTCGAGCTCGACGCGAGCCTCCCGCCCGGCACGGCGCTCGTGCGCGACGCCGCGTTCGCGGATCGCGCGGCGGCAGACGCATGATGGTTCGCGACGCGATCGAGCGCCTCGGCGCGAACACCACGAGCCTCGTGCACGAGCTCGGGCGCATTGCGGTGTTCAGCGCGGCGACCGCCGCGGGCGTCGCGCGGCCCGCGTTCTGGCTGCTGCCGCGCTTCGTGCGCGAGATCTTCGACACCGGCGTGCTCTCGCTGCCAATCATCTTGCTCTCGGGGCTGACGGTCGGAATGGTGCTCGGGCTTCAGCTGTTCTGGGTGCTCACCGTCTTCGGCGCGGAGACCTCGCTCGGCGGCGTCGTCGGCGCGACGCTCGTGCGCGAGCTGGGCCCGGTGCTGACGGGCCTGCTCGTCACGGGCCGCGCGGGCTCCGCGATGGCGGCCGAGATCGCGGTGATGAACGCCACCGAGCAGCTCGACGGCATGAAGACGATGGCGATGGACCCGGTGCGCTTCGTGATCGGCCCGAAGTCGCTCGCGATGGTTTTCTGCATGCCGTTGCTGAACGGCCTGTTCATCTGCGCCGCGCTCGGCGGCACGTGGCTGATCGCGGTGAAGCTGCTCGGGCTCGACTCGGGGATCTTCTTCCAAGATCTGTACGACGGCGTCGACTGGGAGAAGGACGTCGTCGGCACGATGATCAAGGCGATCGTGTTCGGCGCGCTGGTCGCGCTGATCGCCACCTACCGCGGCTTCACGAGCGGCCGCAGCGCGGAAGAGGTGAGCCGCGCGACCACCTCCACCGTAGTCACGGCGTCGGTCTGGATCCTGCTCGCGGATTTTGTCGTCACTTCGCTCTGGAAGTTCTAGCCCGCCGCGCCGCCGCGCCGAGGAGAGCCGCATGTCGAAAGCCACCCGCGACTTCATCGTCGGCTTGTTCGTGCTCGCCGGGCTCGCGTCGCTCGCGTACCTCTCGCTCCGCGTCGGCGGAATCGAGAGCGACGGCAAAGGCGGCCTCGAGCTCAGCGCGGAGTTCGCGGAGATCGGCGGGCTGAAGGAGCGCGCGCCCGTCGTGGTGTCGGGCGTGAAGATCGGGCGCGTGAAGCGGATCGAGCTGACGCCGGACCTGCATGCAGTCGTCGTGCTCGACGTCGACTCGCAGTATCAGCTTCCCGTCGACAGCTCGGCGGCGATTCGCACCGAGGGCCTGCTCGGCCAGCAGTTCGTCGCGCTCGAGCCGGGCGCGGAGGACCAGCTGCTGAAGAGCGGCGACAGGATCGCGTACACCGAGAGCGCGCTCAGCATCGAGCGCCTGGTCGGCGACTTCGTGCACGGCAACGATCTCGAGAACGAAAAGAGCAAGGAATGAACATGCGAGCGCTCGCCCTGCCCCGCTGCCCCGGCCACCGAATTCGCGCCGCCGCGCTTGCAGGCGCCGCGCTGCTGCTCGGCGCCTGCTCGACCGAGCGCGGCCCCGACCCGTGGCGCAACACGAACGAGAAGATGTTTCGCTTCAACGAGCGCTTCGACAAGTCGTTCTTCGAGCCCGTGGCGAAGGGTTACGACACGGTCATGCCCACGCTGTTCCAGACGATGATCGGGACGTTCTTCGAGACCCTGACGGTGCCGCGCACATTCGTGAACGACCTGCTGCAAGGGAAGCCGGTCGCAGCAGCGCAGGATCTCGGCCGGCTCGGCGTGAACGTGGTCGCGGGCATGCTCGGCTTCGTCGACGTCGCGAGCGAGGTCGGGATCCCCAAGAACGAAGAGGACTTCGGGCAGACATTCGGGCGCTGGGGCGCCGGGCCCGGGCCCTACTTGGTCGTGCCGTTCGCAGGCCCGAACAACTTGCGCGACGTGCTCGCGACGCCGCTCGACCTCGCGGCCAACCCGAGCACGTTCGTGAATGCGACCGGCGCGACCGTCGTCCGCTTGGTCAACACTCGCGCGCAGTACCTCGAGGAGATCGATCAGGCGCGCAAGGACTCGATCGACTTCTACGTGTTCCAGCGCGACGCGTTCCTGACGAGGCGGGCGCGCGAGGTGCTCGACGGCAAGACCCCGGAGATCGACGACGACCTCTACGAGCTCGACGACGAGGACCTCGATGCGCTCGACGAAGTCGAGGAATCACCTACTGAGCAGCCGGCGGAGCAGCCCGCCGAACCGACGCCCGCCGAAGGAGAGTCCCCCGATGAAGCGCACTGAACCGCTCCTGGTCGCGAGTCTGCTCGCGCTCGCGTTGCTGCTCGCCGGGCCCGCGCTCGCCGATCCTGCTGCCGACGCGCGCTCCGCGATGCAGAGCACGATCGACGAGGTGCTGAAGACCCTGCGCGGCCCCGGCAGCGACGAGCAGCAGCGCGCCGAGATCGAGACGCTCGCGAAGCAGCGCTTCGACTTCACGACGATGTCGAAGCTCGTGCTGAAGCGCGACTGGAAGCGCTTCCAGCCCGCGGAACAGAAGGAGTTCGTGACCGAGTTCACGGAGTACCTGTCCGCGAGCTACGGCACGCGCATCGCCCGCTACAAGAACGAACAGGTGACGACGCTCGGCGCGCGCAACGAAGGCAACGGCGACGTGACCGTGCAGACCGCGATCAAGGGCGGCCAGTTCGACGGCGCGACGGTCGACTACCGCATGCGCTCGCTCGGCGGGAAGTGGCAGGTGATCGACGTCGTGATCGAGGGCATCAGCCTCGTCTCGAACTTCCGCCAGCAGTTCGCCGACGTGATCGCGAAGGGCGGCCCGCAAGAGCTGCTGAAGCGGATCAAGGCGAAAAACGAAGCCGGCATCGTCGACGCCCCGCCGACCGAGGCACCCGCCGCGACGAAGGGCACGAGGTAGAGCGCCGCGCCCGACGGCCGCGCCGGGTTCAGCAACCTGTTGGACGCCCCGCCCCGAGGCCGGAGCGACCCCGATCACCCCGTCTCCTGCCTGCAGGCGACGAGCGACGCAAGCGAAGCGCGCAGCGAAGGCGGCGCTTCGCCGCCGGAGCGAAGTCGACGAGGAAGAAGAGGACGGTTCCCCTGACCCGCTACCTCGCCGCGCGCCGCTGGCGCACCGCAGCGCCCAGCTCCTTGAACACGGGCACCGTCCTCTCCCAGCTCATGCAGGCGTCGGTGATGCTCTTGCCGAACGGCATCCCGCGCGCGTAGTCCTGCCGCCCGTCCTCGAGAAAGCTCTCGAGCATCACGCCGACGATCGCGCGCTCGCCGCCCGCGACCTGCGCCGCGACCGCGCTCGCGGTCGCCGCCTGCTTCAGGTGATCCTTGCCGGAGTTCGCGTGCGAGCAGTCGATCAGCATGCGACGCGGCAGCTTCGCCTCTACGAGCGCGTCGCCGACGCGCGCGACGCTCGCCGCGTCGTAGTTCGCGCCGTTCGCGCCGCCGCGCAGGATCACGTGCGTGTCCGGGTTGCCCTTGGTCGCGACGATCGCCGCGACGCCCTGCTTCGTGATGGACAGAAAATGGTGCGGGTTCGCGGCCGAGCGGATCGCGTCGATCGCGATCTGCACGTTGCCGTCCGTCCCGTTCTTGAAGCCGATCGGCATCGAGAGGCCGGACGCGAGCTCGCGGTGCACCTGGCTCTCGGTCGTGCGCGCGCCGATCGCGCCCCACGAGACGAGATCGGCGATGAACTGCGGGATCAGCGTGTCGAGGAACTCACAGCCGGCGGGCAGCCCGGCCTCGGCGACGTCGAGCAGCAGCTTGCGCGCGAGCCGCAGCCCCTCGTTGATCGCGAAGCTCTCGTCGAGGTGCGGGTCGTTGATCAGGCCCTTCCAGCCGACCGTCGTGCGCGGCTTCTCGAAGTAGACGCGCATCACGATCACGAGCTCGCCGGCGAGCTCGTCGGCCACCTTGCGCAGCCGCCGCGCGTACTCGCGTCCGGCCTGCGGGTCGTGAATCGAGCACGGGCCGGCGACGACGACGAGCCGATCGTCGTCGCCGCGCAGCACGCGCGCGACGCTCTCGCGCCCGTGCGCGACCACCTCGGACTCGCGATCGCCGAGCGGCAGCTCCTCCATCAGGATCGCCGGCGGGAGCAGCGGGCGGAGCTCTTTGATCCGGAGGTCGTCGGTCTCGAAGTGCATAGGGCGCAGGAATCTAGGAAAACGGCGGTCGGCCCGCCGGGTAGGCGTCGGCAGAGCCGTGGACTTCCGCTCATTTCCGAGCTGCGGCTTCCGATGTAGGGCCCCATGTCCGCTCCTGCGCCGCAACCGCTCCTGGGCCGCATCGCACTGCACCTGAAGCTGATCGACGAGCAGCAGCTCGCGGCCGCGACCCGCGCGCAAGCCGAGACCGGCGGCGCCAAGAACATCGGAACGATCCTGTGCGAGATGGGCGCGCTCACGAAGCCGCAGCTCGCGCAGGTGCTAAAAGCGCGCGACCAGCTGATCGCGAAGCAGAAGGCGATGCAGGCCGTCGCGAAGGCGGACGCCGAGCCGGAGGTGAGCGCCGCCCGCGTTGCCCCGGTTGCGGCCGCCCCGGCGACGCCGCCGGCGCGAGCCGCGGCTCCGGCGAACGCGGCTCCGAACGCCGCCGCAGCGCCTCGCGCCGAGGCTGCGCCGCGGCGCACCGGCGTCAGCGCTCCGCCGCGCGCCGCCGCGGCGCCGGCGGACCCGAAGGGTCTGCACGAGCTGCTGCGCGCCGGCGTGGCGGCGGGCGCGAGCGACATCCACATCCACGCGGGCACGCCGCTGCGGCTGCGTCTGCACGGGAAGTTCGAAGCGGTGAACGACGACCCGATCGAGCCGAGCGTCGCCGAGCGGCTCGTCTTCTCCGCGCTCGCAGAGGATCAAGCGGCTGCGCTGCGCGAGCGCGGCGAGCTCGACTTCGCATACGACGTCGCGAGCCTCGGCCGCTTCCGCGTGAACGTCTACCGGCAGCAGCGCGGCTACGACGGCGTGTTCCGCGCGATCCCGGCCGAGATTCCGACGCTCGAGCAGCTCGGCCTGCCCGCGTCGCTCGCGCGCTTCACGAACTTTCACCAGGGCATGGTGCTCGTCACGGGCCCTGCGAACTGCGGCAAGTCGTCGACGCTCGCCGCGCTCGTGAACCTGGTGAACGAGGAGCGCCGCGAGCACATCCTCACGGTCGAGGATCCGGTCGAGTTCGTGCACGAGCCGAAGCGCTGCGCAGTCAATCAGCGCAACGTCGGCGCGCACACCGAATCGTTCGCGCGCGCGCTGCGCGCCGCGCTGCGCGAGGACCCCGACGTGATCGTGATCGGCGAGCTGCGCGATCTCGAGACGATCTCGCTCGCGCTGACCGCCGCCGAGACCGGACACCTCGTGCTCGCGACGCTGCATACGAACAGCGCGATCCGCACGCTGAACCGCATGGTCGGCGTGTTCCCGGCCGACCAGCAGGATCAGATCCGCAACATGGTCTCCGAGTCGCTGCGCGCGGTGATCTCGCAGCGGCTCGTGCCCGGCAAGAACGGCGGCTCGCGCGTGCCGGCGCTCGAGGTGCTCGTCAATAACAAGGCGGTCGGAAACCTGATCCGCGAGAGCAAGACCTTCCAGATCTTCTCGATCTTGCAGATGGGAGCGAGCCAGGGCATGTGCCTGCTCGACGACTCGCTGAACAAGCTGCTCGCGAGCGGCGCGATCTCGAAGGAAGAGGCGCTGCGCAACGCCGACGATCCCAAGCGGATCAAGGGATGAGACCGTGGCCGAGCTCGATCGCCTGCTGAAGCACCTGAAGGAGCAGAAGGGCTCCGACCTCCATCTCGCCGCGGGGCGCGCACCGCGCGTGCGCGTGAACGGCGAGCTGTGCGACGTGCCCGGCGCCGGCGTGCAGAGCGACGCCGCGCTGCGCGAGCTGCTGCGCGAGCTCGCGGCCGACTACCGCTGGTCCGAGTTCGAGGGCGCGCGCGATCTCGACTTCGCGTACGGGCTCGAAGGCGTCGCGCGCTTCCGCGCGAACTACTTCGTGCAGCAGAACGGCGTGGGCGCGGTGTTCCGCATCATCCCCGAGAAGATTCTCTCGGTGGACGACCTGAAGCTCCCGGCCGCGGTGCACAAGCTCGCGGAGCTGCGACAGGGGCTCGTCGTCGTCACCGGCCCGACCGGCTCGGGCAAGTCGACGACGCTCGCGGCGATCATCAACAAGATCAACGCCGAGAATGCGCGCCACATCGTGACGATCGAGGATCCGGTCGAGTTCGTGCACCAGAACCAGAAGTCGGTGCTCTCGCACCGCGAGGTCGGCTACCACACGAAGGGCTTCGCGCCGGCGCTGCGCGCCGCGGTGCGCCAAGACGCGGACGTCGTGCTGGTCGGCGAGATGCGCGACCGCGAGACGATCGCGCTCGCGATCACCGCCGCCGAGATGGGCATGCTCGTGTTCGGCACGCTGCACACGAACAGCGCGGCGAAGACGATCGACCGCATCATCGACGCGTTCCCGGCGAGCGAGCAGCCGCAGGTGCGGCTCAGCCTCTCGGAATCGCTGGCCGCGGTGGTGGCGCAGCTGCTACTGCCGACCGCGGACGGTAAGAGCCGCGTCGCGGTGCACGAGATCCTGCTGCGTACGCAGGGCCTCCCGAACCTGATCCGCGAGGGCAACATCCAGCTGCTCGCGTCGGTGATCCAAGGCGGCAAAGCAGAGGGCATGCAGGCGATGGACGACGCGCTGTTCGCGCTCGCGAGCGCGGGGACGGTGAGCGGGCGCGACGCCTACGTGAAGGCGAACGACAAGGGCCGCTTCGAGAAGTTCGCCCCGAACGATTGAGGTGGTTCGCGGTTGCTTGTTACGGGCAACGCCGCCGCGGCGGGGCGGGCGCGGCCGGGGCGGAGGGGTCGCGACTCCGGCCCTTGGCTTCGCGGCATGCGGGCTTGGGTGGAGGCGGCGCGCAGCATTCGGGCGCCGCTGAGCGCGGCGCGACCGTGAACTCGAACAGCGTGGCATGCGGAGGCCACGGTGGAGACCGGGCCTCGCTGCGACGCCCCTCCGCCCCGGCCGCCCCCGCCCCGCCGCGGCGGCTCGTGCTGGACACGTCGTCATCGATGCAAAATGAGAGGAGAGGCGCAGATCGGCGCGGCTTTGAGCCGCGCCGATCCGCGTGCGCTGTGCGCCCGTGCGGATTGCGGAGCGTTCGCGTTACTTCGCCTCGGCGCGCGAGAGGCAGAAGGCGTCCTCGTGCAGCCAGCAGCTCGAGTCGGGCTCGTGCGGGTCGGTTCTCAGGGACGCGACCGGCGGGCGCGTGGCGCGCTCGCGCGCGTAGGCTTCGCGCAGGCGCGACTGAATCCGTGCGTCGCGGCCGCCGAGCAGCGCCTGCACGCCGATCACCTCGAGGAAGCGCGCGGCGAACGCGCGCTCGCGGCGCTCCGCGACCAAGAGCCAGCCCGCGTGATCGCGGATGATGCGGCGAATGCGCGTCGGCGGGAGGATCGCGGTGAGCGGGAGCGCGATGCGCCCTCCCGGCGTGAGCGCTTCGAGCCAGCGCGGCTGCGGGTGGGTGACGCCGGCGTGCACGAACAGCACGTCGACCGGCTCGCGGGGCTGCGTGAGGCCGTCCGCGTGGCGCACCTCGATCTGCTTCCAACGCGCGAGGGTCTTGCGTGCCTTTTCCACGAGATCCGGCGCGAGCTCGACGGCGATCACGCGGCCGCGCGCGCCGACGATCTCGGCGAGGATCGCGCTGTAGTAGCCGGTCGAGCAGCCGATGTGCGCGACCGTGTCGCCGGCTCGCGGCGCGAGCGCGGCGATCGCGCGCGCGAGAAAACCGGGCGAGCCGTTGTTCAGCATGCGCGCGGGATCGAGCGCAATCGCGACGTCCTGATAGACGTGGCGCACGTCGTCGTCGGGCGTCGAGCGGTAACCCGCCGCGTCGGGCAGCGTGAGCCACGGGCCGCGGCCGATGAAATCCTCGCGCGGCACGCTCGCGAACGCCGCGACGATACGCGGGTCGGCGAGCGCGCTCTTCTCGCGCAGCTCCTCCGCGAATGCGGCGCGGATCGCGGGCGCGTCGGCGTCGGGCATCGGGCGCGGACCGTAGCCCCGTCCAGCGGGCCTCCATAGAATGCGCCGCGTGCGGAGCCGCGTCGCGCTGAAGCCGATCCCGTTCGCGCTCGGCCTCGCCGCATTCGCCGCGCTCGCGCTGATCGACTCGCCGCTGCGCCACTTCGGCGAGCACGGCGGCTTGCCGGCGCTCGCAGCGGGCGTGACCGCGTGGATGGCGATCTGGTGGATCGGCGAGGCGGTGCCGCTCTGGTGCACCGCGCTGATCCCGCTGGCGGTCTACCCGCTGACGAGCGTCCACGGCGACGGCCTCGGCGCCAACTTGTCAGGCGCGCTCGCGCCCTACTTCGACCCGTACATCTTCCTGTTCCTGGGCGGCATGGGCATCGCGCTCGCGATGCAGCAGTGGAATCTCCACCGCCGCATCGCGCTCACGATCATGCGCTGGATCGGCGTCGAGCCGGCGCGCTTGTTATTCGGCGTGCTCGCGTCGACGGCGATCGTCTCGCTCTGGATCTCGAACACCGCCACCGCCGCGATGATGTTCCCGATCGGGATGGCGGTGCTGCGCGAGCTCGAGCGCCAGTCCGGGCGGCGCCTCGCCGGCTTCGGCTGCGCGCTGATGCTCGCGATCGCGTACGGCGCGAACCTGGGCGGGATGGGCACGAAGATCGGCACCGTGCCCAACGCGCAGCTCGCGGGCTTCCTCGCGCAGGAGCGCGGCGTCGACCTCTCGTTCCTGCAGTTCATGGCGATCGGACTGCCGTTCGTGCTCGCGTTCCTGCCGATCGCGTGGCTGGCGCTGTGGCGGGTCGGGCGGGCGGACGCGCCGGCCCACGCGCTCGGCCGCGCCGCGCTCGACGCCGAAGCCGTGCAGCTCGGCGCGCTGCAACGCGCCGAGCGCGTCGTCGCGATCGTGTTCGTCGCGGCCGCCATGCTCTGGATCGCGGGCAAGCCGCTGACGGACTGGCTGAAGCCGCACGTCGCGGTCGTCGCGCTGAAGACCGCGCACGTCGAGGCCGCGATCGCGCTGTCGGCCGCGCTCGTGCTCATGCTATGGCGCGTGCGCGGCGCCGCGGTGCTCGCGCCGCGCGCTTTTCGCTCGTTGCAGTGGGATGCGCTCGTGCTGTTAGGGGGCGGCTTCTCGATGGCGGCAGCGGTCGAGGCGAGCGGGCTCTCGCAGTGGCTCGGCACCCAGCTCGAGGCGCTGCGCACGTTTCCGGGCTTCGCGCAGGTCGCGCTCGCGAGCCTCGCGACCGTCACGCTCTCGGCGTTCGCGTCGAACGTCGCGACCACCGCGGTGATGCTGCCGATCCTGCTCAGCAGCGTGTCGCCGGAGAACGCGAACATCGCGCTCGTCTCGGCCGCGCTCGCATCGTCTTGCGACTTCGCGCTGCCCGCCGGCACGCCGCCGAACGCGATCGTGTTCGGCTCCGGCTACGTGAAGGTGCCGGTGATGGCGCGCACCGGCGCGCTGCTCGACGTGCTCGCCGCGCTGCTCGTCTCGGCGTGGTGCTGGTGGGTCGTGCCGCGGCTGATCGGCTGAGATCGCCTCACTCGTCCAGCAGCGCCGCGTAGCCCTCGCGATAGCTCGGGAACGCGAGATCGAAGCCGGTCGCTCGCAACGACGCACTGCTGCAGCGCTTGCCGGTGGGCTCCCCGTTCGGGTCGAACACGCCGCGCGGCGCGGGCGCGCCGAGCCGTGCCGCGAGCCAACGCAGCACGTCGGCGCGGTCGGCGGGCTCGGCGTCCACGCCGAGATAGCGAGCGGCCGGCCGCTCGAGCGCGAGCAGATGCGCGCAGGCGCGCGCCGCGTCGTCGCGATGGATGCGATTCGTGTAGTGCGGCGCGCGCGGCAGCGCCTCGGCGCCGGCTCGCACGCGCTCGATCAGCGAGGCGCGCCCGGGGCCGTAGATCCCGCCGAGGCGCAGCGCGATCGCGGTGCAGCCCGCGCTCTGCGCGACGTCTTCCCCTTCGCGAACGCGCCGCCCGCTGAACTCGCGCGGCTCGGCGAGCGACGCCTCGTCGATCCAGCTGCCGTCGCCCTGCGCGTAGACGGACGTGCTCGACGCGAACAGCACGCGACGCAGCGCGCCGCGCGCGCGCAGGTCACCTAACAGCCCGCGCAGGCCGTCGACGTAGGCGCGGCGATACGCGGCGTCGTCGCGCGCATCGGCGGCGACGAGGTACGCGAGCGCTTCCACATCCGCGAGCGGAAGCGCGGCGACGGCGCGCGCGTCGCCGAGATCGCACGCGAGCCACTGGACGCGCTCGCGCGCACTCGCCGGCGGCGGCGAGCGACGCAGCGCGAGCACCTCGTGGCCCTCGCGCGCGAGCCGGGCGGCGAGCTCCGCGCCGACGTAGCCGGCGCCCGCGACGAGCACGCGCATCGGCGCCCGCCGTTACCGCGCGTGCGCCGCGCGCGAGAAGTGGTGCAACAGGATTCCGCTCGCGCTGGCGACGTTCAGCGAGTCGAAACCCGCGCGCATGCGCACCGTGATGCGGGCATCCGCAGCCGCGCGCGCCGCTGCCGAAAGGCCGTAGCCCTCGCTCCCGAACACGAGGCAGACGCGGTCGGGAATCGGGCGCAGCGCGCCGTAATCGTTCACGTCGATCGCATCCTCGCCGACGACCGCCGCCAACACCGTCCAGCCCGCTGCGCGCAGCTTCTCGAGCTCGCGCGGCCAGCTCGCGCAGCGCGCGAACGGCAGCTGCAGCGTCGCGCCGGTCGAGACGCGCACCGCCTTGCGATACAGCGGGTCCGCGCCGCCCGGCGCGAGCAGCACGCCGTCCGCGCCGAACGCGCGCGCGTTGCGGAACACGCAGCCGACGTTGTCCGGATCGGCGAGCTGCTCAAGCGCGACCAGCAGCCCGCCGCGCGCGCCGAGCGCCAGCGCCTCGGGTCCGATCTCGGCGCCGCGCTCCGCGAGCGCGAGGCAGCCCTGGTGCACGCGATAGCCCGCGAGCTCCGAGATCAGCTCGCGCGGCGCGATGAAGACCTCCGGATCTCCGTCGGTTGCCGCGAGCGCCGGCTCGAGCGCCGCGAGCGCCGTGTCGTTCACGAGCAGCGACCGCACGCGGAACCGCCGCGAGCCCAGCAGCCGCTCGACGACGAGCCGGCTCTCGGCGACGAACAGCCCGCGCTGTGCGAGCAGATCCGCCTCGCGCACCGCCTGATAATCCGCGATGCGCGGATCATCACGCCGCGAGACCGAGATCGCGGGAACGCTCACGCCCGCGCAGCGACGCAGCGGTTGACCAGCGTGCCGACGCCCTCGATCTCGGTGCGGATCGTCTCGCCGGGCTTCAGATACCGCTTGCGCCCAGAGCCCACGCCGCCCGGCGTGCCGGTGAAGATCAAGTCGCCCGGCGCGAGCTCGCAGTAGCGCGACAGATACGCGACCAGCTCCGGCACGCTCGAGATCAGCTGACTCGTGCGCGAGGCCTGCATGCGCTCGCCGTCGAGATCGCACATGATCGCCAGATCGAGCGGATGCGCGAGCTCGTCGAGCGTGACGATCGCCGGCCCGATCGGCCCGAACGTCGCGCACGACTTGCCCAGCGAGAACTGCGGCGGCGCGCTCGCGAACTGCAGCTTGCGATCGCTGATGTCCTGCCCGGCGCAGAAGCCCGCCACGAACTCGAGCGCTCGCACCTCGGACACGTTCTCCGCGCGCCGCCCGACCACGACGACGAGCTCCGCCTCCCAGTCGACGCGATCACCCGACAACACGACGTCGCTGTGCGGCCCGACCAAGCAGCTCGGAAACTTCGTGAACACGATCGGCTCGGGCGAGAGCGGCAGCCCCGCCTCCTGCGCGTGATCCCGATAGTTGAGCCCGATCGCAAACACCGCGCGCGGCGCCGGCGAGCAAGCCCCGAGCGCCACAGGGTCGACCGCCGGCGCCCCTGATAACTCGACCGAGGCGGCGAGCTCGCGCACCGCCTCCCAATTCGCGAGCGCGTGCGGCACAGAGGGCCCAAAGCGCCCCGCCGACGCCGTCTCCAAATCCACACCGCGCGTCATGTCCCGCGACAACAGAACCGCCCGGCCACGCAGATTTCCCAATCGCATGGGTGCCTCCGAAGCGCCGCAACCTAGCCCGTGCGAAAGCAGCGAACCTCGCTGCGCGCGAACGCACGACGGCCGCACTCGCGCAGCGTGACGCTCGGGGGCCTCGACGGCCCCCGAGCGTCACCGTCCCCCAGACAACCGCCACGCTGCGCCACAGTGCCTACCGCGAACCGAGGAGGCCGTGGCGGGGCCGGCGGCGGCGGAGCGGGAATCAAGCGCAGCGAGGGGGCCCACTCCGCGTCTCACGGGCTGCGAGACGCGACGGTCGCCGACACGTCCCACCAGTCACCGAGCCCCCGAGCGAGCCATCCCGCGCCGCCGCCGCCGGTCCCACCGCGGCCGGCGCAGCGATCGCGCAAGCTCCGCCGCGACGAGTCTTCGAGGTCGCGGCTCCGAAATCCCCGCAGCTTCGCCTCGTTTCGCTGCGTCAGCCGTGCCGCGTAACGTGCTCGACTTCCTTCGCGCTTCCGAGAATCACCGGCACTCGATCGTGCAGCCCGCTCGGCGCGACATCGAGAATCCGCTGCGTCCCGGTCGAGCCCGCTCCGCCCGCCTGCTCCAGCACGTACGCCATCGGATTGCACTCGTACATCAGCCGCAGCTTTCCCTTCGGCGCCTTCTTCGTCCCCGGGTAGATGAACACCCCGCCCTTCAGCAGCGTGCGGTGCACGTCAGCGACCATCGAGCCGATGTACCGCGCCCCATATCCCGCGCCATGCGCGTACGCGAGATACGCGCGCAGGCCGTCCGCGAAGTCGTTCACGTAGGCCTCGTTGATCGAGTAGGTCTTGCTCTCCGCCGGCACCGCGAGCTTCGACTTCACGAGCACGAACTCGCCGATGCCGGGGTCGAGCGCGTACATGTCGGTGCCGTGCGAGGTCGCGAGCACGAGCAGCACCGAGGTGCCGTAGAGCACGTAGCCCGCAGCCACCTGCGCCCCGCCCTTCTGCAGCACCGCGTCCTCGCTCGTGAGATCGGGCTGGTTGTTGCGGAGCACGCTGAAGATCGTGCCGACCGAGACGGCGACGTCGATGTTCGACGAGCCGTCGAGCGGATCCGCCAGCACGACGTACTCGCCGCCCGCCGACTGGGTGCGCAGCACCGCCGGCTTCTCCTGCTCCTCGCTCGCGTAGACCGCACAGCTCGGGCATGCGCGCAGGCACTCGAGCAGCAGCGCGTCCGACATCACGTCGAGCTTCTGCTGCACCTCGCCCTGGACGTTCAGCGCGCCGGCGACGCCGATCACATCGTCGATGCGCGCGCGCTGCACTTTGCGCGCGATCGCCTTCCCGGCGAGCGCGATCGCCTCGATCACCTCGGCGAGGCGGCCGAGCTGCTGCGCGCGCAGGTGCTTGCCCAGCGTGGTCAGGTTCTCGCGAAGGATGAGCGACTCGTTCATGGGCTCCCGATCGTCCGGTCGCAGGCGAGGACCGCCCCGATGCGGCGCTGGTGGCCAGTAGGTGCGACGAAGGGGGCGCAACGTAACGGCGCCGCCTCGGCTCCCCCTAGGGGCTTCCCATCTTTTCTTACAGAACCCGTGGTGCCGGCCATGGCGGTGCGTTAACCCTGCACCACTTCGCGGCGCGTCCAGACGGACGACGCGGGTCCACCCGCAGCGGGTGCGCGGGCCGATGCCCGGGTCGAACCCCGGCGGCTCATCCCGAAACCGCTGCGTCTTGCGCGCCGGAGGCCACCGGCCCCCTGCGCGCAGCGAAGGAAACGGATTGACCGATTCCACCAGCTCCGGGCGTAGGCCGCGTCGCAAGAAGGCCAGCCCCGACGCAGCCGACTCCAACGCTCTCCCGATCGAGAGCGGCTCTCCCGACGTCGCCGCCGACAGCGCGGCGGCGCAGCCCGCGCCGAAGCGCAGGCGACGCGTCGCCAAGAAAGTCGCGGCCGATCCCGACGCGACCCAGGCGCCTGCCGGCGCCGAGTCGCAGCTCGCTGCGGACGAGCTGCCCGAGGCCGAGCGCGCGACGCCGATCGACGAGGAGATGCTCGAGGCGATCCGGCGCGAAGTCAGCGCCGACCGTCAGGGCGAGGACGAGCTGTACGCGCTCGCCGCGTCGATCTCGCAGGAAGAGGACGAGGTCGTCGAGGACGAGATCGTCGCGCACGAGGGGCCGCTGTTCGTCGGCCCGGTGCCGCTGGGCACGCCGGAAGAGCGGCTCGCCGCGATGCACAAGGCCGCGAAGCGCCTCGGCATCTCGCAGCTGCATCCCGAGCAGGAGAACGTGATCGACGCGCTCCTGCGCGGCGAAGACGTGCTGATGGTGCTGCCGACCGGCTTCGGCAAGAGCGCCTGTTATCAGATCCCGTCGCTGATCCTGCCCAAGCCGGTGCTCGTGCTCTCGCCGCTGCTCGCGCTGATGAAGGACCAGTACGAGAAGATGGGCCGGCTCGGCGTCCCGTGCGTGAAGCTCGACGGCACGGTGCGCGGCAAGGAGCGCGAGCGGGTGCTCGCCGAGATCGCGAAGGGCGAGCGCCTGCTCGTGATGACGACGCCCGAGACGCTCGGCGCCCCCGACGCGTCGGCGGCGCTCGCGAAGGGCGGCATCTCGATGGCCGCGGTCGACGAGGCGCACTGCATCTCGGAATGGGGCTACGACTTCCGCCCCGCCTACCTGAAGATCGGCGAGCGCCTGAAGCTGCTCGGCGCGCCGCCCGCGCTCGCGCTCACCGCAACCGCCACCGAGAAGGTGCGGCTCGCGATCGTGCGCTTCGTCGGCATGCGCGAGCCGAAGGTGGTCGCGACGTCGCCGCACCGCTCGAACCTCGCGTTCGACGTGCTGCATTGCTCGAGCGGCGCGCGGCTGCGCGCGCTGGTGCGGCTCGCGCTGCGCGTGCGCCGGCCCGGGATCATCTACTGCTCGACGACGCGAGACGTCGACGAGCTCTACACCGTGCTGCAGCGCTTCGGCGTCCCGTCGCACCGTTATCACGGCAAGATGAGCGCGTCCGAGCGAGCGAAGAACCAGGAAGGGTTCATGTCGCGCGGCCGCCGCACGGTGATGGTCGCGACGAACGCGTTCGGGCTGGGCATCGACAAGCCCGACATCCGCTACGTGATGCACTATCAGGCGCCGGCCTCGCTCGAGCAGTACGTGCAGGAGGCCGGCCGCGCGGGCCGCGACGGCCGGCGCGCGAACTGCATCATGCTCTACTCGCCAGAAGACCGCGCGATTCACGAGGCGCTGCTGTCGCGCAGCCGCGTGCGTCCCGAGCAGCTGTTCCGCCTCGCGTCCGCGCTGCTCGCGTGGGCGAAGGAAGACAAGGTGCCGAGCGTCGACGGGCTCGGTCTGTCGGGCGAGCTCGGCTCGCGCACCGCGACCGCGCTGCTCTCGCTGCTCGAAGAAGCCGAGCTCGTGAAGTGGGATCCGGAGTCGGTCTACGTCGTGGTCCCGCTCGACGAGTTCGAGCCGCGCGCGCGCCAGCTCGCGGGCCAATTCGAAACCCTGAGAACGCAGGACGCGCGCCGCCTCGACGCGGTGGCGGAGTACGCGAACGGCGCCGCGTGCCGCGCGTGGTTCCTGCGCGAGTACTTCGGCGAGGAGAACGGCGAGGCGTGCGGAATGTGCGATCGCTGCCGCGGTCAGGCCGATCGCCCGAACTCGTTCTGGGAGCCGCTCGCGCCGCCGCGCGGCGAGGAGCGGCGCCGCGGCCGCGGGCGCGGCCGCAATCAGCGCGGCCGCCACGGCCAGCACGGGCAGCGCCCGCAGCACGGCGGGCAGCCCGGCGACGCGCAGTTCGGCGGGCGCCGTAACAATCGGCGGCGGCGCCGCCGCGGCCGGAATCGCGACGGGCAACGCTTCGAGAACGGCGCGCGCCCCGATCACCAGCCGTTCGCTCCGGAAGCGCAGCGCTTCGAGGGCGGCGAGCCGCAGCGCACGGGTGCGGAGCCGTACGAGCGCATCTCGATGGACGACATCGCGGCCGAGGCGCATGGTGTGAGCGGCGGCAATGGGCCGGAGCGTGGCGAGCGTCACGACGGTGCGGGCGGGCAGGGGCGCGACGGAAACGGCCAAGGCGGCTTCCGCCGCCGCCGGCGCGGCCGGCGCCGCGGTGGCCGCGGGCGCCGCTGGCGCGAGCGCTTCGGCGCCGGACCCGAGGGCGGTGGCGACGGCTCGGGGCCCGCCGGTCCGCCCGAATCCTCGGGCGGGCCCAGCGAGAGCTGAGCAGCGCGCTCGCCTCGAAGTAAGCTGCGCTCCTCACTCGGAGGACGCATGCGCGCGCGCTTCTTCCTAATCACTCTGCTGGTGACGTTCAGCAGCGGCCCCGCGCGCGCGGACGATCTCGCGCTCCCGCGCGGCGCCGAGCGCGCCAGCGCGAAGATCGGCGAGGCCGCGATGCGGACCGCGATCGCCGAGCTCGCGAGCGACGCGTACGAGGGCCGCGCGCCCGGCAGCGCGGGCGACGCGAAGGCGCGCGCGTGGATCGAGGCCCGCGCAAAAGCGCTCGGCCTCGCGCCCGGCGCTGCGGACGGCAGCTACCAGCAGCGCTTCGAGATGGTCGGCGTGACGCCGCAGCTGCCCGCCGAGTGGAAGTTCGAGGCTGCGGGCGGCGCGGACGCCGTGACGCTGAAGGCCGGCGCCGACTTCGTCGCGATCGGGGGCAAGCAGAGCGAGCACGCGCGGCTCGAGCGCAGCGAGCTCGTGTTCGTCGGCTACGGGATCGTCGCCCCCGAGTTCGACTGGAACGACTACGAGAACGACGTGCGCGGCAAGACCGTGCTGATCCTCAACAACGATCCCGACTGGGATCCTGCGCTGTTCGCCGGAAAGCGCCGGCTCTACTACGGGCGTTGGGATTACAAATACGAGGAGGCGGCGCGGCAAGGCGCAGCCGGCGCGATCCTCGTCCACACCGACGCGTCGGCCGGCTACCCGTGGCAAGTCGTGCGCAGCTCGTGGACCGGCGAGCAGTTCCAGCTTCCCGACGCGGGCGAGCCGCGCGTCGAAGTGCGCAGCTGGGCGACCGAGGCCAAGGTGCGCGAGATCGTCGCGCTCGCGGGCCGCGATCTCGCGGAGCTCGTCGAGAGCGCGAGACGGCGCGACTTCACGCCGATTCCGCTCGGCGTCACGACCTCGCTCGAGATTCCCACCGCGCTGCGTCGCATCGAGACTGGCAACGTGCTGGCAGGGCTGCCCGGCCGCGCTGCGCGCCTCGCGAGCGAGCTCGTCGTGATCACCGCGCACCACGATCACCTCGGCGTCGGCGAGCCGGACGCGAGCGGCGACGCGATCTACAACGGCGCGCTCGACAACGCGAGCGGCGTCGCGACGGTGCTGTCGATCGCAGAGGCGTTCGCGGCGCTGCCGAAACCGCCGCGGCGCGGCGTGCTGTTCGCGTTCGTCGCCGCCGAGGAGCAGGGGCTGCTCGGCTCGCGCTACTACGCCCAGCATCCGACCGCGCCGCCCGGCAAGCTCGCGGCGAACCTCAACTTCGACGGCGCGCCGATCTTCGGGCGCACACGCGACGTCGAGATCGTCGGGCGCGGCAAGTCCTCGCTCGAGGATCTGCTCGCGCTCGCCGCTGCGCGGCAAGGTCGAGTCGTCGTCGACGAGGCGTTCCCCGACCGCGGCTTCTACTACCGCTCGGACCAGCTGAGCTTCGCGCGCATCGGCGTGCCGGCGCTCTACTTCCGCTCGGGCATCGAGGTGGTCGGCAAGCCGGAGGGCTTTGGCCGCGAGCAGGAGGAGCGCTGGATCGCGACGCACTACCACCAGCCGAGCGACGAGCTCGACGCGAGCTGGGATTTCTCCGGCGCGGTCGAGAACGCACAGCTCGGCTTCTGGGTCGCGGCCGCGGCGGCCGAGGCGCGCGCACTGCCGACCTGGCGTCCCGGAGACGAGTTCGAGGCGAAGCGGACCGAGGCGCTGCGGGCGGCGAGCGGAGGCACGCATCGGGAGTAGCGTCGCTGCGCGCGCGCCCTCTCCTATCGTGCGCGGCCCATGTCCCCCGAGGAGCGCTTCGATCCGCGATATCCGTGGCTGCTCGCGGGCGCGGCCGCGTGGTTCGGCGCGTGGGGCATGCAGCAGGTGCTCGTGCCGTGGCTCGTCGTCAACGTGCTTCACTCGAGCGCGACGCAGACCGGCCTCGTTCAGATGGCGACGATGCTGCCGACGATCTTCCTGCTGCCGTTCGGCGGCGCGCTCGCCGATCGCGTCGACGCGCGCTGGCTGCTCGCGAGCCTGCACGTCGCGGCGGGGCTCGCGCCGCTCGCGATCGCGCTCTCGATCCCGGCCGGCGCGCTCTCGCTCGAGCTGCTGATCGGAGCCGCGCTCTTCACCGGGCTCGTGAACAGCTTCTCGAATCCGTCGCGCGACAGCCTGCTCTCGCGCGTCGCCCGCAGCGATCTCACGCGCGCGGTCGCGGGAGTGATTACGGCTCAGTTCCTCGCGCAGGGAATCGGGATGCTGCTCGCGCGCAACGCCGACGAGATCGGCGCGTCGGAAGCGCTCGCGATCCAGGCGACGATCGTCGCGCTCGGCGCAGCGTTCTGCTTCCGGCTGCCGGGGAGAATCGCGCCGGCGAGTGTGCGCGCGCCGCTGCGCGCCGAGGAGCTGCTCGCGGGCGGCAAATTCGTCTGGGGCTCGGAGCTGCGCTTCGTGTGGCCGCTGATCGCCGGCGTCGGACTGTTCTTCAGCGGCGCCTACAACGTGCTCTTTCCGGTGATGGTGCGCGACGTTTATCAGGGCGGCGTCGACGAGATCGCGGTGCTGCTGTTCGCGTTTCCGGCCGGCACGATCTTCGCGTCGGGCTGGCTGTTCTTCCGCGGCATCCGGCGCAAGGGGCGCGCACTCGCGATCTCTCAGGCGGTCGGCGCGCTGACGTTGATCGGCTGCGGAGCGAACGTCCCGTTCTGGGCGACCGTCGCGTTCACGTTCGTCTGGGGCCTCGCGGGCGGCGTCTTCATGACCACCGGCCGCGCGCTGTTCCAGGAGCGCGCGCCGCTCGCCGAGCGCGCGCGCATCATGGCTGCACACCAGCTCGCGATGGTGGCCTCCGGCCCGCTCGGCGCATTACTTTCGGGTGCGCTCGGCGACGCGATCGGCCCGCTTTGGGGAACGGCCGCGCTCGGCGGGCTGATGCTCGCGCTGATCGCGAGCGTGCTCTCGCTCTCGGACGTCTGGCGAATGGAGTAGTGCGTGTTCCGCTCGGAAGCTCTGACGCATGGCATCCGCGTGACCGTCGAATCGCGCTTCGAGCCGGAGCGCTCGAGCCCGGAGGACGGGCAGTGGTTCTTCTCGTACCACGTGCGCGTCGCGAACGAAGGCGAGCGGGTCGCGCAGCTGCTTTCGCGCCACTGGATCATCACGGACGGCAACGGCAAGGAGCAGGAAGTGCGCGGGCCGGGCGTGGTCGGCGAGCAGCCGGTGCTCGAGCCCGGCGAGGCGTTCGAGTACACGTCGGGCTGCCCGCTGCAGACGCCGGTCGGCAGCATGCGCGGCACCTATCGCATGGTGGCGCCGGGCGGCCAGGCGTTCGACGCGGTGATCGCGCCGTTCGGGCTCGGCGAGCCGCGCGTCGTCAACTGAGGAGCGCCGAGATGACGTCTCTCGCAGGCAAGACCGCAGTCATTACGGGCGCGACGTCCGGAATCGGGCGCGCGACGGCGCTCGAGCTCGCGCAGCGCGGCGCGCGGCTGCTGCTGGTGGGCCGTAACGAGGCGCGCGCGCAGGAGACGCTCGCTGCGATCCGCGCAGCCGCGCCGAGCTGCGACGCCGAGGTCGTGCGCGGGGACTTCTCGGCGCAGACCGAGGTGCGCCGTGTCGGCGAGGAGCTCGCGAAGCGCGTGGACGCGCTGGACCTGTTGATCAACAACCACGGCGTCACGCTGGCGCGGCGCGAGCTCACGCCGGACGGCTACGAGGCGACCTTCGCGATCAACCATCTCGGCTACTTCCATCTGACGGGCCTGCTGCTGGCGAAGCTGCGCGCGACGCCGGGCGCGCGCATCGTGAACGTCGCGTCGGAGGCGCATCGCTTCGGCGCGCTCGATCTCGACGACCTGCACAGCGCGAAGCGCTACGCCGCGCTGCGCGTCTACGGAAAATCGAAGAGCGCGAACATCCACTTCACGCGCGAGCTGGCGAGGCGCTACGGGAGCGGGCAGCTGACGATCAACTGCGTGCACCCGGGCGGCGTCGCGACGAATCTCGGCGCGGGCCAGGGGCCGCTGCTCGACCTCGTGCACCGCGTCGTCGCGCTGTTCCTGAAAACGCCCGAGCAGGGCGCGCGGACGTCGCTCTACGCGGCGACGTCGCCCGAAACTGCGGGCCGCAACGGCGCTTACTACTCCGACTGCCAGCCGAAGCAGCCCGCCGCGCACTGCCGCGACGAGGCGACGGCGAAGCGGCTCTGGGAGATCAGCGAGCAGCTGACCGGCTTCGCGTACCCGAGCGCCTGATCTCCGATCGCGCCGCGAGGCACTAGCGTGCGCACACGTCTCGCCGGCGCGGCGCCCGCGGATGCGAGAGCGCGCTAGAGGTGCTCGAGTCGCACGCCGCCGCGCGTGAAGCGCGCGAACGGAATCAGTAGGCGGCTCCGGTCGGGCGCGGCGACGCGCTTCTCGACCTCGGCGATCACCATCAGCGTCGCCTCGGGCAGCGGGAGCGCGCGCACCCGGCTGAGCGCGACCCACTGCAGATCGAGCAGCTCACCGCTGCCGTTCAGCGCGTCGGGCGCGTCCGCATGCGACGCGTCGGCGAGGAAGAAGCGCGTGTCGAAGCGGCGCGGGTTGCCGGGCGGCGTGATCGCACGCGCGACGTAGTCGAGGCCGTGCAGCGCGGGCGCGAGGCCACTCGCGAGGAAGCGGCTCCACGAAGGGGATTTGCTGCGCCGGCGCTCGCCGCGCTGGCCGACGCGCACGCCCGCCTCCTCGAACATCTCGCGCACCGCGGCCATCGCGAGCGCGTGCGCGCGCACCGGCGTCGCGCCGAGCGCGAGCTTGGCGAGGACCTCGGGACGCAGCGCAGTCGCGTGTGCGGCGCGCGCGTCGGCGGGGTCGACGCGCCCGCCCGGAAACACGTAGAGGTTCGGCATGAAGCGCAGCGCCCCCGCGCGCCGGCCGAGCAGAATCTGCGGCTCGCCGAGGTCGCGCCGGCACAGCACGAGCGCAGCCGCGTCGCGCGGCACGACGCGCGCCGACGGCGGAGCGACCTCGGAGTCCGGCGACGGCTGCGACATCAGGCCGCGCAGCGTATGCCGCTTCGCCGCGCGATGACACACAATGGCCAAACGGGGTCAGACCCCGTTTGGCCATTGCACTCGGGGCTAGCCTCGGCGACGTGATTTTCCTAGCCTGCGCGCCTATTTCCGATCCATCCGGATGAACGGATGCAGCGCTGGGGGCCCGATGCCGACGACGATTCCGCGCTTCAAGGTGAAAGACCTCTCGCTCCACGAGCTCGGCCGCAAAGAGATCCGGCTCGCGGAGCACGAGATGCCGGGGCTGATGGAGCTGCGCCGCCGCCACGGCGCGGCGAAGCCGCTGCGCGGCGTGAAGATCATGGGCTCGCTGCACATGACCGTGCAGACCGCGGTGCTGATCGAGACGCTCACCGCGCTCGGCGCCGACGTGCGCTGGGTCTCGTGCAACATCTTCTCGACGCAGGATTCCGCTGCGGCGGCGGTCGCGGTCGGACCCGACGGATCGCCTGAGCATCCGCGCGGCGTCGCCGTCTATGCGTGGAAGGGCGAGACGCTCGAAGAGTATTGGTGGTGCACCGCGGCGGCGTTGCTCTGGCCGGACGGCTCGGGCCCCGATCAGCTCGTCGACGACGGCGGCGACGCGACGCTGCTGCTGCACAAGGGCCTCGAGTGGGAGCGCGCCGGCCGCGTGCCCGACTTCGAAGCGAAGAAGGATCCCGAGGAATGGGGCGTGATCCTCGAGCTCGCGCGCGAGATGCAGCGCACGCACGCCGGCGTCTGGGGCCGCATCTCGCCGCGCGTGCGCGGCGTCAGCGAAGAGACCACAACCGGCGTGCATCGCCTCTACCAGATGGAGCGCGCCGGCACGCTCTTGTTCCCCGCGATCAACGTGAACGATTCCGTCACGAAGTCGAAGTTCGACAACATCTACGGCTGCCGGCACTCGCTGCCCGACGGCCTGATGCGCGCGACCGACGTGATGCTCGGCGGCAAAGTCGCAGTCGTGTGCGGCTTCGGTGAGGTCGGCAAGGGCTGCGCGCAGGCGCTGCGCGGCCAAGGCTGTCGCGTCGTCATCACGGAGATCGATCCGATCTGCGCGCTGCAGGCGGCGATGGAGGGTTATCAGGTCACGACGCTCGACGAGGTGCTCGAGAGCGCCGACATCTTCATCACCGCGACCGGCAACTCGCACGTGATTGCCGCCGAGGACATGTCGCGCATGAAGGACAAAGCGATCGTCGGCAACATCGGCCACTTCGACAACGAGATCGACATGGCCGGCCTGAAGGCGGTGCCCGGCATCCAGCGCATCAACATCAAGCCGCAGTACGACGAGTTCGTGTTCCCGAACGGGAAGAGCCTGCTCGTGCTCGCCGAGGGCCGGCTGCTGAATCTCGGCTGCGCGACCGGTCACCCGAGCTTCGTGATGTCGGCGAGCTTCACGAATCAGGTGCTCGCGCAGCTCGACCTGCACGCGAACGCGGCGAAGTACGAGAAGAAGGTCTACGTGCTGCCGAAGAAGCTCGACGAGGAAGTCGCGCGGCTGCATCTCGACCACCTCGGCGTCAAGCTGACGAAGCTGACGCCGTCGCAGGCGCAATACCTCGACGTGCCGGTCGACGGGCCCTTCAAAGCGGACCACTACCGCTACTGACAGCTAGCGAGCGCTCACGCCTGCACGTCCGGCGTCGCCTGCTCGATCCGCGGCAAGTCGTCGGGCACGTCGCCGAGCGCGAGCGCGATCTTGCTGAAGCCCATGAAGATCGCGTTCGCGGCGGCGAGCTCGACGAGCTGCGCCGACGTGAAGTGCGCGAGCAGGACGCGCTGCAGCGCCGGCGGCGCGGTGGCATCGGCGAGGAACGCGTCGGTCCATGCGAGCGCCGCCTTCTGGCGCGGCGTGAGGTCGCTCGCCGCGAAGTCGTCGCGGATCTTCGCGATCGTGCGCTCGTCGAGCCCTTCCTGCTTCGCACCTGCGAAGCGCGCACTCTTTCAATATCCGCAGTCGACGGTCCGCGCGCTGCGGATACGCGCCATCTCCTTGGTCGAGTGATCGAGCAGGCCGCGGCTCCAGAGCGTCCCGTAGAGCTTCATGAACGCGGCGAGCGCTTCGGGCTGGTGCGCGAGCGCGCTGCTCTGGATCGCGTCCGCGCCGAGCGGCTTCGGCAGCGCAACGCGCAGCCCGCCCGCCTTCACGCGGAGCGGCTCGCGCCGGCGGCTCGGCGGCGACGCCGAATCGGCGCTCGCGATCCCCAACATCTTCTGGAAGCGCGCGAAGCCGTCGAAGATCGCGAGTGAGAGCGTGAAGCCGACCAGCCCGGCGTCGCCGAGCGCCGCGCGCAGCGGCGCGGTCTCCGCGTCCGTGATGCCCTTCGCGTCGAGCACGAACTGCTCCGCGAGCTTCAGGCACGCGCGCTCGCTCGCGTCGAAGCGCGTGCTCTTCCACCACGAATCGAGCGCGGCGACGCGCGTCTCGTCCCAGCCGGCTTCGAGCGCCTCGCTCATCCGCGCCGAGCCCGCGACCGCAAGGCCGTGCATCTGCCGCACGCGCAGCTGCACGAGCTGCAGCATCACCGGCGGCGCGAGCGGGCGCGTCCAGATCAGCGAGGCGAATTCCTGCCACGCCGCGAACAAGTTCCTGCGCAGTCCGAACACGCGCGCGAACGCGTTCTCGCCTTCCGCCTGCTCCGGGAGCCACGTCAAGCGCACGCGCTCCTGCTCGGAGCGCGCGTCAGCTCTTCGCCTCGATGCAGCGCGGACACATTCCGTGAGATAGCTCCGCGCGCGTGTGACTCGCGAGAAATTCGTCGACGCGCTCCCACTCGCCGTGCTCGTTCTTCACGTCCTTGCAGCTCGCGCACATCGCGATCCGACCTCGCAGCATCTCGCTGCGCTCGAGCGCGCGCTCGAGCTCGGCGACGAGCCGGTCGCGCTCGGCCTGCGCCTCCTGCAGCGCCGTCTCGTCGCGCGCCTGCAGCACGAAGCGAAGCTCGCCGGGAGCAGTGCGGTACGCATTCACCGCGACGCGCATGCTGCGCCAGCCGTTCGCGGCGCCGCGGTAGCGAAGCGGCGGGCTCACGTTGGGGTGGCCACGCGCGGCCTTCTCGAACGCGCGCCGCGCGGCCAGCAGGTCGTCGGGATGGATGTACTCGCTGCCCTGCGTGCCGAGCAGCTCGACCACCGGCAGCGCGTAGTGCGCCTCGTTGCGCGACGTGATGAAGAGGACGCGGCCGCGCGCGTCGAGCTCCGCGGTGACGTCGTGCGCGTTCTCGACGTACGCCTTGAAGCGCGCCTCGCTCGCCGCGAGCACCGCGTGCGTCGCGCGCACCTCGTCCTGCCATGAGCCGTGCGCCGCAAGCCACGAGCGCGCGAGCACGAACAGGCCGCCCGCGAGCGGAACGATCAGCCATGGCGCGCGCTCGTCTGCGATCCACGGCTGCTCGACCGGCGGAGCCCCGGCCCGCGCGAGGAGCACGGCGACGAGGCCCGCCGCGATCGCGGTCGCGAGAAACAGCCAGCCCGCGCGCGGCGGCCCCCAGAGCAACGCGACGGCAGGTGCGAGCGCAAGCACCGCGGCCGCGGCGACGCAGGTGCCGCCCGTGACGGCGAGCAGCGCCAGCGCGCCGAGCGTCATCGTGAGCGGCGTCCCGAGCCCGAGCGCCCAGCGCGGCCCACCGCGCGCCGACCACGTGCAGAGCCCGAACAGCACGGTCGCGATCGCGACGCAGATCTCGGCGACGAGCATGCGATCGGCCAGCAGGTATGGAACCGCGGCGACCAGCCCGGTCAGCGCGAGTAAGCCCGCGAAGCGCTCGGCTTGGCCGTAATCGTCCCAAAGCGGGATGCGCAGCGCACGCGCGCGTCGCGAAGTGGAGAGTGCCTGGCTCACGCTGGGGCTCCGGGTTGCGAGCGCAGGTGCGCACGCGTGAATGAGAGTCGCCACGAGAGCGGCGCGGGTTACGTCGAGCCCCCTCGATCTTGTCTGCGCCCGGCCTTTTTCGACTTTGTCCGCCCCGATCCACGCGGCGACTGTGCTACGGCGGAGGAGGGGCGCGGAGGAAGGGGGGACGCGTTGAAGTTCGGGATCTTTTTCGAGCTCTCGGTTCCGCGCCCGTTCGGCCCGGCGATCGAGCGCCAGGTCTACGAGAACGCGCTCGAGCAGGCGCGGCTCGCCGATGCGCTCGGCTTCGACTGGGTCTGGGCGGTAGAGCACCACTTCCTGGAGGAGTACTCGCACTGCTCGGCGCCCGAGCTCGTGCTGACCGCAGTCGCGATGCAGACGAAGCGCATCCGCGTCGGGCACGGGGCTGTGGTGTGCGTCCCGGAGATGAATCACCCCATCCGCGTCGCCGAGCGCGCGGCGACGCTCGATCTGCTCTCGGGCGGGCGTCTCGAGCTCGGCACCGCGCGCTCGTCTACTTGGACCGAGCTCGGCGGCTTCCAGGTGAACCCGGACGAGACCAAGAAGACCTGGGACGAGTTCGTACGCGCGCTGCCCGTGCTGTGGCGGCGCGAGCCGGTGCGCTGGAACGGGCGCTGCTTCTCGATGCCGGAGCGCAACGTGCTGCCGAAGCCGGTGCAGGATCCGCATCCGCCGCTCTGGGTAACCGTCACCAGCCCGGGCACCGAGCTCGACGCCGCCGAGCGCGGCATCGGCTGCCTCGGCGTCTCGGCCGCGAGCTATCAGGAGCAGGAGCGCCGCACGCGCGAGTACCACCGGCGCATCCAGTCGTGCAATCCGGTCTCGAGCGTCGTGAACGATCAGGTGGCGACGCTGAACTTCCTCTACTGCCACGAGGATCGAAAGCGCGCGGCCGAGCTCGGCATGCGCTTCATGGGCGCGTTCTCGGTGGCCAACTCGCACCTGTTATGGACGCGCGAGGCGTTCCCCACGCGCGCGTATCAGTCGCTCGCGAACCTCGCGCCGTCCGCGTCGGGATCGGGCGCGACGAATCCCGGCGACGGCGTCGCGCTGCCCGAGGGCCTCTGCATTGGCGACCCGCAGCACTGCATCGCCGCGATCAAGCGCTGGGAATCGATCGGCGTGACGGGCGTGAACTTCCTGCTGAACGGGATGGAGGCGGTGCCGCAGCCCGCGGTGCTCGATTCGCTGCGGCTGTTCGCGCGCGAGGTGATGCCGCAGTTCCGCAAGGAGCCGACGACGACGGCGCGCGCGCTCGCGGGAGCCGGGCAGTGATTACAGGGAGCGCACGGGTCGAGGATCTGATGGCGCGGCGGCCGAAGCTCGCCGGCTTCGATGCGCCCGCGGTCGCGCTGCCGAGGTCCGAGATCGTGCAGGCGCTGTTCGAGATGCCGAGCTCGGCGCGCGAGGCGATCGTGCCGGCGGGCCTGCATCCGACCAATCCCGCCGCGCTGGTGCTCCAGGCCTGGCGCTGCCCGGAGTCGCCGTGGGGCGCGTTCTCGCTGGTGCAGGCGCGCGCGCAGACGCGCAGCGGGGTGCGCCCGCGCGGCTTCGTGCTCGGCGCCGCGTGCGACAACGCAGCTGCGGCGAGCGCGCTCGCAACGGGCTTCGGCTTCCCCGCCGCGCCGGCTGAGATCCGCTGGCAACGCGCGTACGACACCGTGCGCATCGAGGTCGGCCGCGGCGGCGAGACGATCCTCGCGCTCGAAGGCGCCGATCCGGAGCCGCTCGCCGCAGGCGACGTCCAGTTCTCGGGCACGCTGAACCTCGCGGACACCCCGCGCGGCTGGCGGCTCGTGCAGCTCGATCCGGAGATCCGCGCGACGCGCGCGGAACGGCTCCGCCCGAAGCTCTCCGCGTTCCGCGCCGCCGCATGGGGCGATTCGCGACTCGACCCGTACTGGCCGGTTTCGGCCTCCATCACGCTCGCGGACATCGAGCTGCTGCCGATCCGCTTCGTGTGCCGGCCGGACGAGCTGGCCTTCACCGGCACCGAGCGGGTGTGACCGCGGCGAGCGCGTCGTGATTTGCGTGTGAGTTGCGCCCGGCACGCGCCGATCAGCAGGTGAGAGCCTGCGCCCCGCTGGAACGCCGTCACGAGGTGGGGTGCGGGCGGCACGTTCCACGGAGCGCATCCACACCGTCGCGAGGAGCTCGTTGCATGCGGCGCGGCCCCGACACTTCGACTCTCGACATGCGCCGTTATCTTGCGCGGCTCATGCGCATCCGATTCCACCTCGTCGGCTGGGTCCTCCTCTCTGCGCTCGCGGCGCCGGCGGCGCAGGCAGCTCCGCTGCTTTGCTCCGAGGTGCAGGAGCTCGAGCGCCAATTCTTGAAGGCGCACATCCGCTACGGCGCGTTCTCGCCGGACCTCGACGAGAAGACCGCGCAGCTCTACCTCGAGCGCCTCGATCCGCAGCGCATGCTGTTCCTCGACGGCGAGGCGAAGCGGCAGAAGCAGCAGCTGGCGCGCGCCGCGCGCGACATCCGCAACGGCAACTGCTCGCAGCTGCGCAAGCTCCACAGCGAGGTGCTCGCGCGCACGCAGCGCATGGAGGCGGACGTGCGCGCGTTCGTCGTGAGCCCGAGCTATGCGCTCGATCCGAATGCCGAGATCGTGCTCGATCCCGAGGAGCGCGGCTGGCCCGCGAACGACGCCGAGCGCACGCGCGAGCTGCAGGCCGCGGTGCACTTCCAGATCTCGAACATCGAGAACGGCGGCGATTCGCGCGAGAAGGCGCGCGAGCGCGTCGTGCGCCGCTACGAGCTGCGCGCGAAGCGCGTCGAGGAGATCAGCTACGACGAGCTGATGAGCGCGTGGCTCGACGCGTTCGCGGGCGCGCTCGACCCGCACTCGAACTACTTCTCGCAAGAGAACTACGACGACTTCAAGATCCAGATGCGGCTGTCGCTCGACGGTATCGGCGTGCAGCTGCAGGACCGCGACGGCAGCGCCGTCGTGCAGCAGATCATGAAGGGCAGCGCCGCGGAGAAAGAGGGAACGCTGAGGCGCGGCGACCAGATCCTCGAGGTCTCGCAGGAGCGCGGCGATCCGGTCGACATCGCCGACATGGATCTCGACGACATCGTTCGCCTGATCCGCGGCAAGCGCGGCACGAAGGTGAAGCTCACGGTGATTCGCGACGGCTCGCCGCCCGAGCGCTTCCAGGTCGCGATCGTGCGCGACAAGATCGATCTCGAGGAGCAGGCCGCGAAGCTGAAGCTCGAGGACGTCACGGTCGACGGCCGCAAGCTGAAGCTCGCGGTGCTCGAGCTGCCGGGCTTCTACGGCGGCGGCGATCCGCGCAACCCGATGGAGCGGCTCGCGTCGCGCGACGTGCGGCGGCTGCTCGAGCAGGCGCGCCGCGAGCAGGCGGACGGCCTGCTGCTCGACCTCGCGTTCAACGGCGGCGGGCTGCTCGACGACGCGGTCCGCATCGCCGGCTTCTTCATCCACGACGGTGGCGTCGTCGCCGTGCGCGAAGGCTTCACCAGCCACGTGATTCGCGATCCCGAGGGCGGCATCGGCTGGGTCGGACCGATGGTCGTGCTGACCTCGCGCGTCTCGGCCTCCGCGTCCGAGATCGTCGCCGGCGCGCTCAAGGATTACCGCCGCGCGGTCGTGGTCGGCGACGAGGCGACCTTCGGCAAGGGCACCGTGCAGAGCATGATCGAGCGCAACGAGGGCGACGCGCTGAAGGTCACGACCGGGATGTTCTTCCGCCCCGGCGGCGCCTCGACGCAGAACGAAGGCGTGCGCGCGGACGTCGTGCTGCCTTCGCTGCTGACGCCCGACGTGGTCGGCGAGTCCAACGAGAAGTTCGCGCTGCCTCCCGAGAACGTCGCGCCGTTCGTCTCGCGCTCCGCGAACGCGGCGCTCGGCCGCGCGCGCTGGGAGCCGGTCACGGACAAGCTCGTCGCCGAGCTCGTGCGGCGCTCGAGCCAGCGCATCGCCAAGGAGCCCGCGTACGAAGAGGTGCGCAAAGAGCTCGCCGAGCGCGAGTCGGATCACGGCCGGCTGAAGCTCTCGACGCTCATTCAGCGCCGAGAAGAGGAAGAGCGCCGCGACGCGCGCAAGAAGCAGGCCGCCGCGAACGCGAAGCCGAGCGCCGGCGCGGGCGCCGCGGGTGGCGCGCGCACGGCCGCGATCGGTCCGCCGGCGCCCGGCTCCGACTTCGACGCGGAGGCGAGCGACGACGCCGAACCGCCGCGGCCCGACCGCGACGAGGCGCTGCGCGTGCTCGCCGATCTGGTGGCGCTCCAGCCGAAGCAGTCCTGACCGCGCCCCGCGCGATGCGAAATCGCGCGCGGACCGCGATCATGCGCCGCCTCGCCCGCGCGTCCCGTGCGGCGCAGCGCCGCCCATCCGGAGTGATTCGACGATGCCGCTCGACCCCGCCGTCCGCTCGCGCATCGAGGCGCTGATCGCCTCGGAGCGCGTCGTGCTGTTCATGAAGGGCGTGCGCGGCGCGCCGCGCTGCGGCTTCAGCGCCACCGTATGCCGAATCCTCGACGGCCTGATCCCGAGCTACGCGACGGTCGACGTGCTCTCCGATCCGGCGCTGCGCGAGGGCGTCAAGCAGTTCTCGTCGTGGCCGACGATCCCGCAGCTCTACGTCGGCGGTGAGCTCGTCGGCGGCTGCGACATCGTCCAGGAGATGCTCGCCGACGGCTCGCTCTATGCGGCGCTCGGCGTGCCGCGGCCGGAGCTCGTGGCGCCCACGATCACGATCACCGACACCGCGGCGAAAGCGCTGCGCCAGCTCGCGTCGCGCTCGGCCGGGCCGCTGCATCTCTCGATCGACGCGCAGTTCCAGCATGGGCTCTGGTTCGGCCCGAGCGAGCCGGGCGCGCTCGCGCTCGAGGTGAACGGCATCGCGCTCGAGCTGGATCCGTTCTCGGCCGCGCGCGCGAACGGCGTCACGCTCGATGCCGAGCCGCGCGCGGAGGGCCCGGCGTTTCGGATCGACAATCCGAACGCGCCGAAGAGCGCCGACGTGCGGCAGATGAGCGTACGCGAGCTCGCGCAGCGGCTCGCCGGCGGCGAGCGCCTCGGCCTGTTCGACGTGCGCACGCCCGACGAGCGCGCGCTCGCGCACATCGACGGCGCGCGGCTGCTCGACGCGGAGCTCGCCGCGCAGCTCGAGCAGCTCGACAAGCACACGCTGCTCGTCTTCCACTGCCATCACGGCGGCCGCAGCCAGCGCGCGGCCGAGCACTTCGCCGCGCTCGGCTTCACGAACGTCTGGAATCTCGCGGGCGGCATCGACGCTTGGTCGCAGGAAGTCGATGCGAACGTGCCGCGTTACTAGGAGAGGGAAGCGGAGATGGCGCTGAAGATTCTGTCCTCGCCGCCGCCCGAGCCCGAGCAGGTCGCGCAGCGGCTCGCGCAAGCGATCGCCGACGCGCTGCCGGGCGCCGACGTGGACGTCCAGATCGGCAGCCCGGGGCATTTCGAGCTGGCGGTGACGTCGCGCGGGCTGGCCGGCCTCTCGCGCGTGAAGCAGCAGCAGGCGGTGTACGCGGCGATCGCGCACTTGATGGCGGGCGACGACGCGCCGGTGCACGCGATCGACCGCATGACGATCCGGACTTCTTAGGTCGGCGCATGAGCTCGGCCCCCGTCACGACGGCGCCGCGCAGCCAGCTGAATCGCGGCGTCGCACCCGCGCAGCCGGGCGAGTTCGCCGCGCTGCGGGTCGGGCCGCTCGCGGTCTGGCCGCCGGTCGTGCTCGCGCCGATGGCGGGCGTGACGAACGCGCCGTTCCGCGCGCTCTGCCGCCGCTTCGGCGCCGGGCTGTACGTGAGCGAGATGATCACCGCGCGCGCGCTGGTCGAAGGCAACGCGAAGACGCTGCGGCTCGCCGAGTTCGCGCCGGACGAGAAGCCGCGCAGCCTCCAGCTCTACGGCGTCGACCCGGTCACGGTGGGCGAGGCGGTGGCGCAGCTGGTCGGCGAAGGCCGCGTCGACCACGTCGACATGAACTTCGGCTGCCCCGTGCGCAAGGTGACGAGCCGCGGCGGCGGCGCCGCGATTCCGGCGCGGCCGCGGCTGCTCGCGCGCATCGTCGCGGCGGCCGTCGCGAACGCGGGCGCAGTGCCGGTCACGATCAAGTTCCGCAGCGGCGTCGACGACTCGCTGCTCACGTATCTCGAGGCAGGCCGCATCGCGCAGGAAGAAGGCTGCGCGGCGGTCGCGCTGCACGCGCGCACCGCGGCGCAGCTCTACGACGGCGAAGCCGACTGGAACGCGATCGGCGAGCTGAAGCGTGCGGTGACGCGCATTCCGGTGTTAGGGAACGGCGACGTCTGGGAGGCCTGGGACGCGCTGCGCATGCTGCGCGCGACCGGCTGCGACGGCGTCGTGGTCGGGCGCGGCTGCCTCGGCCGGCCGTGGCTGTTCCGCGAGCTCGCACGCGTGTTCGACGGCGCCGAGCCCGAGGCGCCGCCCGCGCTCGGCGCGATCTGCGACATCCTGCTCGAGCACGCCGCGCTGCTCGTGCGGCACTTCGGCGAGCGCGCCGGCGTGCGCAGCTTCCGCAAGCACGCGACCTGGTACACGAAATGCTTCCCCGGCGGCGCGCGGCTGCGCCCTGCGCTCGTCGCGGCAGAATCGCTCGCGCAGCTCGAGGCCGCGCTCGCCGGCGTCGACCGCGCCGCGCCGTTCCCCGAGCAGGGGCTGCGCGTCGCGCGCGGGAAGCACGGCGGACGCCAGCGCGTGTCGCTGCCGGAGGGCTGGCTCGAGAATCCCGACGACGCGACCCCGCCCGGCCGCGAGGCCGAGGACGCGGAGTCCGGCGGATGAACCTCCGCGCGCCCGAGCCGATCGCGGGGTCAGACCCTGCAAACTTGCGAATTCGGGCGCAGCCGCACGGCTCGGGCGTCGCGTTCGCGCTCGCTGCGCACACGCTGTGGGGCTTCCTGCCGGCGTTCTGGAAGCTGTTCGGCGGCGTCTCGCCGCTCGAAGTGCTCGCGAACCGCGTGCTGTGGTCGCTGCTGTTCACGCTCGCGCTGCTCGCCGCGCTCGGACGTCTCGAAGAGCTGCGCGCCGCGCTGCGTTCGCCGCGCGAGCGCGGCGGGCTCGCGGCGGCGAGCGTCTTCATCGCGCTCAACTGGGGAATCTTCATCTGGGCGGTGCAGGCCGATCGCATCGTCGAGACCAGCCTCGGCTACTTCCTGAATCCGCTGATCAACGCGGCGCTCGGCGTCGCGCTGTTCCGCGAGCGCCTCGCCCCAGCGCAGCTCGCGGCGCTCGCGCTCGCGACGCTCGGCGTCGGCGCGCAGGTGGTCGCGTACGGCGGCGTGCCGTGGGTCGCGCTCGCGCTCGGCGTCACGTTCTCTTGTTACGGCGTCGCGAAGAAGCGCACCGCGGTCCCCGCGCTCACGAGCCTCGCGTTCGAGACCGCGGTGCTCGGCCCGCTCGCGCTCGGCTTTCTCGCGTTCGGCGCCGCGGCCGGCGCCGGCGCGCTCGCGGAAGGGCCGGCCGCGACGCGCGCACTGCTGCTCGTCTCGGGCCCGCTCACCGCGGCCCCGCTGATCTTCTTCGCCGCGGCCGCCCGCCGGCTCCCGTTCACGGTGCTCGGCCTGATCCAGTACCTCTCGCCGACGCTCTCGTTGCTGCTCGCGGTGTTCGTCTACGGCGAGCCGTTCACCCGCGTCCACGCATTCAGCTTCGCGTGCATCTGGGGCGCGCTCGCACTGTTCAGCGCGAGCGCTTTTCAGTCCCGGCGCGCGGGCGAGCACGACAGCTGACGCGCAAAGGCCCTGCCCGATCGAGCGCGATGCCGCACGGCAGCGCGCCGCCTGACGGGCTACGCAAGCGAAGCGCGCAGCGAGGCGGAGTCTTCGGAGCCGAGCGAAGCAAAAAAGAAAGATCGCATCCGCGCCGCTGCGAGCGCGCGTCAGCGCGCTCGCAAGGGCGTCGGATGCCCGAACAGCCAGCCCTGCCCGAACGGGATGCCGAGCTCGCCGAGCATCTCGAGCTCCTCGAGCGTGTCGAGGCCCTCGCCGATGATGCGGGCGCCGATGCCGTCCGCGACGAGCTGCAGCGCCCGTAACAACGCCTGCTTCGAGCGGTCGGTGTCGAGATTCGTGATCAGCGCGCGGTCGACCTTGATGAATTCCGGCTCGAGCTCGATCAGCGCGTGCAGGCTCGCGTAGCCGGCGCCGGTGTCATCGAGCGCGAACTGGAAGCCGAGCTTGCGGTACTCGTCGCGCACCTCGCGGAATGCGCCGAAGTTCCCGATCGACTCCTGCTCCGAGATCTCGAACACGACATCGCTCGGTGCGAGATTCGACGCCTCGAGCGTGCGGATCACGGTGTCGGGGCGGAACTGCGGATCGTGAATCGCGGTCGGCCGAACGTTCAGGAAGAGGCGCGTGCCGCCCGGCAGAGCGGTCGCGCCCTCGAGACCGCTCTGACGGCACAGGCAGTCGAGCTCGAACACGAGGCTCTCGCGCTCGGCCGTGCCGAACAGCACGCCCGGTGAATGGAACTCGCCGCCCTCGGGCCCGCGCGCGAGCGCTTCGTATCCGTAGACGGTCTTCGACGCGACCGAGACGATCGGCTCGTAGACCGAGCTGACGCCGCCCGCGAGCAGCACGCCCATGAACGAATGGCGGCGCGCACGCTCGCGCACGCGACGCGCGAGCGTCGCGTCCTCGCGCGCCTCCTCGAGCGCCGCGCGCAGCTGCGTCTCGGCGGCCAGGAACGGGTTGCGAAGCGCCGCCGCGAAGCCGACACCGAACAGCGACGCCTCGCGCGCCCACGGATAGACGAGCCGCTTGCCGCCGAGCTCGATGCCGCGCTCGAGCGCGCGCACGAGGCCGGGCAGCTCCTGCCGGAAGAACGCGCCGTCGCTCGCGTGGCGAAACACGAAGATCGCGAGCTCGAGGCGGCCGGTCTCGCCGCCGACCACGAGCGCGTCGCCGCCGAAGAACGGATCCGCGATGCCGCGCACCAGCGCGCCGAGCCGTGCGATCGCCTGCAACCGCGCGGCGCCGCCGTGTGCCGCCTCGAGGAATCCGAGCGCGCTCGCGTCGACCGCGACGACGCCGAGCAGCGGCCGCGCGTCGAAGCTGCCGAGCAGCGCGCCGAGCTGCTCGCCGAGCCGGGGCAGCGCCAGCGGCGCGAGCTCCTCGCGCGGCTCTTTCTCCGGGTCGTGCATGATCCCACCGCATCGGCACGCGCCATCGCACGATTGAGGCGCGCATACGCGCCGGCCGGAGTCCCCGATCGGCCGGTCGCGAAAGAACGCGAGCAACGGAGCGCGGCGCTCGCTCGATCTCCGCGCGGCCGAGCGCAGCCGAGCCCCCGCGCAGCCGCGGGCCGCCGCGCGCGACGAAGGCGAGCAAACCGACGCTGCTACGGTGCCCCGCCCATGTCCCCCGTCCGCGCAGTCATCTTCGACCTCGGCGGCGTCGTGATCGACTCCCCGCTGCACGCGATCGCGCGCTACGAGCGCGAGATCGGCGTTCCAGCGGGCGTGATCAACCGCGTCGTCGTCGACACTGGCCCTCGGGGCGCGTGGTCGCGCCTCGAGCGCGGCGAGCTCTCGATGCTGGACTTCCATCGCGATTTCGAGGCCGAGCTGCGCGCCGTCGGCCACTCGATCTCCGCGGCGACGATGATGGCGCGCATCGCCGAGTGCGCGCCGCGGCCGGCGATGCTCGAAGCGATCCGGCGCATCCGCGCGCGCGGCCTGAAAGCGGGCGCGCTCACCAACAACTGGGTGGACGCCGAGCGCGAGCCGACGCACGAGCTGCAGGACCACTTCGACGCGTTCATCGAGTCGAGCAAGGTCGGGCTGCGCAAGCCCGACCCGCGCATCTACGCGCTCGCGTGCGATGCGCTCGGCGCGCTGCCCAGCGAGGCCGTGTTCCTCGACGACATCGGCCGCAACTTGAAAGCCGCGCGAGAGCTCGGCATGCGCACGATCAAGGTGGACGCGCCGGAGCCGGCGCTCGAGGAGCTGCGGCGCCACGTCGGCTTCCCGCTGAGCTGAGCCGATGTCGTCCGCCGCTGACATGCGCCGAGAGGGCGCTCGGCTGATGCGACTCGCCGTGCCGGTCGCGGCCTCGAATCTGCTGATGATCGGGATGGGAGCGGTCGACCAGCTGCTGATCGGTCATTACGGAACGGCCGAGTTCGCCGCGGTCGGCCTCGCGAACCCGTGGATCTTCGGCACGGTGATGTTCGCGAACGGAATCCTGCTCGGGCTCGACCCGATCATCGCGCAGGCACACGGCGCTGGAGACGGGCTGCGCTCGGCGCGCGCGCTCCACAGCGGGCTCGTGCTCGCCGCGCTGCTGGCGATACCGGTCGCGGTCGCATGGTGGTTCACCGAGCCCGTGCTGATCGCGATGGGCCAGGATCCGGAGCTCGCCGCGCGCTCGGCCGTGTTCGTGCGCGCGCAGATGCCGAGCATCCCATTCTTCCTCGGGAACACGGTGCTCTCGCGCTACCTGCAGAATCGCGAGCACGTGAAGCAGACCGTGGTCGTGATGAGCGTCGCGAACGTCGTGAATGCGCTCGCGGCGTGGTCGCTGATCTACGGCCGGTTCGGCGCGCCGGAGCTGGGCATCCTCGGCGCCGGTCTCGCGACGACCTGCGCGCGCATCGCGAGCGCGCTGACGCTGATCGCCTGGACGCGCGCGTTCCGGCTGTACGACGGCGCGTGGGAGCCGTTCAGCAAGCGCGCGTTCGATTGGCGTGGCCAGCTCGAGGTGCTGCGGCTGGGCGTGCCGATCGCGTTCCAAACCTGCACCGAGATGTGGGCGTTCGGCATGGCGAGCTTCATCGCAGGGCCACTCGGTGCGGTGCAGCTCGCGGCGCATCAGGTCGCGATGCAGTACGCGTCGCTCACGTTCATGATTCCGCTCGGGATCTCTCAGGCCGTCACGATCCGCGCGGGCAATCTGATCGGCGCGGGCCGGCACGCGGAAGCGGCGCGCGCCGGCTGGCTCGGCATCGCGGGCAGCGCCGCGTTCATGGCGATCGCAGCGGTCACGTTCATCCTCGGGCGCAATCAGCTGCCGCACGCGTTCACGAGCGACGCCGCGGTGATCGCGGCGGCGGCCGCGATCTTCCCGATCGCGGGCGCGTTCGAAGTCTTCGACGGCACGCAAGCCGCCGCGTGCGGAATGCTGCGCGGAATGGGACGCCCGCTGCCGGCGACGATCGCCAACCTCGCGGGTTATTGGGCGATCGCGCTGCCGCTCGGCGGCTGGCTCGCGCTGCGCACCGCGCTCGGGCTACGCGGACTATGGGCCGGGCTCTGCCTCGGACTGATCGTCGTCGCGGTGAGCCTGGTGCTGTGGCTGCGCCGCAACCCCCCGCGTAGCCCCGCGACGGCTTAACACCTCGAGCACGACGCCGGGCGCATCGCACAGCAGCGCATGCGGCGCGAACGCGAGCGCAGCGCGCGCGGCCGGCTCGTCACGGCCCTCGAGGCCGACGAGCACGCTCGCGCCGGCCGCGCGCACGCGCGCCGCGAGGCTCGCGTCGCCCGCGAGCCAGCGATCCCAGAGCCGGATCCAGCCGGCCCCCGCGCCCGCGAAGCGCTCGATCTGCTGGGGCTCGTCGATGAACGCGACCTGCTCCGCGTCAGGTAGGCGCGCGCGCAGCGCGCGCGCCTGCGCTTCGCTGCGCACGCCGAGGCGAAGGTTCCGCGGAACGCCGGACGCGACGAGTGCGTTCGCGAGCGCCGTGTGGAACGCGGCGCTCTCTTCCTTGAGGTCGAGCAGCAGCACGCGCTCGCCGTACGCGAGGCCCAGCGCCTGCTCGAGCGTGGGCACGCGCTCGGCGCTCACGCCGGCCTCGCCGCGCAGCAAGACCTCACGCAGCTGCACGAGCGCGAGCGAGCGCACGCGCCCCCGGCTGGCGGTCGTGCGCGAGATCGTCGCGTCGTGCATCAGCACGAGCGCGCCGTCGCGCGTGCTGCGCACGTCGAGCTCGCAGCCGGCGCCGAGCGCGAGCGCCGCGCGGCAAGCCGCGAGCGAGTTCTCGGGGAAGCCGGCGCCGCCGCGATGCGCGATCACGAGCGGCTCCGCGAGCGCGCCGGCCGCGGCGAACGCGAGCAGCGCGCAGGCCGCGCGCAGCAGCGCGCGCGCCGCTCGCCTCACCCGAGGCGGTTCAGCGCCGCGAGCAGCGCGTCGGTCGCCGGCACGTCGGTCGTGCTACGCGAGCGATGCAGGAAGCGGATCTTGCCCGCGCGGTCGGCCACCAGCGCGCCGCCGAGCCGGAACACGTCGCTGCGCGGGCTCGCGGCTGCGCGCATGTCCGCCTGCGTCAGATTGCGGAGCGATGCCGCGGGATCGCTGAGGAACGGCTGTAGCGTCAGACCGAACAGCCCCGTGCGGCCGAGCTCGAACGCGCGGTATGCCTCGTGCTGCGGATCTCCATAACAAGCGTATGTGACGCGCAGCATGCGCGCGATGCGAGCGGCCTCCGCGCCCGTGCCCTGCCCGATCGCGACCACGTTCGCGCCGCGCTTCTCGAACTCCGCCAGACGACGTTGCACCTCGACCAGGTGCTGCCGGCAGATCGGTCAACCGAAGTGGCGCAGGAAGATCGCAGCGAGCGGGCGTTCCGCGTGCAGCGACGCGAGCGAAACGGCGCGCTCGTCCGCATCGCGCAGCGTGAGCTTGGGGAGCTTCGCCCCGACTTCCAGCATCTCGGCAGCATACGTGAGAAAAGCCGCTTCCTGAAAAACCGCGCCGATCGCGGAGATGAGGTCGCGCGGAGTCTCACGCTCGCTCGCGCTGGCGGCGCGCAGCGAGCCGGTCCCTTGCTTCGTTGCCGCTCTGCCGCTGCCGAGGCGAGCGAAACCCACGTGACGCCTGTCACGCACACCGGCAACGCGTAGGTCGAAGAGCAGAATCGACTTCGCCAATCAGCGGGGGTGCGATGGCGATTCGGAACAGCTTGCTCGTCGTCGAGGGTGCCGGCTCGCCGCTCGAGCCGGTCGCGCGCCGGCTCGTCGCGCTCGGCTTCCATGTCGTGCGCGCGAAGACGCCGCGCGACGCGCAGGACGTGCTGCGCGACCCGCGCTTCCTGCTCGGCGCGGTCGTGATCCCGGCCGATCTTCCGGCTGCCGATCTCACGAGCGCGCTCCACGCGCTGCGCGCGGGTGGCCGCACCGGGATGTTGCCGATGCTCGCCTGCGGCACGCGGCCCGATCCCACCACACGCGAGCGGCTGCGCCGTGCGGGCGCCGAGCACGCGCTCTGGTTTCCGCTCGACGATCACCTGCTGCGCTTCCAGGCGAATCGCGCGCTCGCAGGAGGCGCGCCCGTTCGGGTCTCGCGCCGCGCCGAGCGCGTGCCGACCAACTGGCCCGTGAGCTTCCGCCTGAGCGGGCGCGAGAAGCTCGCGAAGATCTACTCGCTGTCGTCGAGCGGCGCGTTCCTCGCGACCGCACAGCCCTCGCTGCCGCGCTCGCTCGTGCACGTGATATTGCCGCTACCGGGCCACGATGCGCGTGTCGCCGCCGAGGTCGTGATGACGAACGTCCCCGGCAACCTCGCGAAGGGCAATCTCCCGGTCGGCATGGGCGTGCGCTTCCGCGGCGTCGACGATCAGGTCGAGGCCGCGCTGCTCGCGTACACGCTCGAGCGCGGGCGCATGCTGAAGATCTGACGCTCGGGGGCGTGAGGCGTCGCTTCCGCGTCCGGTGCGCGCCGTCTAACGTGCGCGGCCATGTCGGACCTGCTTCGCTACGAGCTTCGAGATTCGATCGCGCTGCTGCGCTTCGACGATGGGCGCGCGAACGTCGCCTCGCACGCGTCGATCGACGCAATCCACGCGGCGCTCTCGCGCGCCGAGAAGGAGGCGAGCGCGGCCGTGCTGCTGGGCCGGCCCGGGCGCTTCTCGGCCGGCTTCGATCTCGCGGTGATCAATCAGGGCCTCGACGCTTCGCGCGCATTGGTCACCGCCGGCGGCGAGCTGCTCTTGCGCATCGTCGAGAGCGAGGTTCCGGTCGTCGCCGCGTGCAGCGGGCACGCGCTCGCGATGGGCGCGCTGCTGCTGCTCGCGGCCGACTATCGCGTCGGTGCGAGCGGCGATTTCAAGCTCGGGCTCAACGAAGTCGCGATCAAGCTGACGCTGCCGGTGTTCGCGCTCGAGCTCGCCCGCGCTCGGCTCGCGCGCGAGCAGCTCGCGCGCGCGACGACGCTCGCCGAGGTTTACGACCCGGCCGGCGCGCTCGCCGCCGGCTACCTCGATCGCGTCGTCGCCCCCGAGCAGCTCGAAGCCGAGTCGCTCGCGACTGCGGCAGAGCTCGCGAAGCTCTCGCTCGGCGCGTATCGCGCGACGAAGCGCAAGCTGCGCGGCGCGATGGTGGAGCGCATTCGCGCGACGCTGAAGCAGGACATGGCCAGCTGGGAGGTGCCGTGATCCGTCGTCGCGCGCGCCGCGCCGCGCTGGTCGCGCCGTTCTCGCTCGCGCTCGCACTCGGCGCCGCAGCGGAAGCGGATCGCGCGCAGGACGTCTGGTACCGCGCCGGCCGCGAAGCCGTCGCGCAGCGGCGCGCGCTGGCGCCGCGCACCGCCAGCGCGCGCAACGTGATCCTGTTCGTCGGCGACGGCATGGGCCCCTCGACCGTCACCGCGGCGCGCATCCTCGCCGGCCAGCAGGCCGGCGGGCTCGGCGAGGAGCACTGGCTCTCGTTCGAGCGCCTGCCCTACACCGCGCTCTCGCGCACCTACAACACGAACCAACAGGTGCCCGAGTCGGCCGGCACGATGAGCGCGCTGATCACCGGCGTGAAGACGCGCGCCGGCTCGCTGAGCCTCGACGAGAGCGTCGCGAGCGGCGACTTCGCGGCCGTTCCCGAGCACTCGGTGCCGACGCTGATCGAGGAGGCCGAGGCGCGCGGGCTCGCGACCGGCGTCGTCACCAACACGACGATCACGCATGCGACGCCGGCGGCTTGTTATGCGCACTCGCCGCACCGCGACTGGGAGTACGACGGCAAGCTCTCCGATGCGGCGCGCGCGGCCGACTTCCCGGACCTCGCGCGCCAGCTCGTCGAGTTCGCGCACGGCGACGGCATCGAGGTCGCGTTCGGCGGCGGGCGCGCGCACTTCCTCGGCGCGAACGCGCCGGATCCCGAGGACCTCGGCACGAAAGGCGCGCGGCTCGACGAGCGCGATCTCACGAAGGAGTGGCGCGCGCGCCACGCGGACGGCGCCTACGTCTGGAACCTCGCGCAGTTCGAGGCGCTCGATCCCAGGAAGACGCGCCGCGTGCTCGGGCTGTTCGACCCGAGCCACATGGAGTTCGAGATCGACCGCGCGCAGGACACGGCCGGCGAGCCTTCGCTCAGCGAGATGACCGAGAAGGCGATCCAGATCCTGTCGAAGAATCCGCGCGGGTTCGTGCTGATGGTCGAGGGCGGCAAGATCGACCACGCGCATCACGCGAACAACGCGCGGCGCGCGCTGACCGAGACGATCGAGCTCTCGCGCGCGGTGCAGCGCGCGATGGATCTGACCGACCCGAAGGACACGCTGATCGTCGTCACCGCGGATCACAGCCAGCCGCTCGCGTTCGCCGGCTACGCGACGCGCGGCAATCCGATCCTCGGGAAGCTGGTCGTGAACGGGCTCGACGGCGAGCCGATGAAGACGCCCTACCCCGACGCGTTCGGCCGGCCGATGACGACGCTCAGCTACCCCGCCGGTCCGGGCAACACCGCCGAGAGCAATCTCCAGCCCGCCGGCCCTAAGAAGTTCCCGCACTTCGATCCGGTTTATCAGGGCGGCGACCTGCCGCGGCCTGATCTGTCGGACGTCGACACGACCGCCGCGAGCTACCTGCAGGAAGCGCACGCGCCGCTGCGCGCGGGCATGCACGCCGGAGAAGACGTCGCGATCTACGCCGGCGGGCCCGGCGCCGAACTGTTCACCGGCGTGCGCGAGCAGAATTACGTCTACCACGCGATCGTCGACGCGCTGGGCTGGAACCTCGCGGCCGAACCGTAGATCGAGGCCTGCGCGCTCCGCGGCAAGGTTCACGCGCTCGCACGGGCGCGCGCCGGCCGGAGGGTCGCGACTCCGGGCCTTTGCGCGGTGGTATGCGGAGTTGGGTGTGGGCGACGCGTCGCAGTGGGGCGTCGCTACGCGGCGCGGCCGTGAGCTCGTTGCCGCGCGGTTTGCGAGCTCGTCGGCGTGATCACGGCCCTCCGCTGCGACGCCCGTCCGGCCGGCGCGCGCCCGCGCGAGCGAATCGAGGTACCCGACCTTTTGGAACGGTGACGCCGCCGCGCCGTCGAGGCGCGCCGGCGTCACTTTGCACCGGGGTACGCGGTGTCTGGTTGGCGGTCGACCAACTCCGCGCTGCGCGTCGAAGATGTTTGTCGGGACCGCCCCTTCACAACTTGGCTTCGGCTACGGCGCGCAGGACGCGCTGGCAGCACCGCGTTCTATTGGAAGAACCTCGCGGCTGTGAACTACCGACCGCGAGCGAAGGCGCGGGTCGGCCGGACGGGCGTCGCAGCGGAGGCCCGTGAGCCCCAGGGAAACGACGCATGCCTCGAGGCAACGAAGCCTGGGCCGCGCGGCGTAGCGACGCCCAGGTGCCACGCGGCTCGCGTCCTCGCGAGCGCGTGTGAGGGAGTCGGTCAGCCCCCGTAGCCGCGACTGATCCACCAGAACACGCCGAGGCCGCAGACGAATGCGTTCGCGAGGCCGCGGGCGCGGATGCGGGCGGGGTTCGCGACGAAGCGGCTCGCGAGCGCGGTGAGCGCGAAGTAGGCGGCGACGATCGCGAGCTGGCCGAGCTCGACGCCGAGATTGAAGCCGAGCAGCGCCGGCAACAGGCGCCCCTGCGGCAGCGCGACTTCGCTGAGCACGCCCGCGAAGCCGAAGCCGTGCACGAGCCCGAAACAGAACGCGACCGCGAAGCGCAGCCGCGCGGGGCGCTCGCTGCGCGCGAGCAACGCGAAGTAGCAGGCGGCGAACCATGCGAGGCCCGCGTAGGTGGCGGCCGGGATCGCGCCGGCGCCGAGCGCCGCCGCGCCCGCGAGCGCGGCGAGCGACAGCACCGTGGCTGGAGGCAACGCGCGCGGCCGGCCGCCGAGCAGCCAGCCGTTCTCGAGCGCGACGAGCGCGATCGAGAGCCCGATCAGCGCCTCGATCGCTGCGGCGTCCGGCTGGACGCGCCCGAGCGCGGCGAGGCCGAGCGTGATCGAGTGCGCCGCGGTGAAGCCGGTGACCACCGTGATCAGCTCGCGCGCGCTCGCGGCCAGTAACAACAGGCCGAGCAGGAACACGAGGTGGTCGTAGCCGGTCGCGATGTGCTCGATGCCGAGCT